>SMEK01000047.1_pt1 | contig 43401 bp, 39 predicted proteins | sample 2456371 | NCBI WGS metagenome assembly SMEK01 (sample SAMN10132590, study PRJNA489261) | soil metagenome | isolation source: day1 antibiotic-loamy sand soil ammended with composted manure from dairy... | place: USA | collected 2015-04-01
CCATGCTTCCCGTGCTGGAAGCCGTTGTCCAGTCCGGCAAGCCGCTGCTCATCATTGCCGAGGATGTCGAGGGCGAAGCACTTGCCACGCTCGTCGTCAACAAGCTGCGTGGCGGCCTGAAGGTGGCTGCCGTCAAGGCTCCGGGCTTTGGCGACCGCCGCAAGGCCATGCTCGAAGACATCGCCATCCTCACCGGTGGCACCGCCATTAGCGAAGACCTCGGCATCAAGCTTGAGAACGTCACGCTCAACATGCTGGGCAAGGCCAAGAAGGTGGTGATCGAGAAGGAGAACACCACCATCGTCGACGGCGCCGGCAAGAAGGCCGAGATCCAGGGTCGTATCAATCAAATCAAGCAGCAGATCGAGGAAACCACTTCCGACTACGACCGCGAGAAGCTGCAGGAGCGTCTCGCCAAGCTGGCCGGCGGCGTGGCCGTCATCCGCGTTGGCGGTGCGACCGAGGTCGAGGTCAAGGAGAAGAAGGACCGCGTCGACGATGCCCTGCATGCGACCCGCGCGGCCGTGGAGGAAGGCATTCTTCCCGGTGGCGGCGTCGCGCTGTTGCGCGCGGCCAAGGCGCTGGACAATATCCAGACCGATAACGCCGACCAGAAGTTCGGCGTGGATATTGTGCGCCGGGCCATTGAAGCCCCTGTTCGCCAGATCGCCGAAAATGCCGGCGAGGAGGGCTCGATCATCGTCGGCAAGCTGCGTGAGAAGACCGATTACGCCTATGGCTGGAATGCCCAGAGCGGTGAATATGGCGACATGTTCAAGCAGGGCGTCATCGACCCGGCCAAGGTCGTGCGCACCGCGCTTCAGGACGCCGCTTCGGTTGCCGGCCTGCTGGTGACCACCGAGGCCATGATCGCCGAGAAGCCGAAGAAGGAAACTGCGCCCGCCATGCCGGGTGGCGGCGGCATGGACTTCTGATCCGGCCAAAGGAAGGCCCGCTCGTCCGAGCGGGCCTTTCACATTGTGCCTTCTGATAGTATCGGGGTGGCCCTGTGGGCCAACAAGCGGCGTCAGCGAGCGGTGCGCTCCGGTTTCAGCGAACCTGGTCCGCAGGACGATAGACGCGCTCGGCCGTATTCCAGAAGATGTCGGCTTCGGCTTCGGACCCATGCTTTGACGCCGCCGCCCGGTGCGCGGCAATCAGATTCGCGTGACTGGTCCACAGCTTCTCGATCGGAAAGTTCGAGCCGAACATCAGCCGCTTGGTTCCGAGGACTTCAATCGCGGTGTCGTAAATCAGCGAGATAAGCTCCGGGTCGTTGCGACGAACGAATGTGCCGAGCCCGGAGAGCTTGGCATAGAGGTTGGGCGCCGAGGCCAATGTCTGCAGCCCCTCCTTCCAGGCCTCCACCGTGGCAGGATCGGCCGAGACGAGCATGCCGCAATGCGTCAGGATGAAGTTTGTCTGCGGATTTTCCGCCACAAGCTGCAAGCCGTCCTTCATCTGGCCGGGAAAGAGCTGCAGATCGAAGGAAAGGCCGTAATCCTTCAACCGCCCTACATTGGCCCGCACTTTCGGATCGATCACCTGATCCGCCGAAGGAGCGAAGCGGAAAGCTGGCGTTTCATGCCAATGCAACTGCATGCGCACGCCACGCAGGAGCGGATAGGTGATCAGCCGGTCGAGTTGGGGGCGCACGTCATCGGCGGTCATGTCGGCATAGCCGACGATCGCGTGCGGCCAGCCGGTACGGGCAGCGATCTCGGAAACGAACGCTACCTCCCTTTCAAAGTCCTCCCTCGCCCAGTTCGTCTGGACGTAGACGCCCTTTTCGACGCCTGAACCCTGCTGGTCGGCCAGGAATTCCTCGATCGGGTAGTCGCGCCGGATAGGTTCGTAGGCGCCAAATATGCGCGGCACCATAGGTCCTACCAGCCATGGCTGGTCGTCGCGGCGCCAAATATGGAAGTGGGAATCGATCACCTTCTGCATCAGCTTGCCTCGCGCCACATGTCGCTAGCCCGGCCGGCTGGCCGCGAGAGCGACAGGATGAAATCCGACACCGTGCCAACGTTGGACCCGTCCGCAAGATCATCGAGATAGGGAAGCACGGCGCGCAATGCGGCCGTTCGTGGCCTGAAGCGCGGGTCGGCGGCCAGCGGGGTAAGCAGAGACAGCCGGAACGAAAGACCCTTCAGCTTGCGGAAGGCGCGTTCCATATCGGCGGTTCCTTCGCGCTCCAGGGCATCCGAAAGCACCACGGTGGCGGCGCCGCGCGCATAGGCGGCATAGCGGGGAACAGAGAGAAGGGCCAGCAATGTGGGCCCGATGCGGGTGCCGCCGTCCCAGTCCTCCACCGTGTCCTGGACACGTTCCAGCGCCAGCACAGGATTGGCAATGCGAAGCGCAGCGGTGATGCGGGTAAGCCGCGTGCCGAGGGTGAATACTTCCACGCGCCCGGCACTGCGCACCGCCGCATGGGCAAGCCGCAGGTAACCCTGCGTATAGGCCTTCATGGAACCGGAAATGTCGATCAGCAGAAGCAGCCTGCGTTGCACCTCAAGCCGCCGCCGGCACGTGGGATGGGCGATATCGCCATCTGCCCATACCATCTGGCGCAGCGAATGACGCAGATCGAACCGCCCGCGCAAGGCCCGGATATTTCGAAACGACCGGCGCTTCGGCAGCGCGCGTTCGAGGGCGCGGGAAAATGCTGCATCGACTTCGCCCGGGGCAAGATGACGGGCGGCAAGCCTCTCGGTGGTGGACGCCAGTTCGCCTCCGCCCATGCGTTCATCCGGCAACGGCTGCAGGTAGCCGCCGCCGCGATCGTCCTTTACGCGTGTCTCCTCATCATCACCGTTCATGGCTGGTGCCGCGACTTCGCCCCAGAACCAGGCGCGAAACAGCTTCTCGAACTCGCCCAGGCGATCGGGCTCCACGCCCAGTGCGGCAAGCGCTGCCTGCCGGATGTCTTCCATCGAGCCTGGACCGAGCAGTTCGACCGCTGCAAGGAAGCAGGTTGCCTGCTCCGGCGCTACCGCAAAGCCTTCCGCCCGTAGCAATCGCGCGAAGCCGAGCAGTGCCGCTGCGGGAGGTTTCATCCCAGTGCCTCCTCGACGATCTCCGGCAGGAAGGGTGCGAGATAGGCCAGATCCTCCTCGTCCTTGATCAGGACGCCGATGGCTCGCCGGAATGCTTCGGGCCAGCGGCTGCCGCTCTTCTCCAGCACTGTCGCAGCGTTGGCCCACTCAATCGCCTCGGAGATGCCCGGGGGCTTGGCGATGGGGCGCGCGCGTATGTTCTGCACAGCCCGGGCGACTGCCTCTGCCGTAGCATCGGCGACATCGCCGGCGCGAGCCATGATGATGGCGGCTTCCCGCTCTGCGTCCGGGTATCCGATCCAGTGATAGACGCATCGACGCCTCAGAGCCTCCGCAAGCTCGCGTGTGCGGTTGGAGGTCAGCACCACGATCGGGCGCCGTGCGGCTGCTATCGTGCCCCGCTCGGGAATGGTGATCTGGAAATCCGACAGGAACTCCAGCAGCAGCGCTTCAAATTCGTGGTCGCTCCGATCGATCTCGTCGATCAGCAGTACGCGCTCAGATGGCGCCTGCAGGACCTGAAGCAGGGGCCGTGCTATGAGGAAGCGGTCGTCATAGATGTCGATCTCGCTTTCGCCCGCCTGCCGGATCGCCAGCAACTGGCGCTGGTAGTTCCACTCGTAGAGTGCATGCGCGGCGTCGATGCCCTCGTAGCATTGCAGCCGCACCAGTTCGCAGTCGAGCACGGCTGCAAGCACCTTGGCGGCCTCGGTCTTGCCGACGCCTGGCGCGCCCTCCAGAAGCAGTGGCTTGCCGAGCCGCAGGGCGAGGAACATGGCAGTCGCCAGACCATCGTCAGCAATGTATTGCGCCTGCCTGAACCGCTCGGCCAAAGCCTCGGGAGAGGAGGTGACGGGCGGGTGGGACAAGGAGGCCCGTCCGGTCACGCCGCACGTTGCGCCCTGAGTGCGCGTAATATGCGCTCGGGCGTAATCGGCAGGTGATCGATACGTACGCCAACGGCATCGAATATCGCATTGGCGATAGCCGGAATCTGCGGGTTGGCGCACATCTCGCCCGGGCCCTTGGCTCCGTAAGGGCCATCCGCTGCCGGCCGCTCCAGCACGATGATCTCCGTTTCGGGAATGTCTCCGGGGCCGGGCAACAGATAACGGTTGAAGTCCGTCGGGCCATGCTCGCGGCTTGGATAGTAGGGTTCGGTGGTTTCGTAGAGCGCGTGGCTCATGCCCATCCAGGAGCCGCCGACAAGCTGCTGCTCGACCATTCTGGGGTTCAGTGCCCGGCCGATCTCGAACACGTTCTTCACCGACACCACGGTAACTTCGCCGGTCTCGTCGTCAACGTCGACTTCGGCGACGGTACAGGCGTGGGCGTAGCAGGTCGAAGGCTTCATCGCACCCGTTTCGGTCTCCGGATAGGAGCGCGGGACGAGGAACATTCCACGCCCGGAAATGGAGCGGCCATGCTTGAAGTGGGCGGCAAGCGCCGTGTCGAAAATAGAGATGGACTTCTGCGGAGCGCCCTTCACCTGGATGTTGCCGGCGCCATCCGTCTCCAGGTCACCGGGATCGACCTCCAGCTCCTCGGCCGCCACCTCCAGCATGATCTGCCTTGCCTCGGTCGCCGCCCGAATCACGGCGTTGCCGATGCGATGGGTGCCGCGCGAAGCGAAGGTGCCCATGCAATGCGGCCCGGTGTCGGTGTCGGCGGTGTCGATCGTGACCTGCTCGGTGGAAACGCCGATGGTTTCGGCGCAGATTTGCGCAATGACCTGCTTCAGGCCCTGGCCGAGATCAACCGAGGACAAGCTGACCATGAAGTTGCCCGTTGGCGTGGAGTGGACCAGCGCCTGGCTGGGATCGCCGCCCAGATTCATGCCCGTGGGATAGTTGACCGCGGCTACGCCGCGTCCGCGTCGGATCGCCATTTCATCCCTCCCTGTAGGATGACATGCGCAGGTATTTCTCGGCGACGGGCCAATTTGCCGCCTTGGACGCCTCCTGCATGCACTCAATCAGCGCTGCGCCCTCAGTCTTCTGTCGGTGCGCCTTCATGTCCCCGTCGCGATAGGCATTGATGAAGCGAAACTCGAGCGGGTCCATGCCGATCAGCCGGGCAAGCTTGTCCATCTGCACCTCGAGCGCAAAGTCGGCGATGGTGACGCCGAAGCCGCGCATGGCGGAGGAAGGCGTGCGGTTGGTGTAGACGCAATAGGTATCGATCCAGACGTTCGGAATCGTATAGGGGCCGGGATAGTGTGCGGCGCCCTTTTGCGCACCATAGGGAGAGTGGCGCGAATAGGCGCCGGCATCTGTGTAGCCGGTTACCTTGCGCGCAAGGATGCGGCCGTCCCTCGTCACGCCATCCTTGATGATGATCTTCTCGGCGGCACGGGCCGAGGAAATCTGCATCTCCTCCTCGCGACTGTAGATGAACGAGACGGGGCGGCCGGTGAGCTTGGAGGCGAGGATCGCTATGGGCTCGACGATGACATCGACCTTGCCGCCAAAGCCACCACCGACGGTGCCGCCGACGAAATGCAGCTTGTGGCCGGGCATCTGCAGGATGATCGAACTGTTGTCGAGGGTGAAGAACATTGCCTGCGTGTTGGTGTAGCAGGTGAAGCGGTCATTGCCCTCCGGCACGACGATGCAGCCGGTGGTTTCGGTAGGCGCGTGCTCAATGGGCGATGACCAATACGTCTCTTCCAGAATGTAGTCGGACTCCGCGAACCCTTTCTCTACGTCGCCGAACCTCACCTTGCGATGGCTGCCGCTGTCATAGGTATAGTAGTTGTTGCCGTGATATTCGTTGACCAGTGGCGCCCCGGGCTTTAGCGCTTCGTCCATGTCCAGCACCGCTGGCAGAACTTCATAGTCTATCTTTACCTTGGCTGCCGCTTCGTTCGCCGCGCGCTCGCTTTCAGCCAGAACCGCCACGACGGCTTCTCCCTTCCAGCGCACCTTGTCGGCCGCGAGCACCTGCTCGTCTTCCGGCCCAATCTGGATCAGGATGAGGATGGTGTAGACATTGTGCGGCACGTCTTTGTGGGTGAGGACGCGCACCACACCCGGATGCTTCTCGGCCTCCGACGTGTCGATGGAGCGGATGCGGGCGTGATGGTGGGGGCTGCGCACCATCTTCAGATGGAGCATGCCCGGGAATGTGCGGTCGGCAAAATAGGCTGTCTTGCCAGTAACATGGCCCGGCGCGTCGGACCGTTGCAGGCCAATGCCGAGCTGTTTCAGGTCATCGTTGCGCTCGTCGGCAAAGTATTCCTTGGCGAGGCGAAACATGGGGCACCTCAGGCAGCATTGTGTGAATTGGCACGGGCCGCGGCGAGTACGGCATTGATGATTGGTTCGTAACCCGTGCAGCGGCAGATGTTGCCGCTGATGGCTTCGACCACTTCTTCGCGGGTGGGATTGGATTTGGAGTCGAGCAGAGCCTTGGCGGCCATGATCATGCCCGGCGTGCAAAAGCCGCATTGCACGGCAAAGCCTTCGAGAAATGCGCGTTGCAGCGGATGCAGGACGCCGCCGGCGGCAAGCCCTGCCGTCGTTTCGACGTTCGCGCCCTCGCAGGTTTCGGCGAGGGTGAGGCAGGAGAGGCGAAGCTCGCCGTCAACCAGCACCGCGCAGGAGCCGCAGGTTCCCTGGTGGCACCCGCCCTTGGGCGAAGTGTCCCCGAATTTCTCGCGCAGGGCCTTGAGCAAGGTGGTTCCGCTTTCCACGAACTCGGCCCTTTCCTCGCCGTTGAGGGTGAGCTGGATCGGAATCTTCTTCGCCATCTGTTCCTCCCTGGCGTGCGGCTTGGTCCCGAAGTCAGCGAAGCAGAAGCCTCCGGAAATGCACCGGCAGCACCTCCCGCCGATACCATTCGCTGGCGACGGCATCAGTCGGAGGGTTTATGGCCTGCGAGACCGCGGCAACAGCCGGTGCTATGCCATCCTCGGTGAGCGTTGCGCCGACCAGAGCCCGCTCGGCTTCACGCGCACGGACTGGCCGATCGGCCATGCATCCGAGCGCCACGCGCGCCCTCGTGATCGTGCCGTTTGCGTCCGACTCTACATGATTGGCGATGGACAGGACCGACACGCCTTTCGGCTTCACGCGTGAAACCTTGACGAAGCGGAAGGCGCCGGCTGCGGGAAGCGTGAATTCTACGGCTGAGACGATACTTTTGAAATTGTCGCGGCCGCCCAGGAATTCTTCGATACCCATTGGACTGCCACCGGCAACCACAGTCGCGTCGAGTGCCAGAAGCGCGACCGCGAAGTCGCCATAGGGCGTCGGCGCGAACAGGTTTCCTCCCACGGTGGCCATGTTTCGAATTGCGGGGCCCCCGATCGCTGCGGCCGCCGGCGCCAGTTCCGCAAGGTCCGGGTGGTGCAGGATTGCCGACATCGTCACCGAGGCACCAAGCCGGACCTTTTCGCCCTTGATTTCCACCCTGGTCAGCGCCGGATCGGTGACGCGTACCAGCGTGTCGAAGGAAAGGTCTCCTTCGTTGGCGTCGCGCACGGCAAGCGTCCCACCGCCGAGATAGCGGGCAGAGCCGGCCGAAAGGGCGGCGACGGCCTCGGGGATGGTCTCGAAGGTGCGAAGGGAAAGCGGCATCGTTTCCTCCCGGCCGCGATCAGCTCTTGGCGAAATGGCTCTTCAACGCGTCGAAACCGCCCTGGAAGACATTTCCGGCCATTCCCCTGGCGATCTCGTCCCCCTGGTCGGCCGGGGCGTCGAATGTGGCGGTCCAGACAGCGAAGGTCCTGTCCCCGTCCGTGACCTGCTCCAGCCTGAGCGTGGAGACGTGGTTGGAGATAGGCGCGGGGTGATCGATGATCGAATAGGTGACCAGATGTTCGGAGTCGGAAAAGGCGACCAGCCGTTCGCGTATGATCGCGCCCGAGGCCACCTTGAACCTCCGCACGGCGCCGATCTCGGTAGGGGACTTGCCGTCCTCGATCTCGCTCTCGATCATGCGCGGGTGCCAGGAGGGCAGGCCGTTGAAGTCACGTATGCGTGCCCAGACCTTCTCCACCGGCGCATCTATGACGCTTGAGACATGGATTGTCGGCATGGGCTCCTCGCGTTGGCTAGGTTGGGCCACCCTAGCAGCAAGCGCGAGGCGCGCTTATCAATCCGTCTTTCCCCCTTATCGAGAAGTCTGAAAATTTATGCCGCCGAGCGAGAGGCTTCCCGATAGAGGGTCGGCGGGACGCCGGCATGATCGCGAAAGAAGCGCGTGAAATTGGCCTGCGTGGTGAAGCCGAGACTGCAGGCGACGCTGGTGAGCGATTCGTCGGATGCCTCGATCTGGCGAAGCGCCTCCTCCATTCGCAGCGTGTTCCAGTAGACGTTCGGCGTCAGGTCCATCTGTTCCCTGAACAGGTTGAAGAAATGTGGCCGCGAAAGCCCCACGCTACGGGCCACCTCATCCAGCGTTATGCGGCCGCTCACATGCGCCTGCATGAGGGCTACCGCCTTGCGGATTCGGTGGTCGCGCCGCGCGGGAGCGGTTGCTGCCGGAGCCGCTGCCGCCTGCGCCGCGCCGATGCCTTCGAGCAGACGGTCGATCATGCGTTCGACCTCATAGGCGGCGAGTTCGTTGGATTCGGAGACGTCGAGCAGCATCGAGGCCTCGGCGCGCAACGCTTGCCCGATACGGACAACCGGTCTGCGGAACAGTGCTTGATCAGCCCCTCTGCCCATGCGTGCCGCGGCCCATTCGGGCTGCAGGTAAAAGGCGAGGAAGGAACCTGGCCTGTCACTGGAGAAATGATGGCTGTGCGGTTGCAGTGAGTTGACGCAAACGGCATCGACCGGGCCGGGCCGGACTTCGGTGCCTCCAACAATCATGCGTCCCGGATCGCCGTTCAGCCAGATTATGACATGCGCCTCCGGATGCGCATGGGTGACGAGGTCGCGGGCGGCGTTTAGCACCGATACATGCCCGAACGCGCCCCTGAAGAGCTTGATCGAGGCCATATATTTCCTCCCTGCGCATCTGCGTGCGCCTGAGAATGATATTGGTTCGATCAGACGAGCTACGTCAAGTTGAAGGGTCCGCCCGCGGAGGAGCTCGCATCAATCCCATCCAATTGGCGGGATCTGCGGTGGATCAGGGAGTTCTTTCGCCGCCCTGGCGATTTTTGGTCGGTTTTTCTTCCTCATGCCCCGCGTGAGGAAACACGTTCTTTGCCGCCATCCAGGATTTCGGAGATTAGCTTGGGCAGTCACGCAAAGCCGGGCTATTGGCTTCGGAGGGTTCCGGGGCAGCGAGCTTCATCGAGAGGATAACGTCATGACAGATATCAAGAACCGCCACCATTCCCTGCTTGCGCAGACATTCACGCGCAGGGCTGGACTCGCTGCATTGCTTGCCGCCACGCTTGGGCTGGCAATGAATGTGCCTTCCTTTGCCGAGGACAAGACGTCCATCAAGGTCGGGATCATGAGCGGAGAAGATGAGGACGTCTGGCGCGTGGTTTCCCAGGAGGCGGCCAAGAAGGGCCTGACAATCGAGCTCGTTGTCTTCAACGACTATACTCAGCCTAATGAGGCGCTGGAGCGCGGCGAGATCGACGCAAACGCATTCCAGCACCAGCCCTATCTGGACAATCAGATCGAGACACACGGCTATCACATCGTGGTGGCCGGATACACGGCACTCTGGCCGATCGGTCTTTATTCCAAGAAGCATGCAAGCGTCGCCGATCTGCCGGAAGGCGCAATCATCGGCGTACCGAATGATCCTTCCAACGAGGGACGGGCGCTCCGGGTTCTGGAGAACGAAGGCTTGATCAAGCTGAAGGAGGGGGCCGGTATCCTCGCCACCATCGCCGACATTTCTGAAAATCCGAAGCAGATCGAGGTCAAGGAACTCGATGCGGGCATCGTCGGCCGATCGATTGACGATCTCGATGCCGCCGTGGTCAACACCGACTGGGCGCTGAAGAGCGGACTTGGCCCGGAAAACCGTATTGCGCAGGAGCCGGTAGCCGATAACCCCTATCGCAATTTCATCGCGGTCAAGGAAGGCTCCGAGAACGAGCCCTGGGTCAAAACGCTCGTGGCGTCCTACCAGAACGATACGGTAAAGGCGGAATTCGACCGTGTTTACAAGGGTACCGGCATCAGCGCCTATTGATTCCGATTCCTGACAATTCCGGCGCCCGGCCTGAAACATGGCTGGGCGCTGCTACATCGACCGGTGGCAGGCTGTTGCGCCCATGCCGATGGAGTTGATGTTGCCGCCGGAGAAGCAGATTATGACCGACGTGCTGATACGCAAGCCTGCCGGCCAGAAAGTGACTGTCGCGCCACCGCCTCGTTTCGCTACAACGGCGGACGTCGGGTCGGCGGACACCGTGGTGCGCCTTGTGGACGTGAAACGCCATTTTGGGCCTACCGCGGCGCTCGACGGCGTGTCGCTGGACGTTCGAAGGGGTGAAATTCTTGGCATCATTGGCCGCTCGGGCGCAGGCAAATCCACGCTGATCCGCTGCCTCAACGGCCTGGAGCGGCCCGATGCGGGTCATGTCTTCATAGAGGGGCAGGACACGACGCGTCTCGAAGAGCGCCAATTGCAGCCGCTGCGGCGGCGCGTTGGCATGATCTTCCAGCATTTCAACCTGCTTTCGGCAAAGACCGTTGAAGACAATGTCGCGCTTCCCCTGAAGATAGCCGGCGTTTCCAAGCCCGAGCGGAGATTGCGGGCGGCGGAGCTGCTGTCCCTTGTCGGCCTTTCCGAAAAGGCGAAGGCCTATCCGGCATCGCTTTCTGGAGGGCAGAAGCAGCGCGTGGGCATCGCCCGCGCATTGGCCGCCAAGCCGGGGATCCTGCTGTCTGATGAAGCGACATCGGCCCTGGATCCGGAAACCACCCGCTCGATTCTGGCCCTGCTGAAGGACATCAATCGAAAATTTGGACTTACCATCATCCTCATCACCCATGAAATGGAAGTGGTCCGTGCCATTGCCGACCGCGTGGCTGTCATCGATGCGGGGCGCATCGTGGAGGAGGGGCCCGTCTGGCAGGTGTTCGCCGATCCGAAATCCGACATAACGCGCAGCCTGCTGGGTGAAATCCGCCCCACGCTTCCGCCACAGATCGCCGAACGGCTTGTTCAGGCAGAAACGGGCGAGGCGATGTTGCGGGTAGACATATCGGGCGAGCCGGCGGCCGAGCCGCTGTTGTCCGAACTCGCAACAGCGATTTCAAGCGGCTTCAGGCTCGTCCATGGCGGCGTGGATCATGTGCAGGGACAGCCGCTCGCCACATTCTTTCTCGCCATTCCTTCCGGCGATGTGGCCGGTGCGATCGACTTTCTGAAGAGCCGGGGAGCTCGTACGGAGGTGTTGGGCCATGTCGCCCGTGATGATTGAACTCTTTTTGCGTTCCCTTTGGGAAACCATCGTGATGACGGCGGCATCGGGAGCGATCTCCCTCGTGGCGGGGCTTCCCCTGGGGCTGGCGCTCGTGGCGACTGGTCGCGGGGGCATAGCGGAACAACTCTGGGTGAACCGCATTCTCGGCGCCATCGTCAACGGCTTTCGCTCCGTGCCCTTCATCATCCTTCTGGTGGCGCTTATTCCCGTGACCCGGCTGATTGCCGGCACTTCGATCGGAACGACAGCGGCAATCGTGCCCTTGTCCATCGCGGCAACGCCCTACTATGCCCGCATCGCCGAAGTGTCCCTGCGCGAGGTGGACCGTGGCCTTCTTGAAGCCGTTCGCGCGATGGGTGGCAACCGATGGGCGTTGATCCGCGAGGTTCTCGTGCCAGAGGCGCTTCCCGGTCTGGTGGCCGGGTTCACAGTCACGATAGTCACGCTGGTCGGGGCATCTGCAATGGCGGGCGCCATCGGTGCGGGCGGGCTGGGCGATCTCGCCATTCGGTATGGCTACCAGCGGTTCGAGACGACAGTGATGATTGCCGTCGTCGCGGTGCTTATAGCGCTGGTCTGCCTGATCCAGTGGGCGGGCGACAGGCTGGTGGCGCGTCTCGATCACCAGTCAAGATAGATCGCCCGGGCCTCCGGCGAGCATCGGTCGCTGCCGGCAGGACGAAATCCTCCTGGCTCAGACCAGGCAGCCGATCCTGGCGCCGTCGAGGACAGCTTCCTCGGCGGTTCGAGGCGTAAGCGCATCGCCGATCACATGGACTTCGCCTCCGAAATCCTCCAGTTCCGTTTCGAGTTCCGCAACCCGATCATGGCCCTGGGAAATGACCAGGGTCTCGATGTCTTCGAATATGATCGGCTCGCCCGAGGCGCAGTGCTCCATGTAGACGGTGGCGCCATCGGCGCCATAAAGGCGTGCATAGGGGACTATGCGGACGCCCAGCCGATGGAGGTTTGCTACCATGGTGTCGCGGACATAGCCGTGAATGGTTTCCCCGGCGAACAGGCCCTCGACACAGAGCGTGACATTGCACCCGTCTCGCGCAAGCTTTTCTGCGATGCCGAGGCCGATCCAGTCGGCCTTCCAGTCTGCTATCAGCACATTGGCGCCGACATTCGCCTGCCCCGTCAACACCTGCCAGGCGTCCACCAGATGCGTGCCCTCGCCGCCTTCGATGGATGGGCGGCGCGGCCTGCCGCCGGTGGCGATGATGACTGCATCGGCGCATTCGGCTTCCACCAGCGCCCGCGTGACCGGCGAATTGCGCCGCACGGTCACGCCGGCAAGCTCCATCTCGCGCGCAAGGTTGGTGATGATGCCACCGAACTCGGCGCGTCCTGGCAGCAGTTGGGCGAGCTTGGCCTGTCCTCCGAGTTGCGCTTCCGCCTCATGCACGACAACCTCATGCCCGCGCGAAGCCAGCACTGCCGCCGCCTTCATGCCGGCCGGCCCGGCACCGGCAACGATCACGCGCTTGCGCCGCTCCACCGGGGGCCTGATGCCGAGCGTCAGTTCGCGGCCTGTCTCCGGATGCTGGATGCAGGAAATCGGGTAGCCCTTGTGGAAATGGCCGATGCAGGCCTGGTTGCAGGCGATGCAGGCGCGGATGTCGTCGAGGCGACCGGCTGCCGCCTTGGCCGGCATTTCAGGGTCGCAGATCATGGCGCGCGTCATGCCGCACATGTCCGCCTGGCCGGAAGCGAGCAACTGTTCGGCCGTCTGCGGCTGGTTGATACGCCCGGCGACAAAGACGGGCTTGCCGACAAGCTGTTTCAGCGCAGCTGCAAAGGGCGCCGAATAGCCGGCAGAGAAATACATGGGCGGCACGATATGCACCGCGCCCTTCAGCGAGGCCGAAGTGCCTGCCACCACGCTGAAATAGTCGATCAGGCCATCCTGATCCAGCATCTGGCAGAAGGTCAGCACTTCGCCGGCATCTATTGTCTGGCTGTCATGCTCTTCGCCTGTGATCCTCAACCCGACGACGAAATCAGGCGAGGTACGGGCACGGATGGTTTCGGCAATCTCGCGCAGGAAGCGCAGGCGGTTTTCCATGCTGCCGCCATACTCGTCTTCCCGGCGGTTCACATGCGGGTTGAGAAACTGCGCGGGCAGGTAGCCATGGCTGGCGACGATCTCGCATCCGTCAAACCCGGCCTGCATCAGCCGAAGGGCCGCGTCGCCATAACCGCTGACGATCTCCTGGATCATTTTTCTCGAGAGCGGCACCGGCATCACGTGGAAGCGCGAGTTCGGCACGGCGGACGGCGCGTAGGCCACCGGTGCGGTGCCGTCCTGCGTCTCCATGATTTCGCGACCGGGATGAAAGAGCTGGCCGCAAATCCTGGCGCCGTGTTTGTGGACGGCCGCTGCCAGCACCCTGTAGCCGGGAATGGCATCGTCCGAAGTTGCCATAAGCACATGCGAGGTGTAGCGGGCCGTTTCATGCACCCCCGACACCTGGACGACGATCAGCCCTACACCTCCCCTGGCGCGGGCTTCGTGGTAGGCGATCAGCCTTTCCGTCACGTGCCCGTCATGGACCATGACCGTGTCATGGCCGGTCGACAGGATGCGGTTTCTCACCTCCATTCCGCCGATACGGAGTGGCGAGAAAAGGTACGAAAAGGCAGTCACGGAACCTCACAAGCGGTGTCGGGTTTTCCAATCCACAGGGCTGAGCGCATAGAACACCTTGGCGCCGTCCCCCTCATAGCGCAGTGGGGTACCTTCGGGTAGCCAGATCACGTCACCGGGACCGGCTTCGATCGTTCTGCTTTCGCTGCCGCCAAGGCGCAGACGGAAAGTCCCTTCGAGCACCACGATGAGTTCGTCGTAGAGAACGGTCCACTCGATTGAGCATTTGTCGAAGGTCGCGATTCCGCCACCCATGCTCGAAGACAATTCAGGTCCGACCAGCCGGGCTATTCTCGCCTCGCCGGGAGGTCCACCGTAAGGCTCGAACTGCATTTCCCTGGACGAGAAGTGCTTTACCTCCGACATGATGTTTCTCCGTTCATCCGTCCCGGCTCAGGCCAGCGCCAGTGCGTCCTGAGGCTGGCAGGAGCCCGCGTTGGTTCCTCCGGCAAGCGACTCTCCGCCATCGGCCACCAGTGCATGGCCGGTCATGTATGAGGAGCGATCCGAGACCATGAACAATATGACTTCGGCGATCTCCTCCGCCGTGGCGAAGCGACCCATAGGCACAACGTTGGCGATGGAATGCTCCAGCGCGGCCCTGCCGCCAAGCTGCTTTGTGTAGGGGTCATTGAAAGGCGTGTCCACCCAGCCGGGGCACAGCGCGTTGACGCGAATTCCGTACCTTGCAACATCGAGCGCGATCTGCCGCGTCATGGTGATGGAGGCAGCCTTGCTTGTGATGTAGGCCGTCATTTCGCGGTCGAGGAACACGCCGGAATTGGACGAAGTATTGAGAATGACGCCGCCGCCCTGGCGCTTCATGAAGGGAATGACCGCCTTGCAGGCTACGAACTGGGCGTGAACGTTGATCGCCCATGAGCTATCGAAGCCATCTGGGTCCACTTCTTCCACGCTGCCGGCAACCTGGATGCCGGCGTGGTTGTGCAGAATGTCGATCCGGCCGTGATCGGCAGCCACGCTGTTGACAAGGGAAATTATCGCCTCATCGTCCGACACGTCCAACCGACGCGCCTCGGCCTTGCCGGATGCGGCCTCGACAAGGCGGACGGTTTCCCGGGCGGCCTCCAGATTTCGATCGGTTACCACTACAAAGGCGCCTTCCCTTGCCATGGCCAGGGAGCCGGCCCGCCCGATTCCGGATCCGGCAGCGGTCACGATTGCTGTCTTGCCGCTAAGAATCATGTCTGTTCCTTTCAACTCAATAACGACGGCGGAAAAGCTTGCGACGCTGATAGACGGCGACGGCCTCTTCGAGAAAAGCCGCGATCGCCTGTGCGCCATATTCACGCCGCAGCATTTCGGCACGTTCAATCAGGGGTTTGGGATCCTCCAGCCTTCCGGGCCGCAGCATCTCGTAGGTCTCGAGAATGATGTCCTCGGGAACGGCGACCAACTCGGCCGAACGTTCGAAGTTTCGGGCCAGCCCTTCCCTGCCAGCCGCTCGCGCGATCTGCGCCTGAAGCTGCAGAACGTCGGCTGAAATGCGGATGTCATCAGGCGCGACGCGCCCGGCCATGACCTCCTCAAGCGTCAGCTCGTCAATGGGTTTCCCGGACGCGGAGACAGCGCGTTCAGGGCATTTTTCCGCAACCGGATATTGTTCCAACGGGCTCTTCATGACCGCACCTCTTCCTGACCCAGTGCCAGGACGACCTCAATCGGGTCCGCGTCGACATCAATCAGGCCGGTCTCGATGGCGTGGAGCATCGCCACGCTTACGTGGTAACGGGCGGCGAGCGACTGGCCATCGACCGGCACCAGCACCGGTTCCGGCTGTTCTCCGCGGGCATAGAGGGCGGCGTTGCGCCCCATGGCCCGATAGTGCTCCAGCGTGGTCACCGGCGAGTTCGAAAACAGCTCCACATTCATGTGCGGCAGCCGGTCGGCGTGATGAATGACGGCCGTTCCCTTTGCCTGAATGCCAATGCCGTAACCCGATCCCGAAAGGCGTGCGGCGGTCAGGCCAAGGAACGAGGTATCGGCGGTATGGCGAATCCTGACCAGGCGCGGCACGCCGCCGGCGTCGCGGATGCCCTCGGTCAATGCCAGCACGACGTCGATCAGATCATGGCCGGCCGTCGTGCGCGTCAGTTCCGCGCCAAAGGCAGGGCTCAATCCAATCACGATCTCGTTCCGGTCCGTGCCCCTGGCGGCAGGCCCGACCTGCACCAGCCAGGGCTTCGCCGTCGGATCGGGTGGGGATTGCCCCTGCATGACCTTCTCGATCGTCTGCAGGTCGCGAACATTGCGTATCTTGTCCCAGCGCTCGGGCGGCATGCTGTAGCCCGTGCCAGGGCCGCGGTAATTGTTCGGGTCGTTGAGAGCGCTGATTACCTTGCCGTCGCGCAGTATGGCGGAGGTCTGCAGGTAGTCGCCGGAAATCCGCTGGCGCAGCATGAGCATGAGGTTTTCAGCTTCAGGCTGGAAACCGCGCTTGGCCAATGCGCGCACCACATCAAGTGCGGTCAGCTTCCGTTTGCGGATGCTGTTGCTTATCTTCGTCACCTCTCCGGGGCTGAAGGTTTCCGTCTCCAGCGAGCCGGAGGCAGCCGCCACCGAAGAAACCCATTCCGGTTTGACCTTGGCCAGGCCCAGCTCATCGAAAACGGCCGCGATGGCCTGGATGGCCCGCAGGCGCAGCTGCGCCGCTTCGCTGGAATCCAGAGGCGTGAGCCCGCCATCTGCCTCGAAATCGCGCTGGAGGGCCAGAAAGTCCTCGATTTCTTCGCCGTTGAAGAGGGAAGGATTGAAGGAGTTGTCGTACTTCTTGATCGAGCCGAAGCCGGAACACAGAAGATCGGAACCCGCCAGAAGGTAGGGCGTGATCTTGGCACCTACCCTGATCTCGGATTCGCTGACGCGAGTGTCGTTGCCGGATGCGCATTCCAGCCCCAGCCATACGGCGATGAGATTCTCCGCCATCAACTCGCGCATGCCGCTTGCCATGGAGACGGTCAGCGGTGCTCCGTCTATGCCTCCGTTCTGGGTGCCTTGCACGCCCATCGCGGCTTGCAGGCACAGGCAGCGGGCTTCGAGGTACAGGACGGACTTGCGCTCATGGAAGCCCATGAGAAGTTCAGCCGAGGCGCCGGAGGTGCAGCGCACCTTGATGCCGCGGGACCCATATGCAGCGGTAAGGAACGCCTTGGACCAGGGCGTGTCGTCGCCATCCACGAAAGCGGCTTCCGTGCCATAGACTGACACCGTCTCCGCATAGGAGGTGAAGCCGGCCATGCCGATCTGCAGTTCCTCAGCTTCCTCGATGGAGCACTGGAACAGTACGCCGCCGCGGCCGACCGCGGCTCCCACGGCGCAGGCCATGGCGTTGGCCCAGGAATTGGAGGCCACGCGCATCGTCGTCTCGATCTCGTCGAAGCCGAGGGCGACGGCCGTGGCGGCATCAGCGGCAAGCTGAAGCGGGTCGTCCTTGGCATTGGTCACATGCGCCTGGTTTCCCGGCGTGCGGCGCTGGCGCATCTTCGCATAGGCAAACGTGATCTCCAGCGACGACATAGCGGACACGACCGAGGCCAGCTTGGCCGGCGTCATGCCGCGCGCCAGCCGCTCCAGTCGTTGCCGAGGCACATTGATGTCAACGAGGAGGCGGGCAAGGTCGGTCGAGTCCATGGCCATTGCTTCCTCGGTGACCTCTGGGTCGAGGAAATGCGTGGCGATGAAGGTGTCGATTATGTCGAACTCGGCTTCCGGCTTGCCGTCTATTTCCACGATACGGCCGTTCTCCAGCCGCACCGACGGCTTGGGATCCCACGGGCTGTGAAAGGTGGAGAAGCCCGCCTGGGGATTTTCGGCGGCAAACTTGTCGTGGCGAAGGGCGCGCGCATCCCATTCGTCGAAGCGACGCCAATGGGGGATATCCGTCATCGCAAGCCTCCTTTTCTTTTCCGGTCGGGCTCCGTTGGCACCTGAAGGCTCCCGTTTTCGTCAGAACCAGCGCAACCAGACAAGCTGGATGATGATCAGCACGATCACGTCCCAGAAGATCACTTCGCCAATGGTGAACCACCTTCGCCTGGCGTTGACCCGCCAGAAAATGACCCAGACAAAGGCAGCAAGCAGCAGGGGAACAAATCCGACGATGCTCACCGCAGCCTCTCCCCGGTCTTGGCGTCGAAGTAGTGCAGGGAATCCGGCGGAAAATGAATGTTCACGGATTGGCCGGGCGCAAGGTCGTCACAGTCGCGTTGCGTCCTGACCGTGAGCGTGCCCTTGTCGTTGGTGAAGATGAGAAGCGTGTCCGGCTCGACCGTTTCCTTGACGTCCAGTTTCATGGCGAAACCCTCGTCGCCGCCAAGCACAATCTGCTCGGGCCGGATGCCAAGCGTAACCGGGCCGTCCGGGCATTGCACCCTGCAGGTGACCTGTCCCGAACGGAAAACGCCATTCTCGACCATGCCATCCATCGTATTCATGGCCGGACGACCCATGAATTCGGCGACGAACCGGTTGGCCGGACGACGGTAGATGGTCCGCGGGTCGTCGAACTGCACCAGTTTTCCGTCCTTCAGGATCGCTATGCGCGAGGCGAGTGTCATTGCCTCTTCCTGATCATGGGTGACGAAGACGAAGGTCTTGTTCAGCCGTTTGTGTAGGCGGTTCAGTTCAGTGCGCATGTGGAGGCGCAGCAGCGCATCGAGATTGGATAGCGGCTCGTCCATCAGGCAGATGGTGGGCTCCCACACGAGCGCCCGTGCCACTGCCACTCTTTGCGCCTGCCCGCCGGACAACTGACTTGGCCGGCGGTGCAGGTAACTGCCTATCTGCAGGAGTTCCGCCACATCCTTCACGCGCCGGTCAAGCTCGGCCGGAGACGTTTTGCGGATACGGAGCGGATAGGCGATGTTCTCGTAGACGCTCTTGTGGCTGTAGAGCGCATAGTTCTGGAATACCATGCCGATGCCGCGCATCCGGGGCGGCAGATTGGTAATGTCGCGCCCGTCGATTTCGATCCGGCCTTCGGACGGATGCTCCAGGCCGGCCAGTATCCGGCAGGCCGTTGTCTTCCCCGAACCGGATGGCCCCAGCAGAACAACGAATTCGCCAAGATCGAACTTCAGGTTGAGACCGTCCAGGGCGGTGGTGCCGTCGGCGAAGCGCTTGGTCACCTCGGTGAAGGAAACTGCCATCAAAATGCTCCGTACATCCTATCGCGGCGGTCGTGTTCACCTCTCGACAGCGCCGCCTTGTCCATCGTGTTCAAATATCCCTGCCATTCCCGGGCAGTGGCCTGAGGGGGCGAGGCACTCAGGCTCAGCCTTTCACCGCTCCAAATGTGAGGCCGCGCACCAGATGCCTCTGCACGAGGAAGGTGAAGATGAGGATCGGCAGCGTGGCGACGACAGCCACCGCGGCCACCTGTCCCCACAGGGTTCCGTGCGGAGTGATCAGGCCCGGAATGCCGACCGTCAGCGGCCGCCCCTCGAAGGCCACGAGAATGAAGGCATAGAGAAACTCGTTCCAGGATAGGATGAAGCACAGGACAGCAGTTGCGGCCACGCCCGGCGCCGCCATCGGAATGATGACGCGGATGAAGGCGCCCAGCCTGGAGCGGCCGTCCATCATGGCCGCCTCGTCGATTTCCCGGGGGATCTCAGCAAAGAAACCCCGCATCATCCAGACAACGAGAGACAGGTTGAAAGTCGTGTGGGCGATGACGACGGCATAGACCGTGTCGGTTAGCCCGAGCAGCGTGAAGAACATGAACAGCGGCACCGCGATGGAGATCGGCGGGGCCATGCGCGTGGTAAGGAAAAAGAAGAAAAGGTCTTCCTTCCCCGGAAAATCCGTTCTGGCGAACACATAGGCCGCGGGTGCCCCGATGCAGATCGAAAGGATCGTGGACGCGGTCGAGATGATCAGCGAATTCAGGACGAGGGGCAGATAGTCCTTGTCGATGAAGACGGCCGGATAATTGTCCAGCGTCGGCGTGAAGAACCAGCGCGGATCCGGCGACAGGATATCCAGTCGTCCCTTGAACGACGTCAACAGCATCCAGAGATAAGGGGTCAGCGTGATGACCAGGATGCAGGCGAGAACCCCGACCGCCAGAATCTTGTAGGATCTGTTCATCTCAGCGCCCTCCAATATTGGCGGACTTCCAGTAAACGGCCTTGTAGAAAACCGAGCACAGGATGAGGACGACAAGGTAGACCATGAAGGCGACGGTGGCCCCGTAGCCCAGGTTCCAGTTCTTGAAGTTGACCCGGTAGGCGTAGATAGACAGAAGTTCGGAAACCGTGCCGGGCCCTCCGCCGGTCATGATGAAGACCTTGTCGAACTCCTTGAAGGCATCGATCCCGCGCAGCAGCAATACAAGCGCTATGATCGGCCTCAGCAGGGGAAGCATTATATCGGTGAACTGCCGCCAGGGCCCCGCGCCGTCGATGGTCGCCGCTTCAAACGGCGATTTCGGCAGGCTCATCAGTCCGGCCAGTATGATGAGCGTCACGAATGGGGTCCATTGCCAGACGTCGATTGCGATTATGGCCGGCATCACCAGCGAAGGCGTGGAGAAGATGGCCGACGCCTTGGAGAGCAGACCAAGCTTGTGAAGGTAGTAGGTGACCATGCCGAAGTCGCCCTGCAGCAGAAGCCGCCAGATGAGGCCGACAGCCACGGGCGCAAGCATCATGGGCACCAGAAGCAGCGTCGTAAGAAGGCGCTGGCGCTTGATGAAGTGCCATATCAGCAGTGCAATCGCAAAACCCAGCACAAACTCTATGCAGACAGCGGCCAGCACGAAGCGGACCGTAAGCCAGAAGGAACCCCAGAAGATGGGGTCGTTTCGCATGAGTTGCCGGAAATTGTCGAAACCGATAAAGGCACCTTTCTGGTCCGGATTAGCGAAGCTCAGATCGGTCATGGCCGTGTAGGTCATGTATCCGAAAGGCCCCACGAGGAAGACCAGGACGAGAAGTGTTGCCGGCAGGATCAGGGGAAGCGAGGACCCGTGATCCAACAGGAAGCGCCCGTGCGGATTTGCTGCTGTCTTGCTCATGATACTGCCATGCTTCCCCGCGAGACACGCATGGCGTTCTCGCGGGGCAGACTGGGTTTATTGCCTGTGAGGGAAGAGGGTCACTGCACCGGATACTTCATTGGCGCGCATGAGCCGAGCAGGGCAGAAATCTCCTCCGCCGAGCGGTCGAGGGCCTCCTTGGCGGATTTCTCGTCGGCCAGGTAGGACGAGAGTTCGCGAACCAGAATGTCGGTGATTTCCGAAGACTGCGGCAAGGTCGGCTTGGGCTTGGCGACCTCGTTGGACGCCATGGAGGCCTTGGAGTAGGGCAGTTTCTGCACCTCGTCCGAAGCGTAGACGTCCGGACGTGCCGTCGCCCCGCCATTCAGATGTTGGCGAAGCTGCTGGTCATAGTCCATCATCCACTGGATGAAGAGATAGGCTGCCTCCTTGTTTTTGGACGAGGTGGGAATGAGGTAGGTCCACCCTTCCGCCTGGGCAATCGTTCCGCCCTCACCTTCGGGAACTGTGTCGAAGCCCATTTTGCCCACGACGGTTGAAGCCGATTCATCGACAGCGACGGCATAGGTGGCGTCGTTCCACATTATGAGCTGAGCGACGGTGCCTTGTTGCATCAAGGCCATGACGTCATCCCAGAAATAGTTCAGCGTGTCGGGCGGCGAAAAGGCCTTGAGGCTCTTGTAGTATTCCGTGGCCGCAATAGCCTGCGGACTGTTCACTATCACCGGCCCGCATTCCGAACCCGACTTCGCTTCGAGCATGTCCCCGCCGAAGGAATAGAGGAAGTTCAGCCACTCATACCAGAGCGCCTCGTGGCGTTTGCCCTGCAAAGCGGTGCCATAAAGATTCTGGTCCGGACGCGTAAACCATTCGGCGATGTCGCGATACTGGTCCCAGTTCTTGGCGGGCGCGAGATCGTAGCCGTACTTGGCCTTGAAGCCCTCCTTTTCCTTCTCATCGCCAAGCAGGTCGGAACGATACCACATATACATGCTGAGGGCGGTGAAGGGGAAACCGTAGACCTGGTCGTTGTACCAGGAGATCTCCTTCCACAGGCGCTGATAAAGCTGCTCGTCGGGCTTGAACTCCGGATCGCGCAGCTCGGCGCTTTGCAGGAAATCCCCAAGTGGCTGCACGTGGCCGTTGGTCACGAACTTTCCAAGTTCGCGATGCGGCTGGATGATGAAATCATACCGGCCGCGCTTGGAATTGAGATCGAGCATCACCTTGCTGACCGCCTCGGAGTGCTCGTACATCTCGATCTCGACCTTGATGCCGGTGCGCTGCTCGAACTCCGGCGCCAGTTTGCTCATTGCCTCCAGCGGCGGCAGCGCCTCGCCGATCGTCCGGATCGTCACTCCCTTGTAGGGAGCCGCCGCCTCCTCAAGCGACCAGGCATAAGCGCTTCCCATCAGCGCGAACGATGTCGCGGTGGTCAGAAGGGCGGTCGAAAGCAGGCTGAATTTAGAGCTTTGTCTGAGCATGGCACTTCCCCTTGTTGCTTTTCCCCTGAAGGCGGTTCTGACAGTGAACCCATTCATGACCGTCACCGGCTTAGGCTCCGTTGGTGGTCGGCTGACCGTCCGGTCACGCGATAGCGATGGAGTTTTCGAAGGCGCGTAGCAGCAGGCTCCGGCAGGCTTCGACCTGACAGAGGCGCGTGTTTTCATCAGGCATCGTTGCACATGGCGCGCCCGTGGGAGCGCCGCCAACCGCGCCGAGGCGACAAGTGATCATTTTCTCCTCCTCTGGGTGGAGGCGCACGCCTCGTCCAGATCAAAACGAGGCGTTTCTGCGACCTTCAGAAGCCCGGCCCGCCTCGACCTGAGAAATATGTCCCGGTGCCTGTTCTCCCGTATATTGGTCTGGGCGACATATTTCTCATATGGACGGAAACTTACAAGCTTCTTACTATCGAGGGATATTTCCTATTGGGGGTAGGATAGATGATATATCCCATTTTGGATAAATCCTTGCCGGAGGAGCGGCGTGTCGACGGTAGCCGAACGAGGTTGCTGTCCTCGCCGGAATGGTATGCGGGGCTGAGCGAGCTGCTGTCGCGCGCAGGAAAGCCGGATTTTCCGCAGGTCTTCGCCGATACGGTGAGCAAGCTGGCGCATTTCGACTATACCGTGACGTTTGCCTATAACGGTCCGGACATGCCGCTTTGTCTTCATCATACGTTCCAGCAGCGGCAGTTCGAAATCCATGTGGAAGACTATGAAGTCGGCCCCTATCTGCTGGACCCGTTCTACAAGGCGACGGCCAACGGCCTGCGCTCCGGGCTTTACCGGCTGGCCGAACTTGCGCCGGACCAGTTCTACAAGAGCGAGTATTACCGCTCATATTACGTGCAGACGGGACCGGTGGATGAGATCGCCTTTTTCATTCCGGGAAATGCGAACTGGACTATCGTCACCTCGTTGATGCGTTCGCCCCGGCAACGCGCCTTCAATGCGCATGATCTGCGGATGCTGCGTTGCGTGGAACCCCTGCTGAGAGGGATTGCCGAGCGACATTGGCGCACGGACGAACGCCTCAAGGCCGGCGGGTCGGAGCGGAACGAAAAGGCGGTGCTGGAACGAACGGTGCAGGACGCGCTGGAGAAAAGAGGCATTCCGCCGCTCACTCCCCGCGAGCTTGAGGTCGTGGGGCTGGTACTGGAAGGCCACTCATCCGAATCGATCGCCAACATACTCGGCATAACCGCAGGCACAGTTCGCATCCACCGCAAGAACATCTACGCCAAGATGCGTATTTCCTCGCAGCGCGAGCTGTTCGCCATCTTCATGACAACCTCGGTCCTGTAGAGCAGAGCTAGCGCAGCGCAGGCCCCTCGTGGGCCCTGGACTGTCTTGGCTCCGCGGGAGAGCGCGCGCTGCCTCCCTGCGGATGCAATTCCGGTTTCACAATATCTTGCCGGGGTTGAGAATGTTCCTGGGATCAAGAGCTGCCTTGATCGCGCGCATGGTGGCTATTTCCTCGGGCGTGCGCGAGTGGTTGAGGAAGTCCTTCTTTGCCAGGCCGACGCCATGCTCGGCGGAGATCGAGCCCCCGTGGCGCCGGACCAATCCGTAAATCAGCCGTTGTACGTCCAGCTTGCGCTCGGGCGTGGGGAGTCCGGTGGCAATATGCAGATTGCCGTCGCCCAGATGGCCGATAACGTGAAGCCCGAGATTTTCGGGAACTTCCCTGGCAAGAAGCGCCTCCGTTTCCTGCACAAATGTATCCATCTTCGAGATGGGCAGGGAGACATCGAAGTCCACCATCACCTTGAAGAGATCCATCTCAGGCCCGAATTCCTCCCGGATGCGCCAGAAGTCCGACCGTTGGCGCGATGATTGCGCAAGGACAATGTCGGCGGCACCTCCGTTTTCCAGCAGGTCGGCCATGACGGCCTCAAATTGCGCTTCGTCTGCTTCGGAGTCGAACCCCTCGGTCTCGCAGAGCACATAGAATGGGTGGCCAGTCGGCAGGGGCGGTGCATGCGGAAACAGCGCGCCAACGTTGAAATCGTAGAACTTGCGCCACATGATCTCGAAGGAGGAAAGCTCGCCCCGCAGAGCCCGCTTCATCGTGTTGAGCGCGCCGACGACGGCGCCGAAATTTTCAAAGGCGAGCAAGGCCGTATTGACGCTCTGCGGGGAGGGGTGCAGCCGAAGCATGGCGCGGGTGATCGCGCCGAGCGTCCCCTCGGATCCTATGAAAAGCTGCTTCAGGTCGTAGCCGGTATTGTCCTTCATATAGGGCACGAGATGACTTAGCACCTTGCCATTGGCCAGCACGCATTCGAGCCCCAGAACCTGGTCGCGCGCCACCCCGTAGCGCAAGGCCTGAAAGCCGCCGGCATTGGTTGCCAGCACGCCGCCAATGGTCGCGCTTCCGCGGGCGCCGAGATCGAGCCCGAATCGCAACCCCTTCTGTTGTACCGCTGCCTGGAGGGTTTCCAGAATTACGCCGGCTTCGACCTCCGCCGTCATGTCGTCCGTATCCAGCGAAAGGATGGCGTTCATGCGTTCCAACGACATCAGGACCGTCTCGCCTGTTGCCTGAGTGGCGTGGACCAGATTGGTCCTGCCGCCCTCGATCACGACCGGCTGTGCGTGGCGGTCGCAAAGGGCAAGGATTGCCGAAACTTCCTCGACATTGCCCGGCTTGACCAATCCGAGTGCGACGGTGGGTGTGCTGTTCCAGAAGTCCTGCGGCCTGGAATACAACTCCTCGCCGCTGACCACATGTTGATGCCCCACGATCGAGGCGAGTTCGGAAAGGCGGGACATTGAGTTCAGCTCTACAATGCGGACAGAAGTTCGGCGGAGTTGGGGCATGGCCGCCTGCTTGATGAAGTCCATATCCTATTCGGTGGCGAGAATCGAAGACCCAGCGGTGCGACCCTATGAGCCAGTCGAAACGGGCTTGATCGTGAAAATGGCCCGAAAACGTTGATGAAGCTGGCGGTATGGGACTTTCGCAGATGCGCAGGCGCAGCGTCAGCGGCGGCTACGCGGACCGCTCGTGCGAGATTTCCTTTGCAATGGGCGGGATAGCGCTGAATGATCCAATCCCGGAACCCCGATGATACAATCGGTACTTTCCATCAGGGACAGGCATGGCAGACGCGGATACAGTTCAGCTTTCGCTTCCGGACGGGAAGGGGCCGCTACACGAACGCCTGGCAGAAGCAGTCGAACAACTGATCGCTTCAGGGCGTTATGGCAAGGGAGACCGTCTTCCGACGCATCGCGAAATCGCGCGGGGCGCAAATGTCGCCATCGGCACGGTCACGAAGGCAATCGATCTTCTGGAGAAGCGCGGCGTCGTGCGCGGCGAGACCGGTCGCGGCACGTTCGTCAGTGCGCCGGCCGAAGCCACCGAGGGATATGTTGACCTGAACTTCAATGTTCCCATGCGGGTGGTCGACGAGGCGCAATTCCGCGCGGCAGCGGTGCTGGCCGCAACGAGATTGGGCAGCGTACCCAATGGCGGCTATCCGGAACCTGGTGGCGGGCGCGATCACCGACTGGTGGTGGCGGCTTGGCTGGCCGAAACCAGGTGCCCAGCGGATGCCGATGATCTGCTTGTCACGGTTGGCGGCCAGCATGCCATTCACCTGGCGATGGCGGATCTTGCCGGCCAGACAGGCGGTGTTGCCACCGAGGCGGCGGCGTTCTCCGGAGCCATCGCCGCGGCAAGGAACCTCGGGCTCGACCTTCATGCCGTCGATCATGACGAGCAGGGCATGCTTCCCCTGGACCTGCAGCGGTTGTTCGAGGAGACCGATTGCAGGGCCCTGTACCTCACGCCGGTCTGCCAGAATCCGTTCGGGTTCGAGATGAGCGAGCGGCGCCGGGCAGAAATTCTGGAGGTCTGCCGCCGGCACGATGCCTTCATTATCGAGGACGATATCTACGCCGTCTATGCCCAGTCGGATTCGCGGACTTTCAAGGAGCTCGATCCTGACCGGGTGTATTACATAAATGGCGTCTCCAAATCGCTGACACCGCTGATCCGCCTTGGCGTTCTGGTTCCGCCACGAGCACGCCGGGCGGCGCTTGCCGCAAGGGTGCGTGCAGAAACCTGGGGTGCATCGCCCTTTGACCTGGAGGTTGCGCGGGCACTTTTCGAAGCGGGCGTCCATGCCAAGGCAAAGGATATCCTCCGCGCCGAGGCGCGAGAGCGCGTCGGGCTTGCAAGGAAGATACTTGGCCTGGCATCGGTGCCGATGCCATCGGGCTCCCCTCATATCTGGCTTCCGATGGCCACGGCTGCGGCGGAGCAATTCGCCCGTCGAGCGCTGGAGCGGGGCGTTCGCGTCACTCCGCCGGACGCTGTCAAAATCGGCGGCGAGAAATCCGGGGGCGTCCGCCTTTGCCTCATGGCGCCGCAACAGCGAAGCAGCCTGGAACGGGCCTTGCGCATTCTGGCGGACATCCGGAGTACGCCGGATTTCGAAATCGTCTAGCCACGGGCGGCCGGGCTACTCCATAACCTCGATCAATCCCCTCAATGACGCCATTACTTCGGCTCGTTCGGAGGCCGCCTCGGGATAGACGGCATAAACCGGGTAGGTGAATTCCGGCGCACCCTCGACCAGTTCCAGTTCCCCGGCTGCGAGATGCGGCAAAACCGCACCCTTGCGGAAGTACCCCGTGCCGCCGGCCCGCAGAATATAGCTCAGCCCCAGGGGTCCGAGCCCTACAGCCAGCCCCGGCTCGCCAGGCCGGTCTTCGCCATGCTGGGCCGAAAAAAGCGGTCCCCAATCGACGTGGACGTAATCGGCTGCCCCGTCATCAATATCCCTGGCCTTGCTCCTGACCAGCACGAGACGCTCTTCCTGCAGAAGCTTGACGGTGAAGCCCTGCAGCAGTTTCGGCGCATAGAGCACCGCAATGTCGAGAACGCCCGTCCGCAATTCATCGAGCAGCTGGTCCGGAAGGCCGACCCGCGCCCGGATGGCGACCTGCGGCTCTGACTTGCGCATCCACACAAGCCAGTCCAGAAGCAGTGGATTCCACAAGCTGAGCTCGCCACCAAGAGCCACGATACTGGTCCTGCCGGCCGGTATGGCAAGCTGGTGTCGAGCGCGTTCCCAAAGCTGCACCATTGACTGGGCGTAGCGCTGAAACTCCCTGCCAGCAGCCGTCAACTGGGCGCCGTTGCGGTTGCGCACGAACAGCTTCTGGCCAAGTTCATCCTCAAGCGTGCGGATGCGTGCACTGACCGTCGTCTGAGTCACATGAAGACGCTCGGCGGCGCTCAGGAAGCTGCCGGACTCGATGATTTCCAGGAATGTCCGTGCCCGGTCGATGTCCATAAGGTCTCCATTTGATGCAATAATTTTGCACTAATATAGCATTTAATTCCGTTTGCTTTCTGTTTTTAACAGCGCCACGGTCCGGCAGTGATTGTGCTGCAACCACAGGCTTGCGTTGGTGGGCTTCGCCGACACCAACCGCGAGCCTGTATGGCTGCAATGCGGGTCACGCCCCGCGGATGCCCCTCCAGAGGGCCGGCAGACCGACAGGCGGTTTCCTTCGACGAGCTTATCGCCGCCCGACATCGAACCGCCTGCCTGACAGATGACAGGTGCTTACGATGACGGACACAACCGCCGCCCATGACGACCACAAGCCGTCCTTCTTCGTGCGTTGGTTCTATTCGACCAACCACAAGGATATCGGCACGCTCTACCTGATGTTTTCGATGCTGGCGGGCATACTGGGCACTGGCCTGTCCGTAGCGCTGCGTGCCGAGTTGCAGGAGCCTGGCCTGCAGATCTTTCTCGACCCGAACGCCTATAACGTGGTTGTAAGCGCCCACGGCCTGGTGATGATCTTCTTCGTGCTGATGCCGGCCCTCATCGGCGGCTTCGGCAACTGGTTCGTGCCGATCATGATCGGCGCACCCGACATGGCTTTCCCGCGCATGAACAACATCTCGTTCTGGCTGCTGGTGACCTCCTTCATCCTGTTCCTGACGTCGTTCTTCGTTCCCGGCGCGCCCGGCTCCCTTGGCCACAGCGGCGGCTGGACGCTCTATCCGCCCTATTCGATCACCGGCCAGCCGGGGCCGGCGGTGGACCTCGTCATACTGTCCATCCACTTGTCGGGGGCATCTTCCATCCTTGGTGCCATCAACTTCATCACGACCATCCTCAACATGCGCGCACCGGGCATGACCATTCACAAGATGCCGCTGTTCGCATGGGCGATACTGGTCACTGCCTTCATGCTGCTGTTCTCGCTGCCGGTGCTGGCCGGTGCCATCACCATGCTGTTGACGGATCGCAATTTCGGCACGACCTTCTTCGCGCCTGAGTTCGGCGGCGACCCGGTTCTCTACCAGCATCTGTTCTGGTTCTTCGGCCACCCGGAAGTCTACATCATGATCCTGCCGGGCTTCGGCATCATAAGCCATGTGACGTCGACCTTCTCGAAGAAGCCGATCTTCGGCTATCTCGGCATGGCCTACGCCATGGTCGCCATCTGCGTGATCGGCTTCGTGGTCTGGGCGCATCACATGTTCACCGTGGGTCTTTCGGTCGATTCGCAGCGCTATTTCGCCTTCGCCTCGATGGTCATTGCGGTGCCGACCGGCGTGAAGGTGTTTTCCTGGATCGCCACCATGTGGGGCGGCTCTATCTCGTTCAAGACGCCGATGCTGTGGGCGATGGGCTTCGTCCTTCTGTTCACGATCGGCGGCGTGACGGGCGTGCAGCTCGCCAATCCCAGCCTCGACCGGCCGATGCAGGACACCTACTATGTCATCGCGCACTTCCACTACGTGCTTTCACTGGGCGCCGCCTTCGCCATCTTCGCCGGCTTCTACTACTGGTTCCCGAAGATGAGCGGCTACATGTACAACGAGACGCTCGGCAAGCTGCATTTCTGGACCATGTTCATAGGCGTGAACCTGGTGTTCTTCCCGCAGCATTTTCTCGGTCTCGCCGGCATGCCGCGCCGCTATGCCGACTACCCCGACGCCTTCGCCGGCTGGAACTTCATTTCCTCCGTCGGCTCCTACATCTCGACCGCCGGACTGGTGCTGTTTTTCGTTCTCGTTGCGGAGGCGTTTGCGCGCAAACGCGTAGCGCAAGCCAATCCGTGGGGAGAGGGTGCCAAGACGCTGGAATGGACCCTCACTTCCCCGCCGCCCTATCACCAGTTCAGTTCCCTCCCACGCATACGCTGAAGCGAGGTCGCCATGGAGGTCGGTACTATTGCGAGCCACATCTTGGTAGTCCTTTTCCCCTGCCTTGGCTGCGCACTCCTGCTGGCCATCGCGTCTCTTTCGAGTCTGCGGGATCGGCGCCGTTCAAAAGACAGTGGGGCTGTGCCGGCAACAATTCGCATAGCGTCTGCGAGAATTCGCGCGCGCCGGGGCTCCGGCGCGCGTTCACGACTGTAAGAGTCGCTCGGCGTAGTCTCGCAACATACGAGGTCATTCGGCAGTCAATCGCTTGCCTGCCCATAGTGGCACGAACGGACGGAGCGCGCGCAGGCTGGGCGCGCCCCGGCATCCAGTGCCTCCGAAGCCGAAGCCTTGAAGGCACTCCCAGTCGATGAAAGACGTGCTCTTTGGCAGAAAGGGGTGGGCGGCTAGCCCACCACCTCGCGAACAGCCTCGACCGTCTTGCCGACGATCTCGTCTGCTTCTTTGCGTGTGAGGCAGAGCGGTGGCGCGAAGCCGAGAATATCCCCTTGCGGCATCGCGCGGCCGATCACGCCGCGCTTCAGCAGGGCTGCCGCGACGGACGGGCCTACCTTGCGCGAGGGGTCGAAGAAGCGGCGCTGGTCGCGGTCCTCGATGAATTCGACCGCGCAGAGCAGGCCCTCGCCACGCACGTCACCGACATGCGGGTGGCCCCCGAGCGCCTTCGCCATCTCCGCATTGAAGTAGGCACCGGTTTCGGCCGCGTTATTCACCAGCCCAAGGGAATCGACGAGGTTGAGGTTGGCAATGCCGGCCGCCGCACCGATCGGATGGGCCGAATAGGTCCAGCCATGACCGATCGGCCCGTTCTCGTCGGTGCCCCGTTCGAGCACGCTCCAGACACGCTCAGACACGATCGAGCCGGACAGCGGCGCATAGGCTGAAGTCAGTCCCTTCGCGATAGTGATGATATCGGGCTCGATGCCGTAGTGGTCGGAGCCGAACATCGAACCGAGCCTGCCGAAGCCTGTCACCACCTCGTCTGCGATGAGCAGGATGTCGTGCTTCCTCAGCACTTGCTGAATCGCGGGCCAGTAGCCGGCAGGCGGCGGGATAATGCCGCCGGTGCCAAGTACCGGTTCTCCAATGAAGGCGGCAATCGTGTCGGCGCCTTCGCGCGCGATCAGCTTCTCGAGCTCATCGACACAGTAAGCAACGAAATCAGCCTCGCTCATCGCCGGGTCGGGGCGGCGGAAGTAGTAGGGTGCCTCGGTATGGAGGATGCGATCAAGCGGCAGGTCGAACTTGTCGTGGAACAGCTTCAGGCCGGTGAGCGAGCCGGTAACCAGACCCGAGCCGTGGTAGCCGCGCCAGCGCGAGATGATTTTTTTCTTCTGCGGCCGGCCGAGAATGTTGTTGTAGTACCAGACCAGCTTGATGTTGGTCTCGTTGGCGTCGGAGCCGCCCAGGCCGAAATAGACCTTCGACATGTTCTGCGGCGCGCGTTCGAGCACCATCTTTGCGAGGGTGATCGAGGCCTCGGTGCCGTGGCCGACATAGGCGTGGTAATAGGCAAGCTCCTTTGCCTGCGCCGCGATAGCCTCGGCGATCTCCTCCCGGCCATAGCCGACGTTGACGCAGTAGAGACCGGCAAAGGCATCAAGCAGCTGGTTGCCGTCGCGGTCCTCGATGTAGACGCCCTTGCCGCCGCGAATGATGCGCGAGGAGCTTTCGCCGCGAGCATGCTGGGCAAGATGGGTTGAGGGATGGAAGAAGTTTTCGCGATCCCACTTGTCGAGAATGTCGTTGGTCAGCATGGTAATCCTCCTGCAGTTTCGTCTCACGCGCTCTGGCGGCAGACATATTTGAGGTCGGTGTAGGCCTCGATGCCGTGGCGCGAGCCTTCGCGGCCAAGGCCGGCCTGTTTCACGCCCCCAAACGGAACTGGTGCTCCAGTGATCTTGGTGCGGTTGACCGCAACCATCCCGAATTCGAGTCGGCGGGTCATGCGCGCGATCCGCGTGTCGTCATTGGTATGGAGATAGGCAACGAGGCCCGTTTCGGTGCTGTTGGCCCTGGCCATCACCTCCTCCTCGTCGTCGAATGCGGCGAGGGCGGCGACCGGACCGAACGTCTCTTCGCGAAAGACGAGCGCGTCGTCGGGGACTTCGGCCAGTACGGTCGGGTCGAAAAATAGCGGGCCGGCGGGATTAACCTTGCCGCCGCAGACCAGGCGTGCCCCGCGCGCGAGCGCATCTTCGACCTGCTGCCGCTGCTTTTCGATCGCGCGCTCGTTGATCAAGGGGCCGATGTCGGGATCGGAAAGACCGGGTCCTATCCGCATTGCGCGGACGCGTTCGGCAAAGGCCTCGACAAAGCGTTGATAGATCGGCCGCTCGATATAGAACCGGTTGGCGGCGAGGCAGTCCTGGCCTGAGGTTGCAAACTTGGCGGCGATTGCGTGCTCGACGGTGCGTTCGAGGTCACAGTCGGCAAAGGCAACGAACGGCGCATGGCCGCCAAGTTCCATGACAAGGCGCTTTATCGTCGGTGCCGACTGGGCGTAGAGGAGTCGGCCGATCTCGGTTGATCCGGTGAAGGAGAGGATCCGGACCTCAGGTGCCGCGGTCATTGCGCCGACGACTTCGGTGGCGTCGCCCGTCACGACATTGAAGACGCCCGCGGGAAGACCCGCCCGCTCGGCGAGTTCTGCAAGCGCGAGGGCCGAGAACGGTGTCTCCGACGACGGATGGGCAACGACCGTGCAGCCGGCGGCAAGAGCGGCCGCAGCCTTGCGGGTCAGCATGGCGGACGGAAAGTTCCACGGTGTTACCAGCCCGGCAACGCCGACCGGCTGCCGCGATAGCTGCATTTCGGCACCCGGAAGGTGCGAGGTGATGCTCTCCACGTTGAGGCGCTTGGCCTCTTCTGCAAAGAACTCGACGAAAGACGCGGCGTAGTCGATTTCCCCGAGTGCTTCCGAGAGCGGCTTGCCCTGTTCCTGCACCATCAGCCGCGCAAGATCATCGCGCGCCGCAATGATGAGTTCGTACCAGCGCCGTAGCAGGCGTGAGCGCGTGAGCGGACTTTCCTCCGACCAGGGGCGAAAGGCCTGATGGGCGATATGGACGGCAGATTCCGCATCCGAAGCAGTCAATGCCGGAACGGCGCCGACGCGTGATCCGTCTGCGGGATCGATGACATCAATTAACCGTTGGCTGCTTCCGCGCGTCCACGCGCCCCCGACATAGGCGAACTCGCGAAAGAGACGCGGGTCGCTCAGCATGGACAAATCGGCTTTCTGGAAAATGGCCAGCGATGCCATGGCAGGTCCTCCCGGAAATGCTCTGCCGGCATCTTTGCCTGCAAACGGCCAAAGATGGCCGGATTTCGGGCGGGGTCCCGAAGAAGCTTCTTCGGGAATCGGAGGTTGGTCTCTCTATTCCTTCTGTGGCTGGGAGAGAAGCGCTTCCAAGGGCAGCGGCGCGAGTTTGACTGGCTTCGTCACCACGTAGGTGAAGTAGCGGGAAAGGCCCACTCGCGCCTCGAGCAGGTGGTCAACGAGCCGCTGGTAGGAGTCGATGTCGCGCGTGACGATCTGGAGGATGTAGTCGAACCCTCCGCCCACAGCCCAGCAGGAAACCACCTCGTCGAGCGACGCAATGGCGCGCTCGAAGGTCTGGAAATCCTGGACGCGATGGCTTTCGAGTTCCGCCGCCATCAGGACTGTCACATGCGCCGAAATCTTCCGGAGCTGGATGTCTGCGCGGTAGCCGGCGATGATGCCGGCGTCCTCAAGACGTTTCAGGCGCTCCCAGGCGGGGGCCGCCGACAGATTGACCCGCTTGGCAAGTTCCGCCTTCGAAATCCGCCCCTCGCGACTGAGGATGGACAGGATCTTGAGGTCGCGATCGTCCAGCTTCAGCATTCACGCCTCAGGTCACGAAGGCGGCACCGACGCCATGCTGGCGCGCGAGTTCCATGGCAAAGGTCGCGATCGCCGTGTCCTGCGCGCCGGTCCCGGTCAGGTCACAGATGGTGATCTGGTCGTCGGAGTCGCGGCCAGGAAGCTTCCCGGTCAGAACCTCGCCCAGTTCCGGCGGCGGTCCCTTCTTCCAAAGCCCGGCCTCGACTGCACTGCGGAGTTCCCCCAGCTTCTCACACTGGCTGATGCGATCGCAGACATAGAGGTCTGCTTTGACCAGCGCGGCGGGATCGATTTCGTTCTTACCGGTCTGGTCGGAGCCCATGGCGGTGATGTGGAGGCCCGGATGTAGCCATTCGGCCTTGAGCACCGGCTCTTCCGCTGGCGTCGTCGTCACGACAAGCTGGCTTCGGGCGACGACGTCTTTCGCATCGGCTACGGCCTCCGCGCGGATGCCGAGACTCTCGGCAAGGTCGGCGGCGCATTTTTCTGCCTTCTTCGCGTTCCGGCCCCACACGAGCGCCTTGCTGAACGGGCGGACGAGGTGGGCGGCCTGCATCTGCAGCCGGGCCTGTACGCCGGTTCCGAACACGCCCGCGGTTTCAACGCCGCGGGGGGCAAGGTGCCGCGCAGCCACTGCACCTGCCGCGGCCGTACGGACGTCCGTCAGATAGCCGTTGTCGAGAAGCAGCGCCTCCACCAATCCCGTGCGCGCGGAAAACAGGATCATCAGCCCGTTGAGGCTCGGCAGGCCGATGCGGGGATTGTCGAAGAAGCCGGGGCTAACCTTGATGGCGAAGCCGTCGAGACCGGGAATGTAGGCAGTCTTCACGTCCACCTCGCCGTTCGCTTCCGGGATCGCCATCGACAGGACTGGCGGCATGATCACGTTGCCGGTACCGAGCGAGAGGAAAGCCCGCTCCACGACGTCCACAGCCTGGAGGTCCAGCTTCACCAGGCCACGCAGATCGCTCTCGGTCAGGACCTTAACCTCATGGGACATAGGCTTGTCCTTCGATCGTCTTGTCCCCGAGTGTCACGCTGCGGCCTGATACGACGTCGGTAAATACTGTCATATCTAGGTTACGCCCGGTCAGTATCGTCGCCACCGGCCCCCGGATTGGTCCGATCCGGCCCGCCTTCACCGCTGCGATGCCGACGACGCTCGCGCCTTCGGCCACCATGCGGTCCTCATAGTAGAGGGTCTGCATCGCGTCATAAATCTCCTCCTCGCTGACGAGCACGCAGTCATCCAGGAGGTCGCGGCACATCGCAAAGGTCAACCGGTTGTCGACGCCGATACCGCCGCCGAGCGAGTCCGCAAGGCTTGGCACCTCCTCGACCGCGACCGGCTTGCCGGCCCGGATCGACTGGTACATCGCAGCGCCACGATCCATGGTGACGCCTATCACCCTGATCCCCGGTTTGATCTGCTTGGCTGCCAACGCGATTCCTGCAGCCAGACCGCCGCCGGACAGCGGGACGAGAATCGTTTGAAGATCGGGGCAATCTTCAAGAAGTTCGATGCCGATTGTTCCCTGTCCGGCAATGACCCGCGCATTGTCGAATGGGGGCACCTCCATGAGGCCTTCCTCGCGCGCAAGCCGGCTGCTCTCTGCCTGCGCGTCGTCCTGGCTGGAGCCGACGATCCGCACCTCCGCGCCAAGCGCCCTGATCCCGTCCACCTTCGCCACGGGAACGAGCGAGGACATGCACACCACCGCACGCAATCCGAGGGCCTTTGCGGCATAGGCGACCGCGCGGCCATGATTGCCGGTGGAACAGCAGGTAACACCCGCGGTTCCTTCGGGAAGGTTCACCAGGGCGTTGGTGGCGCCGCGGATCTTGAAAGCGCCGATCGGCTGCGCCGTCTCGAGCTTCAGGAAGAAGTCGTGGCCGGCGATCCTGCTCATGAATGGCGAGGGCACAAGCGGGGATCGGACAGCACCCTTGGTGATGTTCGCGCGCGCCGCCCATATGTCCGAAAACTCGACAGTCACACGGCTTCCTTCACTGCCCTCAGAAACTGCTGGGTCCGTTCCTTCCGTGGATTGTTGAAGAGTTCGTCCGGCGTGCCCTGCTCCTCGATGCGGCCACCAAAGAAGAAGCAGATGCGGTCCGAGATGTCCCGGGCGAAGCCCATCTGATGCGTGACCATCAGCATGGTCAGGTTGTATTCGGAGACGAGTTTGCGGATGACGTTGGTCACCTCGCCGATGACCTCCGGGTCCAGCGCCGACGTCACCTCGTCGAAGAGCATCACCTTGGGGCGCATCGCGAGCGCGCGGGCTATCGCGACGCGCTGCTGCTGGCCGCCGGACAGGCGGGACGGGTGCTGGTCGCGCTTGTCTGCCATTCCCACCATGGCCAGGAGCTCTTCCGCGCGCTCGCGTGCGTCCTTCCTCGACATGCCAAGGACGTGCACTGGCCCTTCCATGCAGTTCTCGAGCGCGGTCATGTGTGGGAACAGGTTGAACTGCTGAAAACACATGCCGATCTTGGAACGTATCTTGCGCACATGCCGGCGGTTTGCCGGCACCAGCCGGTCGCCCTGCGGCATGTGGGTAAGAGGATCGCCGTCAACATAGATAACGCCGCCATTGATGCTCTCGAGCGTCATCAGCATGCGCAGCACGGTCGTCTTGCCGGACCCTGACGGGCCGATGATGGTAACCATCTCGCCCTCGGCAATGTCGAGGTCGAGCGAATCCAGCACCGTAAGGCTGCCGTAGCTCTTTGTGACCTTGCTGAACCTCACCATCGGGCGGTCGGGGCCGTCTAGCTTGAGGGGAAAGCCGGATAGGTCGCTCTCGTGCATCAGACAATTCCCAACTTCTTGCGCAGCCATGCCTCGAAGAGGCGGATGGCTGCTGCGGTTGGTAAAGACAGGGCCAGGAAGATGATACCCACCATCGTGTAGGGCTCGAGGAAGCGGTAGGTCTCAGAGCCGATGGCATTGGCAGTGTGCATCAACTCGGCGACGCCGATGACCGACAGCATCGGAGTGTCCTTCAGGATGCCGACGAGGTAGTTGCCCATGCCGGCAAGTGAGGGCGGCATCGCCTGAGGGATGATGACGCGGAAATAGGTGCGTGCCGTCGAAAGGTTCAGCGAGGTTGCCGCCTCCCACTGGCCCTTCGGCACGCTGTCGAGCCCGCCGCGATACACCTCTGAAAGATAGGCAGCATAGTGCAGACCGATCGCGATCATTCCCGCGGTCCAGGGCGACAGGCGCAGGCCGAATTGCGGCCCGACATAGAAGACGAAGAAGATCTGCAGAACCAGGGGCGTCGAGCGGATGAACTCGACCATCTCGCGCACGATCATCGTAACCGCACGCGAAGGCGTGCGCTGCGCCAGCGCGAAGACCAGGCCCAGCACCATCGCTATCGCATAGCCAAAGGCTGCTGCCATCAGCGTGTTGCCCGTCGCCACCATGAGGCGAGGCAGAATGTCGATCGTGAAATCCCAGCGCCAGTCGAGCATCTTATGCCATTCCGAGCTTGCGCTGCATGACGCGCTCGAGCCAGCGTATGAACGGCGTGGTCATGAAGCGCGCAAGGATGTAGTAAATCACCAACGCCGTGCCGAAGGACTGGGCCGACAGGAAGGTCGTGCCATTGATCTGCTTGACCTGGAACATCAGGTCGGCGACGGCGATGAGCGCCGCGAGCGCGGTTCCCTTCAGCAGTTCGATCAGCAGATTGCCCCAGGACGGAAGCATGATCAGCAGGGCCTGTGGCAGGATGATCCGCATCATCCGTTTCGCCGGGGTCATGTTCAGGGCCTGCGCCGCTTCCCACTGACCTCGAGGCACGGAAAGGATCGCGCCCCGCACGAGTTCGGCGCCGTAAGCGCCGAGGTTCATGCCCACGGCGACGAACCCGGCAGTGAACTTCTCGAGCGTGATGCCGAAAAGCGGCAGGACAAAGAAGATCCAATAGAGCTGGACGAGCAGTGAGGTGCCCCGAAAAATCTCGATGTAGACGGTGGCGATGCCGCGCACGATGATGCTCGGCGACATTCGCATCAATCCCGCCACCAGCGCAGTCGCCATGGCAAGCAGGGCGGAAAGGATGGTGAGGGCGATCGTGACCAGCGTTCCGCTGAGGATACGGTCCCCATACTGGCTGAGAAATTCAAGGTAGGACATGCCGCTCGGCCTTTCCCGTCAGCGCCTTGAAGGCGGGAGGCTGAAACCCTCCAGCAGGGCCGGAGGCGAGGCGGGCCGATCGTGCCGGCCCGCCATCCTTGCAATCAGCGGTTCGCGCACACCCACTCGGTCGTCTGCTCGCCCGGCAGCGAGGGCTCGCCGTAGCCATATTCGGCGACAGCCGACATCATTGCCTCAGAGCCGACATATTCCTTCAGCGCGGCGTTGAACTTGTCGAGGAAGTCCTGATCTGTCTTGCGGAAGCCGATGCCCGCCCAGTTGAAGGACTCTTCCGGCATCGCGGTCGGATCGGTCACCTCCACGGCTCCGCCCGAGCTATCGGCCAGCTGCTTCATGGTGAAATAGGTGCCCGCGCCAGCGTCCGCGCGACCTGACCGCACCGCTGCCAATATCTCGGTGGGACCGGGCACCTGCATGATGTTGGCTTCCGGAACGCCCGCCGCCTTGGCGGCTTCGATGTTGGAGTAGCCGGCGCCGGTCACCATGACGGCGCCTGACTCCTTGAGGCTTTCGTAATTGGAAACGTTCTTCGGGTTGCCCGGAGCGACGATAAAGCCGTCGCCGACGGTAGCGATCGGCTCGGAGAAGGCGATGTTCTCGCAGCGGCTCGCAAGGATGTTCATGCCGCCGGTAACGATGTCGAACCGGTTGGCGTTGAGGCCGGGGATCAGGCCGCCCCACTCGGTCTGCACCGGCTCGATTTTCTCGTAGCCCATGTTCTTGAGAATGGCGATGGTCATCACGTTGACGAAGCCCTTCGGGCTGCCGTCGTCGCCCGGATAGGCAAAGGGGATTTCGTTGGCGAAGCCGATGCGGATCGGCTCGCCGCTTTCTGCTCGTTCGAGCAGGGTCTGCGCCAGAGCCGAGCCGGCGAATGATCCGATGGTGAGGGCGGCTATGCCGAAGGCAGCGATACCCCTGAGAAACTTGGCTTTCATGGTTGTCTCCTGTGTTCCACTGGCTTTATTTTTTCTTGTGTTGTGCACAACATTCCGTGAGAGATCGCCCGTGTCAACGGTTTTCTGGTATGATCGCCCAATCAATGTGTGCTTATTGCTTTCCTTCTGCATAGATGTACACATTAGGTTCAGATAACTGAAATTTTCGGGAGGGGGCTGATGCCCGCCGCACACCTGCCATTCACGAGAAACGAGTACTCCCGTCGCCTGACCAAGGTGCGTCGCTCCATGGAAGAAAGTGGGGTAGACGTGCTGTTTGTCGAGGACCCGTCGAACATGGCGTGGCTGACCGGCTATGACGGCTGGTCGTTCTACGTGCATCAGGGAGTGATCGTTTTTCACGATGCCGACCCGATCTGGTGGGGACGTGGCCAGGATGCAAATGGCGCCGTCCGCACAGTCTGGATGAGCGACGACCGCGTGATCGGTTATGCTGACCATTTCGTGCAGTCGACGGTGCGTCACCCGATGCAGGACCTTGCCTCCATCCTTCGCGAGCAGGGCTACGCGAACAAGCGCATCGGTCTGGAACTCGAGAACTATTACTTTTCGGCCAAAGCGTATCTCGTGCTCAAGGAGGAGTTGCCGAATGCCGAACTGGTTGATGCCACGGCGCTGGTGAACTGGCAACGCGGCGTCAAGTCGGACGAGGAGATTGCCTTCATGCGCAAGGCAGCTCGCATCGTTGAGAACATGGTCGATGGCGTCATGGAGCGCGTCGAGCCGGGGCGGCCGAAGAACGAGATCGTTGCCGAGATCTACGGCGACGCCATCCGCGGTGTCGATGGCGCCTGGGGCGATTACCCCGCCATCGTGCCGCTATTGCCTTCCGGAACCGATGCCGCCGCTCCGCATCTCACCTGGGACGGTCGCCCGTTCCGGAAGGGGGAAGCAACCTTTTTCGAAATTGCCGGCTGCTACCGCAGGTACCATGTTCCCTTCTGCCGCACGCTCTATCTCGGCAAGCCGCCGCAGCAAATGGTCGATGCGGAAAAGGCGCTTGTCGAGGGGCTGGAAGCCGGCCTGGAGGCTGCGCGCCCCGGGCGTCCGGCCGGCGAAGTTGCCAGGGCGCTGTTTGGCGCGCTCGAGCGCGCCGGCATCAAGAAGGACAGCCGCTGCGGCTATCCGATCGGCATTTCCTACCCGCCGGACTGGGGCGAACGCACCATCTCGTTCCGCAAGGAGGAGGAGACCATTCTGGAGGCCGGCATGACCTTCCACTTCATGCCGGGCCTGTGGATGGAAGACTGGGGCCTCGAGATCACCGAAAGCATCCTGATCCGCGAGAACGGCCCCGCCGAATGTTTCTGTGACCGGCCGCGCAGACTCTACGTCAAGGACTGATGCGGCATGGACATGCTTCAGCGTACCCGAGAGGTCCTTGCCGATCTTGTTGCCTTCCCGACGATCTCCTCGGACAGCAACCTTGAACTGATCGCTTATGCGGCAAATCTGTTGTCCGAGGCCGGTGCGACCCTTTCGCTGACACGCGACGAGACGGGGACGAAGGCGAACCTGTTTGCGACGGTTGGGCCTGAGGGCGACGGTGGCATCGTCCTTTCCGGCCACACCGATGTCGTGCCCGCCGATCCCGGGGAGTGGACGAGCGACCCGTTCCGCCTGACCGAGCGCGACGGCCGGCTGTTTGGCCGCGGCACCTGCGACATGAAGGGCTTTCTCGCCGCCGCGATTGCGATGGCTCCGCGCTTTGCCGCGGCAGGGCTCAAGCGCCCGCTGCATTTCGCTTTCACCTATGACGAGGAGGTCGGGTGTTTCGGCGCGCGCGCGCTCGTGCAGGAGCTGGAAAGGTCGGGCATCCGACCGGCTGTCGCGATCATCGGCGAACCGACCTCGATGGGGGTCATCGAGGGTCACAAGGGCTGCTACGAATACACGACCGAGTTCACCGGCCTGGAGGGTCACGGCTCCCAGCCGGACAGGGGCGTCAACGCTGTCGAATATGCGGCCCGCTATATTTCACGAATGCTGGATATCGCCGAGGAACTGAAGGAGCGCGCCCCGGCCGAGAGCCGCTTCGATCCGCCCTGGACCACGCTGCAGGTCGGCCGCATCGAAGGCGGCAAGGCGCGCAATGTCATTGCCGGCAGTTGCACCGTGGAATGGGAGATGCGGCCGATCAGCCCCGATGATGCCAGCTTCGCCAAGCGCCAGCTCGCAGACTATGTCGGCAGGGTCCTGTTGCCGTCGATGCGCGCGGTATGCCCGCATTGCGACATCGTCACCCGCACGGTCGGCGAGGTCGAGGGGCTGCAGATCGTTGAGGATTCCGAGGCGCGCCGGATCGTCATGGAACTGACCGGCGCCGACCGCGCCGACGTGGTACCGTTCGGCACTGAGGCGGGCCTGTTTCAGTCGGCCGGCATCTCCTCGATCATCTGTGGGCCCGGCTCGATTGAACAGGCGCACAAGCCGGACGAGTTCATTGCCATCGACCAGCTTGCCGCCTGCCTGGAAATGCTCGACAAGCTTTCCCTGAAGCTGTCGAGCTAGGAGGCGGGGCGGTTGAGCGGGGTCGTTTTGGAAGCACCGGGCGACAGGCAGGAAATAGTGGAAGAGAGCGCCCGGGCGCGCTTCCTCCGCATCTACGAGACGCTGCGCACGCGTATCTGCCTGCTCGATTACCCTCCCGGGAGCCGCCTGCGCGAGGAGGATCTCGCCGAGGAGTTTGGCGTGTCACGAACCCCGGTGCGCCGGGTTCTGGTCAAACTGGAGGCGGAAGGGCTGCTGCGCTCGGTGCACGGTGTCGGCACCATCGTCACCGATATCCATGTCGACGGGCTGGCGCAGGTCTACGAGATGCGGGTAGAACTCGCCGAGCTTGTCGGAAAGCTCTCACCCGTGGCGGTGGATGAAGCGCTGGTTGCCCGTTTTCGTGACATAAAGGCGCGGTGCGACCAGCTCGTTCGCGGGAACGACATCAGGGAGTTCTCCCGGCTGAACATGGAATTCTTCCACCTTTTCACGAGTCTTACGCGCAACGAGCCGCTGCGTGAGATAAGCGAGCGGCTCTATTACCAGACTGCGCGCATCTGGATGAAGACGGCGCTGCAACTGCGCAGCTCAAGGGAATTGCTTGAGAACGAATTCCTCACCTTCCAGCGCGAAGTGGCGGACATAACCGAGGCGGTGGAGCATGGCGATCTGGCTGCCGCCGGGCACGTTCGCCGCGTCCATATCGCGCTCTCCTACGCCCGCATCAAGCGCGCCTCGCGGGAGAACCACGGGTATGACGACGCCGTGGTGGCCGGTTACACGAGCTAGGGCTGTTCGGCAGGCTTCGCGCGCCGGTGCCGAATGCAAGTGCTCGTTAAGCGCATGTTCAAGTAGCGCTAACCGCGCGAACTGGAGCAGTGAGTCGTCCGGACGGTGTTGCGCAGGCGGAAGTCACCGTGAGACAGGTTGCCGTCGCCTGGAGTCACGCGTTGGGGCGTGGGTTCATGGCCGGGGCGATAGAGAATCAAGCGACCAGCAATTGCGGAACGTTATTGAGAACCCTCGCAAGCACGGCAAACGGCATGAGCCTTGCTATCTCGCTGCGATGGAAGAACTGGCGCGGCGGAAGGGACTTGGCCTGGATTTCCAGAAGTCATTGGATTGGATCCGCAAAGGCAGCGACCGAGCGCCGCTTCTTGTCCTATAAGGACTTGGCCGGAGCCAGTGGGGCCGACTGGTCGAAAGTCCGATATGCTGTCAACACTCATCTCGGAGGTCTGGTTGACTTTGCTCGTGGAAAGGGTTGGCCATTGCTCAGCGCCATCATCGTCAGTCAGCAGAATGTCGCGACCGGCAAGAGGGAGCCGGCGACACTAAGAGGTTTTGTCGAAGCTGCACATGCGCTGGGATACGCCATCGTCGATGATGAGGCGTTCCTTCGTGAACAGCAGGAACGCGTATTTGCGTGGGCTGCGGCAGATAAAGGTCAGCAGGACTAGGGTGGCACTTTCCCCATGCAGGTCTTCAAGTCGCATCCGGTCATGTTCGACATCGCGTGCATCCGCCCATGGCTCATCGCCTCCTTCGCTCGTCCGCAGAGGGTGGTCAGTTGGTCGCTCAACCGCCCCGGCTTCGCGAGCGTCAGCCGGGTCGCCTGGCTGGAGGTTGGAAACGCGGAGCTGGCGGGCGTCGAGGATCCCGCCGCCTGGTTCCGGCAGAGATTGGCGAGCGCCTCTCTCGAGGATTCGGTTGGCCTCATCACGGCACGGAACGTCTCATGCTACGAATTTGCGGCTGCCGATGTGGAGGGGGTCCGGGCCGAGTGCCTGATCACGCTAGGGCTGAACAACGGGGAAACGGTGGGTTCGCGCGTAAACCCGGCGGCGCATACCTTCAACGCGGGAACGATCAACATCCTCGCCGCAGTATCGGTACCGCTCACGGACGCGGCCCTTCTCGAGCTTTCGTCCATTGCGACGCAGGCGCGAACGGCCGCGCTTCTCAGCTTCGGATACAGGCGGCCCGGGATGACGGATGTCGTGACCGGAACCGGAACCGACTGCATCGTCGTCGCCTCGCCCATCGCGGTGCCGGCGTTGATCTGGAGCGGGATGACGCCGTCGAGCGAGGACAGCGTGCGCGCGGTCTCGA
>SMEK01000048.1_pt1 | contig 43299 bp, 39 predicted proteins | sample 2456371 | NCBI WGS metagenome assembly SMEK01 (sample SAMN10132590, study PRJNA489261) | soil metagenome | isolation source: day1 antibiotic-loamy sand soil ammended with composted manure from dairy... | place: USA | collected 2015-04-01
AATCGCTCAGAGAAGCCAAATAGCGAAAATTCCCAGCAAACCCAAAAGCCTTGCCTGAAAAATCAAGCCGTTGTGTTACAGGCATCCACAACCTCGGCGTTATTTCAGAATAGTCGGCTTGTATCCCAACCTCAAAACCTAGGAAGCTGGTTTTTAGATCAAGGCTATGAATGGCCCATAGGTCATCCATGATATAGATGTACCCTTCAAAAACATTCTCTCCCCGTGATCTGGGCGTAACCTTAATCTTGTTGACCGTGATATCGCCTTCCCTGAAATTTCCTTCATATTGAAACCGATAATAAACAAAAGCGGAGCCCGCCAATGGAGAAACGGCCGTAATGATCTTGTCTTGATAAAAACTTTGATTGATCAGTAAGTTGGGCGAAGGGGGTTCTTCTATCTCTCCAGAAGTTCGGAAGGAAATAATCCTTTCTTCAATTGTATTAGGCTGCCTAAACTTCACCTCGGTCACGGCTTCTGTGGTATAAGCCTCATTCAATTTTATGCCCCCTTCCTTTTCAATTCTTTTTTTCAGAAAAAAAGGTGCTTTATTCAGCTCCCCCGTTCCCTTCATGTAGACTTTTACTTCATAGGCATCATATTGCAAGAGATGGTATTTCCTTTTGGCAATTGCCTTTCGCATGATGGTGTAGGCTGGGTCTTCGTTTCTGCTTCTAATCTGCAGCTCTCCAAGCACCAAGGTTTGTTCAGCCAATTCAAAATCGATCTCAACCCAATCAACCCTTACTTCTACATGTTTCTGAACTTTTTCATAGCCTACATATTGAACTTGTACAAGGTGTTGTCCCTGTGGCAGCTTTATTTCAAACCTTCCCTGCTCATTGGAGGAAGCACCAAGATTGAGCCCTGGAAAGTAAATCGTGGCATATGGAAGTGGTTGTCCATCATTACCCCTTACGGTTCCACGCACTCCCTGTCCTAAAGCACTAAGGTTCAGTCCAGATAAAAAACATAACAATAAAAAATATGGCAGCTTATTTTGAATGCCCATAAGCGTTAGCAACTATTGCTTGTTCTATTTAAAATGTAAAAAAGTCCGCAGCTTAGCGCTATCATATTCACTTTGCTACGGACTTTTTTCTTATATGTTTCCAGAAAATTGCTACTCGGCTTTCTTTCCTTTGGTTGTGGGCTTGGCTTTTTTCTTAGCGGTGGCCGAAGCCTTAGTTGTAGCTTTCTTTGTCGTGGTTTTTCCCCTTCCCTTTTTGGCAGGTGCCTCCTCTGCCAACTGAAGACACTCTTCTAAAGTAAGGTCTTCAGGAGTTCTATCTTTCGGAATTTTGACATTTTGCTTCCCTACCTTTATGTAAGGCCCCCAACGTCCGTTCAGGATCTGTACGTCAGGGTTCTCCTCAAACCCTTTTATAAACTTCTCCGCATCGGCCTTTCTTTTTGCCTGAATAATTTCAATGGCTTTATCATAGCTTACAGTGTGGGGATCTTCCTCTTTCGGCAGCGAATAAAACTTGCTATCGTGACGGATATAGGGCCCAAACCTACCTATGGCTGCCACCATCTTTTTATCCTCAAACTCTCCAATCTCACGCGGCAGTTTAAAAAGCTCCAAAGCATCTTCTAGTGTAATGCTCTCTATAAATTGCCCTTTTCTTAGGCTCGCATATTCTGGTTTTTCTTCCCCTTCTGTTTCTCCTAACTGCACTATGGGGCCAAATCTCCCAAGCCTAGCAATCACTTTTTTTCCCGTCTTGGGGTCAACCCCCAATTCTCGTGAACTTCCTACAGAGGACCTTTCTATAGCCTCTGTCTTTTCTACCCTTGGCTTAAACCTTCCATAAAAATCGTCGATCATTTCGTCCCAAGCCTTTCCACCTTGGGCTATTTCATCAAATTCTTTTTCAACGTTGGCTGTGAAGGAATAATCGATGACGTTAGGGAAATGCTTTACAAGAAAGTCGTTGACGACCATGGCTGTATTGGTAGGGAAAAGCTTGTTCTTCTCCGTGCCTGTAATTTCTGTATTTTCAGTTTTTGTGACCTTGTCCTTTTTAAGTACGAGCTCTACATACTTCCGTTCCTTACCTTCTCTAGACTCTTTGACCACATAATCTCTCTTTTGTATCGTGGAAATGGTTGGTGCGTACGTAGAAGGCCTACCTATACCCATCTCTTCGAGCTTCTTCACCAAACTCGCTTCAGTATAACGAGCAGGTGGTCTGCTAAAGAGCTCCCGTGCTTTTAGATGATCCAGCTGCAGTCGTTGGCCTATCGACAATGGAGGCAGCATGCCTTTTTGCTCTTCGTCGTGATCCTCATCGTCTGTAGATTCAATATAGACCTTAAGGAATCCGTCGAATTTTATCACCTCTCCAGTAGCTATTAAGGTTTGTGGAACTGTAGAGATAGCAATGGTGGCAGTAGTTTTTTCTAGCTGGGCATCGGCCATTTGTGAAGCGATTGCCCGTTTCCATATCAATTCGTATAACCGATTGGCCTTGTGGTCGCCGATATTGACCTCTTGTGCACCAAAATCGGTTGGCCTGATCGCTTCGTGAGCCTCTTGGGCAGAAGCCGATTTAGTTTTGAATACACGCTGATGCGCATATTCTTTGCCATAAGCATTATTTATAGCATTGGAGGCACCATTTATTGCTTCCTGAGACAGGTTCAAAGAGTCTGTTCTCATATAGGAAATTTTTCCCGCTTCGTAAAGCCTTTGGGCCAAAGTCATGGTTTGTGCCACGGAATAGCCAAGCTTCCGAGAGGCTTCTTGCTGTAGCGTAGAAGTTGTAAATGGTGGTGCGGGCGATTTCTTTGCCGGTTTTTTTCTAAGTTCTTAATACTGAATTCTGCACCTTGACAATTTTCCAAGAAAGCCTGAGCCTCCTCTTCCTTTTTAAATCGTTCGCCCAATTCTGCCTGAAGTACCTTTCCATTGCCAAGATCGAACAAGGCTGTGACCTTGTATGAAGATACTGCATTGAATTTCTCTATTTCTCGTTCTCTTTCTACCACCAAGCGTACGGCCACAGACTGTACCCTACCGGCAGAAAGGCCTGTCTTGATTTTTTTCCATAATATAGGAGATAGCTCAAACCCTACAAGCCTATCCAATATCCTTCTTGCTTGCTGGGCATTTACCAGTGCAAGGTCTATGCCCCTAGGGTTCTGTATCGCATTCAATATGGCGTTCTTAGTAATCTCCCTGAATACAATGCGGCGGGTCCGCTCATCGTTCAACGACAACGCTTCCTTGAGATGCCAACTAATCGCTTCCCCCTCACGGTCATCATCACTGGCCAGATAAACCATCTCAGATTCCTTCGCCAATTTCTTCAACTGCCTCACAACATCTACCTTGTCTTTGGAGATCTCATAAGTTGGTTTGAATCCATTTTCCTTGTCTATCGCCTTATCGCCCTTAGGTAAATCCCGAACATGTCCGTAACTGGAAGTGACCAAATAATCCTTTCCCAAATAACTTTCAATGGTTTTCGCCTTAGCAGGAGACTCGACTATTACTAGGTTTTTTGCCATTTTTCTCCTCTTTTTGTGGTTCTCACTTTCGCCAAATATCATTAAATTTTTCTAATTATTGCAAACAACCCCCAATTTATCCTATAAAATGGTTACATTTAAAACCTCATTTACTCCGTAAATGATTTAATCATTCAATCATAATGGTCCGAACTTTATACTTGATTAGACACGCCGAAGCAGAGGAAGCCGTACATGGCGTCAAAGACTTTGACCGTCAACTGACCCCTCTGGGAATGAGAAATGCTTCCCGAATGGGCAAGCTGCTGAGTGACTATAACATCAGCCCAGATCTGATGGTTTCCAGCACTGCTCTAAGAGCCAGTGGAACTGCAGAACTCATATCCGAACAGTTGAAGCTTCCGGTTGGAAAGCTCGAGTATCTCGACCAAATATACGACGCCTCTGTACGCAGTCTTTTTAATTATATATGTGAACTCAACGTAGAGTACAAGACGGTGGTGATCATTGGCCACAACCCCGTTTTGGTCTACCTAGGAGAATACCTCACAAAAAAAGCCATCAATAAACTCGTGCCTTGTGGAATACTGCAAATCGGCTTTGACCTCGATAGTTGGTCGGAAGTATCGGAAGGCAATGGAACATTGATGAATTATTATGCTCCTCACAATTTTGATGAGGAATAGAGGTTGGGCAAGATTGAAAATGTCAGATAAAAGATAAAAGATAAGATAGTTATCCATAGCTACATTAGTATAGAAGCAAGACATCAGACTATCACCAAAGCGACGACTCCTTGGGTTCCTGACCTTGCGGGGCAAGCTTCACTAATGATTTCATATTTAATCGCTGGCAGTAAAAACTTCAGATAACCGATAATAAATGTGAGTTATAATTAATTTGGCACCAAACAATGAACTGATATTCTGCCACTTATTATATTCATGGTGCCAAAAACAAAGAATTATGCTTTTTTGACCATTATTTTTTTTCATATTTGAAAATTAATTTTACCTTTGTGTTCCCAAACGCAAGAGCGATTTTATTGTCCGATGGTGTAACTGGCAACACGTCTGATTTTGGTTCAGAAGAGTCTAGGTTCGAGCCCTAGTCGGACAACAGGGAGAATAGGACAAGTAGTCCATTCTGAAAAATGACAAAACCTGTTGTCACCAAAACAAATTGATCCCGGCTAATTATCGGGATCAATTTATTTAAGCACATACACACAAAGCGCCGCAAAAGCAATTATGGCTAAGGTTCAACTCTTCTCAGGAGAAAGCTCCAGATATTTAGCAGAAAAGATAGCAAAATCGTATGGGCAGCCTTTAGGGGCCATGTCGCTCTTTAAGTTCAGTGACGGAGAGATGTCTCCAAGTTACGACGAGTCAGTAAGAGGAAATGACGTTTTTCTTATCCAGTCGACCTTCCCACCTGCCGACAACATGATGGAGCTACTGCTGATGGTAGATGCGGCCAAGCGTGCTAGTGCCAAATATGTGACCGTGGTGGTGCCTTATTTTGGTTATGCCAGACAAGACAGAAAGGATAAGCCTAGGGTTTCCATCGCCGCTAAATTAAATGCCAACTTACTTTCAGCTGCAGGTGCAGACAGGTTGATGACTATCGACTTACACGCAGGCCAAATACAGGGTTTCTTTGATTTTCCAGTAGACCACCTTTATGGATCTGCCATATTTGTTCCTTACTTGCGGAACAAGTCGCTCGAAAATTTGGTTTTTGCAGCACCGGATGTTGGAGGTGTAGGCAGAGCAAGGGCTTTTGCCAAATACTTTACAGCAGAAATGGTCGTATGCGACAAGCATAGAAAAAGAGCCAATGAGGTAGCATCGATGCAGGTAATAGGTGAAGTAGAAGGTGCGGACGTGGTTATTGTGGATGACATGATTGATACTGCAGGCACAATTTGCAAGGCAGCCGAGGTAATAAAGGAAAAGGGGGCAAATTCTGTGAGAGCTATTTGTACACATCCTATCCTATCAGGACAAGCGTATGAAAGATTGGAGCAATCGGTACTGGAAGAAATAGCTGTAACCGATACCATTCCTTTGAAAAGGGAAAGCCCAAAAATAAAAGTATTGACAGTAGCGGACTTATTTGCCGAGGCTATCAAGGCAATTCATGGACATGGTTCAATAAGTTCTTTATTTATATAGCAACTAAGATTATCCCGTAATATATAATTATCACAAAGGCCGGGTTGGAACGGGGCAATGCGGGTCTTTAATTCAAAAAACAAATAAAATGAAAACTGTAGAGATTATAGGGTTTAAAAGAGCAAATCTCGGCAAAAAAGAGGCGAAAAGGCTTAGAAACGAAGGCTATGTACCATGCGTGGTATATGGTGGAAAAGAGCAAACACACTTCTATGCGCCTATGATTTTGTTTAAAGACTTGGTCTATACCCCTGACGTACACATGGTAAATGTAAATGTAGAAGGAGAAATTCACAAATGCATTCTTCAGGACATCCAATTCCACCCTGTCAATGAAATCATCCTTCATGCAGACTTCTTAGAGTTACAAGAAGGCAAAGAAGTGAAGATGAACATTCCGATTAAACTAGTGGGAACAGCGCCAGGTGTAATCAAAGGAGGTAAATTGTACTACAAACTTAGACACTTGCCAGTAAAAGCACTACCAGAGAACCTTCCACAATATATTGATGTGGACGTAAGCAAACTACAATTGGGTAAAGCTGTAAAAGTAGGTGATCTGAAAATTTCAAATTATCAAATCCTTCTAGACGATATCAAATCTATCGTATCTGTAGAAGTTCCAAGAGCTCTTCGTGGAAAGTCCGCAGAGGAGGATGAAGAAGAAGGAACAGAAGAGGCTACCGCTGAAGCAGAAGCTCCGGCAGAATCATAGTCACTTTCTCCGAATCGATCAAAAAACCTGCATATATCTTTTATGTGCAGGTTTTTTGTTATTAGCTTAGGTGTATATCCATGGATTCACCCTCCGGATGTTCATTCTTGATCGGGATGATCATTTATCGCAGGACTTAACACTATATAAAGTAGGCACCATGAAGTATCTAATTGCAGGATTGGGTAATATAGGAGCTGAGTATGAGCTCACAAGACATAATATAGGATTTCTAATCCTCGACCGTTTAGCAGAACAGCAAAAGATAAGTTTTTCTAGTGGGAAACTGGCTTTTACTGCCGATTTCAAATATAAAGGGAGAGCTTTCCATCTGATAAAGCCTACCACCTACATGAACCTGAGTGGGAAAGCAGTGAATTACTGGATGCAAGAACTGAAGATTCAGCCTGAGAATATCCTGATAGTAACCGACGATATTGCCTTACCCTTTGGCAGCTTACGGATGCGGGCAAAAGGCAGCAATGCCGGACACAACGGGCTGAAAAGTATAGAACAAGTGATGGGAGGAACGGTATATCCTCGTTTAAAATGCGGGATTGGCGACAATTTCCACAAAGGACAACAAGTAGATTATGTTTTGAGCCGATTCACGCATGAGGAATTTAAGCAACTACCGGATATGATGGATAGGGCCTGTGAAATGATTCTTTCCTTTGGGGCAATAGGAATCGAAAGAACAATGAATTTTTATAACAAATAACATCTCAGGACATTTCTTCATAGGCAAAAGAGGATAGTGTTATCGCCTTAGCTTTTCTTAAAAAAAGAAAAAAGCGCTTATTTGCCTACTTTCTCTACCAATAGTTTCTCGGTAACTACCTGACTCAAAGCTTCCACATTATTGTCGCCATAGCTTATCACCATGCTGCCATCGAAATCTTCGCGCGATACAATGGTAAGTTCAACCCCAAGTCGGAGCTTCCGGTTATTCAAGAACTTCAAAAACTCATCTGAAGAGTGAGTTACAGCTGTCAAAACCACCTTCTCCCCCACCGAACAATTGCTCAATTGCACATAATCCAATCCTTTAATTTTCCCCACCTTATCAGGAATCGGTGATCCATGAGGGTCTACTTGTGGGTAGCCAAGCAGCTCGTCCATCTTTTCAAAAAATGCTGCCGATTGGATATGCTCCACTTGTTCGGCTATTTCGTGAACTTCCTCCCATCCAAAACCCATTTTTTCTACTAGATACATCTCGGTTAACCTATGTTTTCTCACAATCAAAGCTGCAGCCTGCCTGCCTTTATCCGTCAGACGTAGTGGCTTATAACTTTCATAATGCACATAGCCTTTCTCTGAGAGTTTTTTCATCATGCTGCTCACAGTCGGCATCTTAATGTCCAGGTGCCTGCTCAAATCATTCACGCTCACCTCACCATTATCATCTGCCAGATTGAACATGGCTTTTAAGTAATTTTCTTCCGCTAAAGATCGCATAGACGCAATTTAAACCATAAAACCCTAAACCTGTAAAAACATTGTTTGAAATAAATTTGTTAGACTAATCTAACTTTTAAGTTTTAATTAACTAATTTTGTATCATAATATTCCAAATGAAAATGAAAACAAGATTACTCCTTACTCTCTTAGTTATTTCAACCAATATGGCATGGAGCCAAATAGGCCAAATAAGAGGGCATGTTTCGAGCAATGGGCAACCTATTATTTTTGGGCATGTGGGCATTTCAGCAATCAATAAAGGTACGTCTACGGATGAGAAAGGATATTTTGAGCTCCATTCCATTCCATATGGTAATTATGAGTTGACAATAAGTTGTATTGGGTATGAAACAAAAAAAATGACTATTTCAATAGACAAAGTCACACCTTTGACACTGTTAATAGAGATGGAGGCTGAAAATAGTGCTTTGGATGAAGTGGTGGTAACCGGAACTATGAAGCCAGTCACGCGGGCAGAAAGTCCTGTGCCCGTCTCGATCATAACCCCTCAATTATTTAGAAAGAACCCTACCCCTAGCCTATTCGAGGCAGTGGGTATGATCAACGGCGTTCAACCTCAAATAAATTGCAATGTGTGCAATACTGGGGATATTCATATCAACGGAATGGAAGGCCCTTATACCATGGTTTTAATTGACGGCATGTCTATAGTCAGCGGACTTTCGACGGTTTATGGCCTCAACGGTATCCCCAACAGCCTCGTGGAACGGATAGAAGTAGTGAAAGGCCCTGCTTCTGCCTTATATGGTTCAGAGGCAATGGGAGGTATTATCAACGTGATTACCAAAGATCCCGGAAAAGCTCCCCTAGCCAGCGTAGACATTCACGGCACCAGCTGGGGAGAAATAAGTGCAGACGCATCTTTGAAATTCAAAGCAGGGAAAAGTTCGAGCCTATTAGGTGTCAACTACTTCAATTATCAGAACCCTCTGGATAAGAATGAAGATGGCTTTACAGATGTGACTTTGCAAGACAGGATCTCTATATTCAACAAATGGAATTTTCAACGGAAGAATAATCTAGTCGGAAGTCTGGCCGCACGCTATATATATGAGGACAGATGGGGTGGCGAGATGACCTGGAGCAAGAAGTGGCGAGGTGGTGACCAAGTCTATGGAGAAAGCATATACACAAAACGGGCTGAGCTGATTGGGATGTACCAGCTTCCTATCCAAGAAAAAATCTATACGCAATTCTCATACAATTGGCACAACCAGAATTCTTGGTATGGAGACTTGCCCTATATGGCCAATCAACAGGTAGCATTTGCCCAGGCCTACTGGGACAAATACTTTGGCCATTCAAATGCATTTTTATTGGGAATGGGGTTCAGATACAACTATTACGACGACAATACCCCTGCTACAGCTACCTCGGACGGAACAGGGAATCAGCCTGCCCATACCTACCTTCCGGGTGTATTTATACAGAATGAATGGACTGCCACGCCAAACCACAAGCTATTGGTAGGTTACCGATATGATTATGACAGAAACCACGGGCATGTGCATTCCCCACGCATGGCGTATAAATGGTCTCCAAACCAAACGCATACCTTTAGAGCGAGTTTTGGAACGGGCTTTAGGGTTGTGAACTTATTCACCGAAGACCATGCAGCCTTGACAGGCGCCAGAGAGGTGATTATAGCTAATGCACTGGATCCTGAGAGATCATATAATAGTAATTTAAATTATGTCGTCCATATTCCATCTCGTTACTTTTCATTAGAAATGGACTTTACAGGTTTCTATTCTTATTTTACCAATAAAATTGTGGCAGATTTCGATACAGACCCCCAAAAGATATTATATGACAACCTCACTGGCCATGCTATCGCAAAAGGTATTTCAGTAGACACAGATTTCATTTTTGACATGCCCTTAAGGATATCGGCAGGCATATCCTATATGGATGTGTATACATTAGATGAGGAGGCTGGCAAAAACGTAAAATCACGTCAACTGCATGCACCAAAATGGTCTGGGAACTTTGTGGCCACTTATTCTTTACCGAAAGGTTACTCAGTAGATTTAACTGGTGAATGGAACGGCCCCATGCGGCTACCCATTCTACCATATGATTATCGCCCAGAATATTCACCATGGTTCTGTATTGCCAACATCCAAATCACGAAAAACTTAGCTCATGGCATATCGTTATATGGGGGAGCAAAAAACATTCTCAATTTTGTCCCCAAGGATCCTATTATACGGTCATTTGACCCCTTCGATAGATTTATAGACGACCCCATTAATAACCCCCATGGATACACCTTTGACCCAAGTTATAACTATGCTTCCATGCAAGGTATCAGAGCGTTTGCAGGTATTCGCTACAATTTAGTACGATAACAAGCGGGATATTTAACACCAATTCAAAAATACAGCGTTCAAATTAAATGCATAAAACTGGCAAGAATCAGCAGAAAGCCTTAATTTCCTGCTATCAAAAATGTTGAATATGCCACACTTTGTCTTAAAGAAATTAACCCTAATCGCTCTCCTACTGATGCCATTCTTTTCAAATGCTCAAAAGATGGAAAAGTCTTTTAATGTCGCCAGCTATAATATAAAGTATGACAACCCTAAAGACACCGCTAATGCCTGGGCGATAAGGAAAGGGGAGATAGCGGCAATGATGCGATTTAATGAAGTAGATATTCTAGGTATCCAAGAGGGTCTTCATCACCAAGTGCAAGCGCTAGATTCTTTACTGCCCGATCATGCGTATGTCGGTGTGGGTCGTGATGATGGCAAAGAAAAAGGAGAATATACCGCTCTGTTCTATAACAAGAACCTTTTTGAGGTGCTTGACAGCAGCAGAACATTTTGGCTTTCGCCCACCCCAGACACTCCATCTAAAGGTTGGGACGCCGCTTTCCCTAGAATATGCACTTGGGTTACACTCAAGGTAATAAAAACCAACGACATCATTTTTGTTTTTAATACTCATTTTGATCATGTTGGTACGACTGCACAGCTAAACAGTGCCGAGTTGATTCTGGATCAAATTAAGACCATTGCGGAGAACAATCCGGTTGTGCTGCTAGGTGACTTTAATATTGAACCGCATTCCGCCCCTTACGAAGTACTGACGCAAGATTTTATTGATGCATTTTCCATCACGCAAACCCCACACTTTGGCCCAGAAGCATCCTTCAACAACTTTGATTTCTACAAAACACCTTCCAGAAGGATCGATTATATATTTGTAAATAATTTTTTTGATGTTTTGAGACACGGCATCTTAAACAATCATTACAATAAGAAATATCCTTCCGATCACTTTCCAGTCATAGCCAAGATCAAGTTTTCCATAGATTGACCGGAACCTAAACAAATCATGATAATGAAAGCACCCAACTTAAGCCTATTGTTCGTAATGCTATTTGCCGCCTCCGTACTGAATGCCCAGAGCAAACAAACTGCCCAACAAATAAACTTGAAATCCATTTCTGAATATTTGCTCTATTTGCCTCAGGATTACAAAGAAACCAGTTACAAAAGATGGCCACTGGTGCTTTTCCTACATGGTGCTGGCGAAAGGGGAAACGACCTTGAGGCTGTAAAAAAGAACGGCCTGCCCAAACTAGTGGAAGAGGGACAAGACTTCCCTTTCATCATAGCCTCTCCACAATGTCCTGCTGGTCGCTGGTGGTCTACCGACGATCTCAACCTTCTACTAGATAATCTTATTGAAGAATATGACATCGACATAGACAGAATCTACGTAACAGGTCTCAGCATGGGTGGGTTTGCCACATGGGAGATAGCAATGCGCTTTCCTGATAGGTTTGCCGCAATAGCCCCAGTTTGCGGAGGCGGCAATCCTCAACAGGCATGCAGACTGAAAAATATCCCCACATGGGCATTTCATGGCGCAAAGGACGTAGTAGTGTTTCCTTATCAGACTGAGAAGATGGTAGAGGTGCTGAGAAAGTGTGGTGGCAAGGTCCAATATACACTCTATCCTGAAGCTGATCATGATTCATGGACTGCAACCTATGAAAATCCAGAACTGTATGATTGGTTGTTGCAACAGAAAAAAGAAAATGTGTGGGAAAAAGAATTTGCAGCTTTTGATAAGAAAGATAGTCTTGCAGGCAAAAGAGCAAACGTCATACTCTTTACAGGAAGTTCTTCCGTAAGAATGTGGCGCAGCATCCAAAGAGACCTGAACAACGACGACATCCTCAATCGTGGGTTTGGAGGCTCAACCTATGCCGATCTTGACAGAGACATAGAGCGAATCGTATTCCGCTACAACCCCACCAAAGTATTTATCTATTCTGGAGACAATGACCTCAATGGCAATAAATCTCCAGAGGAAGTATTCACGGAGTTCCGCACATTGTATGGCAAGATCAAAAGACGCTTACCTAGCACGAAGATCTACATCATTTCTACTAAGCCTAGTATATCACGGGAACGACTGATTCCCAAATACAAAGTATTCAATCAGTATTTAAAAGATTTTCTGAAGCATGAAAGCAATGCGGCCTATATCGATATTTTCACTCCAATGATGGATGCGGAAGGCAGGCCAAAGCAGGACCTTTTCTTGGGAGATAACCTGCATTTGAACAAAAAGGGCTATGCTCTCTGGACAGATATCATAAAGCCCTATCTAAAAGATTGATACAGGGACTAATACTGACATAAAAAAGCCACGGAAACATGCACAATGATCATCACATTTCCGTGGCACAACGAATACAATCGTTGTCATTTCTGCTCAACACAAAAGTTACTCTATGCGTTGGCCTGCACAAGGCTGCTTGCTCCGATAATGGAAGCATCTTGAAAATCCAGGCCAGAGGGCAGTAATTTTATTTTATTCTTAAAGATCGGCATCAGGTTTTGCTCCATGTACTCCTTAGTAGGATCGAAAATCAGCTTTCCAGCATTTGCCAGTCCTCCTAGAAGAAAGATCGCCTCAGGGTTGGTATGCGCCACCGTATCGGCCAACTTTATGCCCAAAATACGACCCGTATAATGGTAGGCTTCTATGGCAATCTTATCTCCTCTCAACGCTGACTGTGTGATCATTTTTGCAGAAAGCCTATCGAAACTAATACTTCTCATTTCGCTTGGGTCTCTAAAATCTGCCAGTAGCTTGTAAACTGTACGGACTATTCCTGTAGCGGATACATATGTTTCAAGACATCCTCGTTTTCCACACCCACAATATCGTCCATTAAAGTTGACATTCACGTGACCAAGTTCAGCAGCAAATCCATCAACGCCCTGAACAAGTTGTCCATTGCTAACAATGCCAGCGCCAAGACCGGTTCCCATGGTGATGATGATAAAATCTTTCATGCCTTTGGCGCCGCCATGCACCATTTCCCCTATTGCCGCCGCATTGGCATCGTTGGTAATAAAGGTGGGCACATCGATCCGTTTACGAAACATCTCCACGAAAGGCACTATTCCTTTCCATAATAGATTCGGTGCATGTTCAATCGTCCCTTTGTTGCCGTTGGCATTGGGAGCTCCAATACCAACGCCACGGACATCCTTCATAGAAGCATTAGCGTGCTCTAAAGCAATCTCAATAGCTTCGGCCAAGTGATCCAAATATTGGTCTAGGTCAGCTTGTTGAGTAGAAATAGAACGCTTGGCAAGTACGTTGCCTTTCTCGTCAACGACTCCCAATTTCGTACTAGTCCCTCCAATGTCTATTCCTATACTTAGTTGCATAATAGTTAGTTAGCTTATAGTTAGTTTGTAATTAATACAAGATGGTTGTACGACTTAAATAGACAGGATCTTTGCTACCCTTAAAGCTTCTTCCCCTATTTCCTTCTTTTCGGTAACGGCCTGAAGTAAAGGCGTATAGGTAACCTTATTATTGATCATACCTGCCATCACATCCTTTTCTCCTGCCAAAAGTCCTTCCACCGCTGCCACACCCAACTTGCTTGCAAGTACCCTATCGAAACAACTAGGTGCGCCTCCTCGCTGCAAATGCCCTAAAATGGTCACCTTAGTATCGTAACTATCAATTTTCTGCTTCACCTTTTCCGCCACCTCTATTGCTCCTCCACTCTTTCCTCCTTCTGCAACTACCACCAAACTAGATAGTTTTTTACTCTTTGCTCCAGCTTCCAACTTCTCAATCAATTGTTCGGTTGTCATTTTTTTTTCTGGTATCATAATCGCTGCCGCACCGCCTGCTATACCACTGTTTACGGCTATAAACCCCGCATCTCTTCCCATCACCTCTATAAAGAACAGTCGATCGTGCGACGAAGCAGTGTCTCTTATATTGTCGATGGCAGACATGGCCGTGTTGGAAGCAGTATCGTAGCCTATGGTGCTGTCTGTACCACTCAAATCGTTATCTATAGTACCTGGAATTCCAATGATGGGGATATTGTACTTCTCATAAAAAGCATGTGCACCCGTGAACGTTCCATCACCCCCAATGACGACCAAGGCATCTATTTCGTGAGATTTTAAGTTCTCCCAAGCCTTTTGCATCCCTTCAGGAGTTTTGAATTCCATGCTCCGAGCGGATTTCAAGAAAGTACCCCCTCGATGCAAGATATTAGCTACTGATCGGGCATTTAACTTTTTTATGTCATTGTGGATCATCCCTTCATAACCCTTGAAGATACCTGAAACTTCTTTTCCATAATATATAGCAGCCCTAACAACAGCCCTTATCGCTGCATTCATCCCAGGGGCATCTCCACCTGAGGTAAGCACCCCAATTTTTTTGATCTCTCCCATAGTATTTTCCTTCATTCTTTAAATTTGCCCCCTAATTAAGTATTTTAAATAGAAATAGAAAAACTCGATTTTCTGTTTAAAAACCTAAAGAATCGGTCTAAATCGAAAGGAAGCATCTTCAAACGATTGCGTAAAAAAATATTTTTTTTAGAATTTAGATGTATTACAAATAAATTATTCCTTAACAGCTGTAGAAGTTAGCATTAATTTGGCAGATGCCGGATTTGTGGCCAATGGAATATTGTGTACATCACAAATACGCATCAACATCTGAACATCCGGCTCGTGAGGATGTTTGTCCAAAGGGTCTCTAAAAAAGATCACCATATCTACTTCTTTTGTCGCAGCCAATGCGGCAATCTGAGCATCTCCCCCTAGCGGCCCTGACAATAGCTTAGTTACTTTAAGCCCCGCTCCTTCTACATAGCCGCCTGTGGTACCGGTAGCCACAAGCTGTACGTTCTGCAATAGTGGTTTGTGGTCAAGTAGAAAGGTAACCATGTCAGCTTTTTTCCCATCGTGGGCAATAATGGCAATTTTCATCAGCAATAATTGTTTAATTGAACATATTTCACGATTTGAATATAAGTTACTTTTTATTCATGTTTTTACTCTTATATAAAAAAGATTGAGTTTTTATAGGCACATAAGGAAAGTGATCTTCAATACCGGGACAGTAGAAGTAACTTACTTTATAAAAACAGTGATCAGGTAAGGTAAGTAAATATGGTGTAGCACCCTCTTTATCAATAGGTAAGCACATCCCCCTAAGCTAGAAAGGACTTATCTTAGAATGACAGGATTTTGAGAGGCCTCAACGCCAATCAAGATTATTCACAATGTGAAAATTGGCCATAGCATAAAACTAGACACCAGTATACCTTATAGATATTGAAGTGTCTTATGAGGATTTCAGATAAAAAAGCCTGAATGCTTAGTGCTCGTCTTGGGTGGTTTCAATCTCTATCTCTATTCCACCCATCCATTGGGCGAGCGCATTATATAGGAGACAAACAATGATAGTTACAACAAAAGCTATTCCACTATATATTATTGGAGCAAACAAAAACATAAGACCTCCAAATGGCCACATTCCTCGAGACAAACCCGTGGTGTAAGCAAAAAAACCAAAAGGGATAAACAATACTGCCACTATTATAAAATAAATGATGGCGGCTACTTTAGCGGTCTGGAAAACGCCAAACTTTTTAATTCTTACCATTTTCATAAAAATTCATTAATAATTTTAAAAACGAACCAACAATATAGAGAAATAATAAAAGGAGTCAAAACCTGCTTCGGTATCTTGCTTTTTTGCCTCATTTCATGTAGCTGATTCATTAACAAAGCACTATTCCAACGTTAATTGCGTATATTGCGCCCCAAATCATAGCATAAACCCATAGCATACAATGCAAACAAGAGAAGATATTATCCGAATTCACGATCCCAATGATGTAGGGGTAAAAGGTTCTTTTCTAGGTTTACCATTCACTCCTGAAAATGCCCAGATGGTTATCATACCTGTACCTTGGGATGTGACTGTTTCCTATAGTGAAGGTACGGCACAGGGTCCTCAAGCTGTACTTGATGCTTCTACTCAAATTGACTTGTTTGTAAAAGATATTCCAGAAGCATGGAAGCTGGGAATTGCTTTTCTGCCCATATCAGAAGAGATAAGGCAACAGAGCAAAGAGGCGCGCAAAGACGCTGCTGCTTATATCTCCTGGCTTGAAGAAGGCCAACAAAATGATGGTTTGAGCACACTAGAAGCTATTCCTGAGCGCATAAACATAGCTACTCAAAAACTGAATGAGTGGGTGAGCCAAGAAGCTAATTTGTGGCTCGAAAAAGGAAAGATGGTAGCGCTATTGGGCGGTGACCACAGCACACCACTAGGACTTATCAATACTTTGGCCGACAAGCATAAAAACATCGGAATACTACAAATTGATGCCCATCTAGACCTGCGCAAAGCATACGAAGGATTTGAGCACTCACATGCTTCTATCATGTACAACGCGCTCCAGAACCCACACATTACTAAGCTTGTTCAGGTAGGTGCCCGGGACTTTTGTCAAGACGAGATAGCGTTTGCAGTGCAGACACAAGGAAGAGTGAGCATCTTCTATGACCAAGATATCAAAGAACAGCAAATGGAAGGCAAGACTTGGCAAACCATCTGTATTAACATCGTAAATCAGCTACCAGAACTTGTCTACATCAGTTTTGATATCGACGGCTTAGATCCGAAGCTCTGCCCCAATACAGGAACGCCTGTTGCCGGAGGTCTTGAGTTTCACGAGGCCGTATATTTAATCAAGACTTTGGTGAAAGCCGGCAAGAAGATCATAGGGTTCGACCTGAATGAGGTCACTCCCGGTGAAGATGAATGGGATGCTAATGTAGGAGCTCGACTGCTCTATCGAATGGCTAACTTAATGGCAGTTTCTCAGGGAAAATTGAAGCTGATAGAGTAATCATTGCTATTTATGCGCATTGCAGCATTATGTCGATTACCTGTTCTAAAATTATTTGACCCATTTTATGGCTAAGTCCCTTGGAAGCAATGGGTTTCTATAAATCATAATGAAGCAAGGATGTTTTATTTGTCATTTTTATTTTTTCCCAGACCCATTTTCCTATTTTTGCAAGCCTTATAATCAATGTATATTATTTCAAAAAAGTACCCTATAATCCTGATCATCAGGTAAATATTAAAAATGCAACAGGATCATATTAAAAAAATCTCAGAAGAACTCAATATTCTTCCTCGTCAAGTCGTGGCCACAATCGAATTGCTTGATGAAGGAGCGACTGTACCTTTTATTTCGCGCTATAGAAAGGAACTTACAGGAAGTCTTGATGAGGTAGCTATTGCTGCTATTCGGGATCGTGTCAACCAACTTCGTGACCTCGACAAGCGAAAAGACGCTATCCTTAAGTCTTTAAAAGAACAGGAAAAGCTTACACCAGAGCTAGAGCAGAAGGTATTGAAAGCAGAAACAATGGCCATCTTGGAAGACATTTATCTTCCTTATAAACCAAAAAGAAGAACAAAGGCCACGGTAGCAAGAGAAAAAGGATTGGAACCTTTGGCCAAAGCGGTATTTGAACAAGAAGAAAAGGATATACAAAAGATCGCAGAAAGCTTTATAGACAGTGAAAAAGAGGTTAATTCTATCGAGGAGGCACTACAAGGTGCCAGAGATATAATTGCTGAATGGGTCAATGAAAACGCAGAAGCCAGAGCAGCAATGAGAAGTCTGTTTTTGGAAAAAGGCATCTTCAAAAGTACTGTTATTCCCGGAAAGGAAGAAGAAGGCATCAAATACAAGGACTATTTTGAGTGGGAAGAGCCAATAGCTACTGCCCCCTCCCATCGAGTGCTGGCCATGAGGAGAGGAGAAAAGGAACTCATCCTGATGCTAGACGCTTTTCCTCCAGAAGAAGATGCACTTCACCTTCTGGAAAAGCAATTTGTGAAAGCCAATAACGAGGCAGCAGAACATGTGAAGACTGCTATAAAGGATGGGTACAGAAGGTTATTAAAGCCTTCTATGGAAACCGAAGTGCGTCTCACTACCAAGAAAAGGGCTGATGACGAAGCAATACGGGTATTTGGAGAAAACCTACGTCAACTGCTATTGACGGCTCCACTAGGACAGAAAAACGTATTGGCCTTGGACCCAGGATTCAGGACTGGATGCAAATTGGTATGCTTGGACAAACAGGCCAGGCTGCTACATCACGACACGATCTACCCCAATGAACCACAAAAGAAAACCGCTGAGTCTGGTGCGTTAATTAAACACCTCTGTGAAAAGCATGACATCGATGCCATTGCTATTGGCAATGGTACGGCAAGCCGGGAAACAGAATCTTTTGTAAGAACTCTTGGACTGCCAAAAAATATCGCAATCGTGATGGTCAACGAAAGCGGAGCTTCCATCTATTCTGCTTCTGAAGTAGCCAGAGAGGAATTTCCTGACAAAGACGTAACGGTAAGAGGCGCAGTTTCCATTGGTCGGCGCCTTATGGACCCACTAGCTGAGCTAGTAAAAATAGACCCGAAATCTATTGGAGTAGGCCAATATCAACATGATGTGGACCAGAATGCTTTGAAACAGAACCTTGACGATGTGGTCATGAGCTGTGTAAACTCTGTCGGTGTAGAAATCAATACAGCTAGCAAGCAATTGCTTATGTATGTTTCAGGTTTGGGGCCTCAATTGGCTCAGAACATTGTAGAATACCGTAATACTCATGGAGCGTTCAAAGATAGGGCCTCCCTTAGAAATGTGCCAAGGCTAGGAGACAAGGCCTATGAACAGGCGGCCGGCTTCTTGAGAATTCAGCATGCCGCCAACCCTCTTGATAGTAGTGCGGTACATCCTGAAAGGTATGCTCTTGTGGAAAAGATGGCCTCAGATCTTAATTGCTCCATCGATCAGCTCATGCAGGATGAAAGCCTGAGGAAAAAGATTGTACTCAAAAATTACGTAAGCGATACTGTTGGCTTGCCCACATTAAATGACATCCTGGAAGAATTAGCCAAGCCAGGTAGAGACCCCAGAGAGCATTTTGAAGCATTTGCTTTTCAAGAAGGTGTAAACCACATTGAGGACCTGAAAGTCGGCATGAAATTGCCAGGAATTGTTACCAATATTACGAATTTCGGCGCCTTTATCGATATTGGAGTACATCAAGACGGATTAGCGCACATTAGCCATCTTTCAGACGGGTTTGTTCAGAATCCAGCCGACGTTGTAAGCGTACAACAAAAAGTACAAGCAACTGTCCTAGAGGTAGACGTGCCTAGAAAGAGAATCAGTTTATCTTTGAAGAGTGACCCTTTTGCAGTCGCCAAGCCTGGAAAAGCCAAAAGCAAACCTAAGAAAGAAGAAGCCAATGACGGCGATCTAGCAACAAAACTAGCTTTGCTCAAAGGAAAATTCGGAAAATAAGTTCATAAAAAAGGCCCGAAGTCGGGCCTTTTTTATTTTTTAGCTATTAAGCCACGAGTTTCTTCCACTCTTCAAATCGCTTATCGATTATCGATGTCATCTTTTCATAAGATTCCCAATCATCCGTTACATGATAGATAGAAGGCAAATCTCCAGCCAACACTTTTTCATAGTCCTTTCTAAACAAACCACTACCGTAATAATAGTAAGAGAACATGTTGCCATCCTTGTTAAATAATTCATATCCCAAGTAACCATCCCAGAGTTCACTCAAAATAGTACAACTCAATTCTCTTCTTTTAAACCTAAAGATTTGAATTTCAGACTCTTCCTCAAAATACTCTGAATACAACTCATTATCGATTATCCAACCCAAATAAATTCCGATGTGCACATATGCCTGTTCAATAGGAAGCGATTCCGGAAAATTTCCAAGGAAATGATGCTTTGCACTATCATAAATCGTTTTTTGAATTGCCGTCTTTGTCTGCATAAATTATTGTTAATAATGAACTTATAAATTTATTGGAATATGTGTTTAAAAAAGATTGAGAGGTTCTCACTTCCTACCTTTGTAATATTCCATGTAATAATTATCTCTTTTTTGTATATATTACTAAAAAGACAAAATAGTGACCCCTTCGAAAGTGTTTTTTTTGAGGTATTTTGAAAATCACCTCCAGCCTACCTAAATTTTGTGTGGTATTTTTTCTTGTAAGGTTTTTCAAAACAATGGCATTTTTAGGGGGAGCATATTTTGTAAATTTCCAATATTTTTTACAACCAACTAAATAAACCGAACACCTATAGAATAACAATGAGCTTAACGACAATCTTTTAATTAAGGTAACAGTCTCATTTTCAAACTAAACCCTGATTTCAAATCTTAGTATCCAAAGAAGTGCAACTCCCGTTCAGTCGATCTCCGAGTAATTTTTTGCTTAGCATCCCCCTTACGATTTTTGGCTTGTTTTCAGTTATTTCTGTTTCGGGACAAATACAATCTAATGATACGCTTGAGCATAAGGAACCACAACATATAAATGGAGATACTTTAACTTCCATTTTAGAGCAATTAAACAAAGCGTACTCCTTACTGAATACCAATCCTAATGAAGCCTACCATATTGCCCATCAAGCTCAGCTTTTAGCGGAAATTTCAAACCATACTGAGGAATTATTTAGTCTATACGATATCCAATACAAGGCTGCCAAGCAAATGGGGCAGGACAGTTTAGCTTTTGTAAATCTGGCAGCCTCAATTTCGGCCAGAGCGGAAGCATTAACCGAAAGGGAGTCAATCCTGCAAGAAGAACTAAATGAGAAGTTCAGTGTACGACAGAAAGAAAATGAAATAGCGCTACTGAAGCATAAAAAAAATCTCCATCAGCTCAAGCTGACCAACAACAAAAATCTTTTAATGGTTGTATTGCCTTCCTTCCTCATCCTTCTTTTACTTTCCTATTTGCTATGGCTACAGTATATGAGAAAGAAGGCTTTGCAGCTCATGCTGAAGGAAAACCACACTAAAACTCTTCTCCTGAACACAGAGCTCACCACCATCAATAACGAACTCATTAGGTCAGAACAAGAACTTAAGTACCTTCATGAAGTGAAGAATAATTTCTTTTCGGTGGTATCTCAAGATTTAAAAAGCCCCCTCAATTCGCTTTCACTCTACTTGAATGGATTTATAGAGACCACCTTCAAGAATGACGACGCCCAAAATTTTATCGACAGGATCAACACATCTGTAGCAAGCTTATCTTCCCTTCTCAATAACCTGCTGGAGTGGTCGAGATTGCAAATGGGTAGCATACAGTATAATGCTGAGGTGGTGGATATAAGCAAGCTTCTGAAAACTAATATTGATTTGGTCCAGCCACAAACAGTACATAAACACATTGTCCTAAAGCAAAAGCTACAACCAGACCTAAAAGCGCTTGTAGATAAACAAATGCTGGGATTTGTCTTAAGGAAAGTACTGAGCTTATACATTGAAGCTGTAGAAGAAAATGGCATTATAATAATCACATTAAAGAAATCTATTAAGGAGCGTGATCTTTTAAGCATCAAAATAAAGAGTCGGCACCTTATTGACCCTACAAATGGTCTTTTAAATGCATGGGAGTTTAACACCCATTATATGGAGGGATCCGAAAAAAGTCGCAGCAATATGCTAGGGCTAATGCTCTGTAAAGAATTTATTGAAAAACAGGGTGGAGCGACACAGATTTCAAATTCCAAAAAATCTATCGTGTTCACATTTCCACTTGCATAAACTTCAATGGTAGTTCATTTTTACATATCCCTTCTGCTTCTTCATTGGTCGATTGTACCGAGCTTTCAGGCTTCCAATGCCGATAGCCCCGACATGCAAGAAATCGAGACGCTAAATGAACAAGCACTGGAGGTCTTGCTGGAAGACCCTGTTACAAGTGTAAAGTTTGCCCAGAAGGCGCTTGAGCAAGCCATGGCCGCTACTTCCCACCACCATATCGCTTATTCCTACAACATTCTCGGACTAGCAAATGACGGTTTAGGAAATTACGCCACAGCCTTAGACTATTACTTTTTATCCTTAAAGCACACCAAAAAGATAGAAGACAAGCAGGCTATGGGCATTACCATGAATAATATCGCACAGTTCTTTTGGAAGCAGGGCAATAGTGAATTGTCGCTACGCTATTTAAGAGAGGCGCTTCCATTAGCTGTGGAAACAGGAGATACGTTGACGATTGGGTATGTCTATAACAACCTTGGACTAATCAGCGACGACAATGGTGACATTGAGGCAGCATTCACTCATTATGAAAATGCACTTGAAATTTTCTCTCGGTTGAAGGAGAGTGAGGGCAAAGCTTTGGCGCTACATAACCTCGCATGGCTCTACTATGCTCAAGAAAATTGGGACAGCGCTAGGGCTTATGTGAGCAAGGCACTGGAAGTAGATGTGCAAAGCAATAATTTAGAAGGCATTGCTTCGGATCATTGTCTTCTTGGTATGGTGTATTTCAAAAAAAATCAATACGAAGATGCGCTTGAGCAATTCTATACAGGCTTGCAAGTGGCTGACAAAGCTAAATTTGCTCCCATCGCAGCAAAGTTTCATGAGGAAATAGCCCAAACTTACTTCCATAAGAAACAGTATCCTAAAGCCTTGGAAAACCTTGAAAAATATAATGAATTAAATGACTCGATATACAACGAAAGCAACCTAACCCAAATCAGCAACTTTCAGACCCTTTATGAGGTTCAACTTCGGCAAGAAGAGCTAGAGCAGTTGCAGATACAAAAGGAGCTTGATGACATTTCCTTGTCTTTTCAGCGTACATTCACTTATCTTTTGGTTGCTTGTACCATCATTTTACTTGGCCTTTTGCTTCTTTTGTTCATGCAAAACAAGCAAAACGGCGAAACTATCAAAGCCCTTGATAAACATAACAAAAGAATTAGGGAGCAAAATGAAGCGCTAGCCTTTTCAAATGAGGAATTAAGTGTTTCACAAGCGAAGCTGAAAGAATTTAATGAAACCAAAGACAAGTTTTTTTCTATTATTTCACACGACCTCAAAAGCCCTTTAAATTCCCTACAAGGTTTCATGCAATTATTAACTTTGCAATCTGATTCTCTCACGACTCAAGAGTTGGTCCATCTGGCCAAAGGATTGAGCCACTCTATTGACAATCTTTCAGCACTTTTAGACAACCTTTTGGGTTGGTCCATGTCTCAGATGGGTAAAATTGAACAACGGCCCACAAAAGTAAACCTATGTTCTGTTGTGGAAGAGAACATTTCTCTATTGGAAATAAATGCGCAAGCAAAGAATATTCAGGTTCAGAGTTTTGTAGAAGACGATATCCACATTTATGCAGACTTCGATATGACAAGCTTTGTCATCAGGAATTTATTATCAAATGCCATCAAATTCACCAAGAATGACGGCCGCATCACGATATCAAGCATGGCTTTTGATAAATACATTCATTTGTGTGTAATAGATAACGGCATAGGCATTGCGCCTAACGATTTAGAAAAGCTTTTTAAGATAGGGGAGCATTTCTCTACACAAGGAACGGCAAAAGAAAAAGGTACAGGCTTGGGTCTTATCTTGTGCAAAGAATTTGCAGAAAAAAACAACGGAAAACTTCTGATTGAAAGCGTGCTACAGAAAGGCACAAAGATCACTGTTGTGTTACCTAATTATGAGGTATCTCCTACCCTAAGCTAGTAAAAGAAGATATACCCTACAACAATCGCAGCCAATATCCCAAAGAAATCTGCGATGAGGCCACAAGTAACTGTATACCTTGTGTTTTTTATACTTACTGCTCCATAATATACCGCCAATGTATAGAAGGTTGTTTCGGTTGAGCCTTGGATCGTAGAAGCCAAACGACCCACGAAAGAGTCCACACCGTACGTCTGCATGGCCTCGACCATCATTCCCCTTGCACCACTTCCACTCAACGGCTTCATCAAGGCTGTTGGCAAAGCAGGAACAAAGTCGGTGTTAAAGCCCAAGAACCCGAATACGCTTCCAATACTTGATACCATTATATCCATGGCGCCAGATGCGCGAAAAACCCCAATAGCTACTAACATGGCCACCAAAAATGGAATGATCTTAATGGCTACTTCGAATCCTTCCTTGGCTCCATCAATAAACGAATCATAAATGTTGATCCGCCTACGCAAGGCAAGTACAATAAAACCTATAATGATAGAGAATAGGATAAAGTTGCCTACCAAACTCGATATTATGCCGGCCTGTTCCTGAGAAAGCCCATTAAAATAGTACATCACACCAACAATAATTGCCGTAATACCAATCAAATAAGTCAATATGATGGGCTGAAACAGGTTGATCCGCTGATATATTGACACCACAATCAACCCTGCCAAGGTCGAAAAGTATGTAGCTATGAGGATTGGCAAAAATATATCCGATGGATTAACAGCCCCTTCAGCCGCCCTTAATGCCATAACACTGATTGGAATTAAAGTAAGACCAGAAGTATTAAGCACCAGAAACATTATTTGAGAATTAGAAGCAGTATCTTTAGATGGATTGATTGTTTGTAGTTCGTGCATTGCCTTCAGTCCTAAGGGTGTTGCGGCATTGTCTAGACCTAACATGTTGGCAGAGAAATTCATCAGCATAGACCCACCAGCTGGATGATTTTTAGGGAGCTCGGGAAAGAGTTTGGAGAAAAAAGGCCCGACAATGCGCGAAAGCACGTTCACTGCGCCGCCCATTTCCCCTATCTTCATCAACCCCAACCAAAGTGTCATTACTCCAATCAAGTAGATAGCAATATTTACGCTGGCTTCTGCCATTGTAAACGTACTGTTGACTATGTCACTAAAAACAGAAAGGTCAGCCTTATCGAAAACCCAACCAAATGTCTGTTCGAAATAGTGCCGAAAATAATATCCTATTACCCTACATAGAGCCACTGCAAATCCAATGAGAAAAAAGCCTATCCAAATATAATTTAACGCCATATGATCAATACAAATCTTTTCATTTTAAGCCTTCAATATAATTAATAAGGGGCAACAATAGGAACTTTTCGTTTCCAACTATTGGTGTTAGGATGTAATATGTATTTTAGAATGTTTATTTTTGCTCCTAAAACACACCGCCTATGAAATTGTACGTTTGGATAGCAGCCCTTCTTCTGCCCTTGACATTTAGTTGTACAGACGATGAATACCCTGTTACGTTGGAGTTAACACAAGTACAACGCCTGCTCACCAACGACTCTTCTAAGGTATGGATCCCTGTAGCAGGGTTTCAAGATTGTGCAATGGATGATGAGCATAAGTTTACCCACTCACCAACAAAGGACAAACTTGGAGAGTACATGGTCCATCCAGGCACCATTTTATGCGAAGGAAACCAAGAAATAAAAGGCACATGGGAAATAATCAATAAAAATGGCATAAACGAGCTTAGAATTAACACATCTAGCGCTGAAGCGTATCAAATAGAACTTATCACCACATCTAAGCTACACCTTAAAGACAACAATCAAGAAACGAGGACATTCATGGCAAGACCGTGACTAAGTACGGTTATTCATTGATCAAATTCAATATGTGGCAAGCGGCCAAACCAGCAGTTTCAGTCCTTAGCCTACTTTTCCCTAAAGACACCGAAACCCATTCGTTAGCTTTGGCTATCTCAATTTCTCTTGTTGAAAAATCGCCCTCCGGACCAATCATCACCAAGTAATCCATCTTAGGATTGGCCACATCTTTCAGGTGACCTGGGTTGTCCCGATCCACATGTGCAATGAATTTTTGTGCTGCTGATTTTTGAGCAAACTCCTCAAAGGGTATTATTGGATTCATCCGAGGCAAGCTCGCCTTTACAGATTGCTTCATGGCGCTTACCGCTTTTTTCCATAACCGTTCCTCATTTATTTTCACTCGCTCCGAGTGATCGCATTGCAAAAAAGTCACCTCATCTATCCCCAATTCCACTGCTTTTTCTAAAAACCACTCGATACGATCTATGTTCTTGGTGGGCGCTATCCCAATATGGATTGAAAATGGATGCTTTTCTTCTTTATGTATGGACAAGACCGTAAAAGTGCATTTTCTGGGATCAGCTGCTACAATGGCCACTTCATATAAACTACCATAGCCATCCACCACCACAATCTTATCTCCCTCCCTTTTCCTCAGCACCTTTATACAGTGCCGAGATTCTTCGGGATTCAATTGCAGGACACCTTTGCTGATCTCCGGTTGATAAAACAATTGCATATTAGATTCTTTTCACAATATAGCTATGCTCATTAATGAACCCTTCAAGGGCATCAAATTTCCAAATTTTAGACAGCATAAAAAAAGGAAAGCCTCAGTTTCCTTCTTGCCTACAGGCTTTTTGTCAACTGACACTTTCCTTTCCGACCAACTCAACTTATCAAGTCAGTATTTATCCTTGCAAGCGACCTATCTCCTTCTTCTCCTGCCTTCGTCTCTACGGCCAGACCTGCTGCTTCCTCCTGACGATCTACCAGATCTTCCGCCACCACCACCTGCAGGTTGCTTTGCTATTTCCATATTCACTTTCTTTCCCTTTATCTGGCTGCTATTCATGATATCCACGATTCGGGAAGCTGCCTCTTTAGGTACATTCACAAAAGAAAACTTGTCGAAGATTTCAATCTCGCCAATACTATTGCCCGATATTCCAGTTTCACCTGCTATAGCACCTACAATATCACCAGGTCGAATCTTAGAAGTTTTTCCAAGGTTTATAAACAAGCGGGCAGAGTTTTCATTGCCCCTCCTTCTTCTTGGACCTTCTTCAGACTCATAGTCATAAGAGTGCTCAGCTTCCTGATTTAGGTTGTTCAGCGCCTCTTCTTGTTTCCCGATATGGATCTTGATGAGGGCAGCGATAATACTATTGCTATCATAGCCTTCCTCCATCAACGACTCAACCATCTCATTATAAGTATTGAGTTCTTCCTGGTCTATCGTTTCCTTCACTTTTGTTAGAAACTGCTCACGCTTAATTTTGATAAGCTCTTCGCCAGATGGTACCGCCTGCTTTTGTATCTGAACTTTCGTATATTTTTCCACATCGCGAAGTCGGTGCTTCTCTTTCCCCCAAATAAACGAGAAAGACTTACCAGACTTCCCGGCCCTTCCTGTCCTGCCTATTCTATGTACATAATATTCTGGATCAAGAGGGAAATCATAGTTAAATACTGCATCTACGTTATTCACATCTATACCCCTTGCTGCCACATCAGTCGCCACCAAGATGTTCACCACACCCGACCTAAACTTCGACATGACCCTATTCCTTTGATTCTGGTTCATATCGCCATGGAGGCCCTCGGCAGAGAACCCTTTTTGCTGAAGTTCTTCAACTACTTCATCTACTTTTCTTTTTGTATTACAGAACACCAGCATCAGCTTAAGGTCATTTTGGTTGATGAGCCTTGTCATCACCTCCACTTTCAAGCTGCTCTTTATTTCGTAGTAGTACTGCTCGATGCTAGCCACCGTCAGTTCGTTTTTCACCACTTTGATCAGCTCAGGAGAGTTCTGGTACTTCTGGGTCAACGCCATTATTGGCTTCGGCATAGTCGCCGAGAAGAAAACCGTTTGTCTTTCTTCAGGAAGCTCTTCCATAATCGCCTCAATATCTTCCCTAAAGCCCATATCCAACATCTCGTCTGCCTCGTCAAGCACAATAGTTTTTACAGAGTTCAGTACAAGAGTACCTCTATTGATATGGTCTATCACCCTACCAGGTGTCCCTACTACGATACTCACGCCGCGCTTCAAGGCTTTAATCTGCCTATCGATTGGATCGCCGCCATATATGGCCAGCATGTGCACCTGCTTTTTGAATTTCGAAATCTTTTTTAGCTCTTCCGATACTTGTAGCGCCAGCTCTCTAGTGGGGCACAGTACGATAGCCTGAATTTTCTTTTCCTCAGGGTCTAGGTTTTCAATGATTGGAATACCAAATGCGGCAGTTTTGCCGGTTCCAGTTTGTGCTTGCCCGATCACGTCCCTTCCTTGTAGCAAAAAAGGAATCGCTTCAGCTTGAATTGGCGAAGCATTTGTAAAGCCCATGTCTTCAATGGCTCTGAGTGTCTCTTCGGAAAGAGGCAATGAATTAAAAGGTAATGTTTGCATTTGTTGTTTGTTATAAAATTGTCTTGTCACAAATGAAACTACTTTTTAATGCCTCTTCGTCCCGCGTCTTATCGAGAGGGGGTTTCATCCGTGCTTTTCTAGTGTATTAATGTATTATTCTATTGATCCATCTCAAAAAGAGTGGTTGCTTACTATTTAAAAGTTAAAATTCAGGAGCTAGAAGGACGAGATACCTCTATTCGAAAAGTTGTACCGTTGTCAGGGATTATCATGAAAATTAAATTCCTGCAAAGGTAAATAAATAAAATGGATAATTGTGCAAATTGTTTTCGATTAAGTGAAAAATAATTTGGGCGGTGGCCAGGCTATCCGCTATACTCCGACCAGCCACCTTGTTTTACCTTCCTCCTACTATAATTTGTCCGCAATATGTTCAACCTCGGCTGAAGCCCGCCCTTATCGGGGTGCCGCTCCTATCCTTACCGCTCACTGCTTACTGCTGCCACAGCATAGATTCAACCCAAATATGTTATATATATCACATTTCATTGATTACATTGATCCCAACAACATGCATTTTAAGCACATGTTAAGAGAAAACCACATCATCCATACACATTTACTGTATGTTATTATTAGCATAAAGATCGTCTATTTCCTTCAATCTATTCCTGCTACATTTGACTTAACATCTTTCAACCAGTTATTACATTTTTCGCCAAGGAACTGGGAGCGAGCTCCCGCCGGCAATTTTTTCGCAAAAGCTGTCCATCCCAAGGACAGCTTTTTTTATGGTAGCGAGTAACCGCAGCAGGAGTTAGCAAGGCTTTTAGCCAAAATCATATCTCTTTTCATATTGATAAAAGGCTAGAATTGGCTCAACAACCAGATACCCTACCTAAAATAACATTTCATAAATTTTCTCTTTCCCTTATATCCAGTAGTTTTGTGCTGCAAAATTTATCGCTATGAAACCCAAGATATGGCTTTCTTCCCCACATATGGGTGAGAATGAACTGAAGTATGTACAAGAAGCTTTTGCAACCAATTGGATCGCTCCTCTTGGCCCGCATGTAGACGGGTTTGAAAAAGATATAGCCCGTTTCATAGGTCAAGATACGCACGTGGCCGCGCTTAGTTCGGGCACCTCCGCTTTGCACTTAGCATTGATTCTTCTAGGAGTAGGATTAGATGATGAGGTGATCTGTCAGTCCATGACTTTTTCCGCATCTGCCAACCCAATCGCTTACCAAAAAGCCCTTCCGGTATTTATAGATAGCGAAGAAGACACATGGAACATATCTCCCGAAATATTGGAAATAGCCATAAAAGACAGGATTGCTAAAGGCAAAAAGCCTAAGGCGATTATTGTAGTACACCTGTACGGAATGCCTGCCAAAATGGAGGCCATACTGCATATCTCCAAGTTATACGATATTCCTGTAATAGAAGACGCGGCAGAAGCCCTAGGCTCTAAATATAAAGAACAGCCTTTAGGCTCTTTTGGTGCCATGAGCATTCTCTCCTTCAATGGCAACAAAATCATCACAACTTCTGGAGGAGGCGCTTTGCTGTCGACCAATGAGGAGTGGATCAAGAAGGCCCGATTCCTCGCCACACAGGCCCGAGATGACGCCCCGCACTACCAGCACTCTCAAATCGGCTACAACTATCGCATGAGCAATGTATGTGCGGGAATCGGTCGAGGGCAAATGGAAGTGCTCTCACAACGCGTGGAGCAACGGCGCAAAAATTTCGCTTATTACCAACAGGCTTTTTCCCAAATACCCCAAATCAGCTTTCAAACTGAAAGCGACAGCAATTTTTTCTCCAACCGGTGGCTGAGCACCATTCTTATAGAGGGTAACGCTGAAGGTACACCCACTAGGGAGGACATCCGTAAAGCGCTAGAAAGAGAAAACATCGAGTGCAGGCCTCTATGGAAACCTATGCACCTGCAACCCGTGTTTTCGGACGCTCCGTTTTATGGTGATGGCACTAGCGAAAAGCTATTTGAAAAAGGGCTTTGCTTGCCTTCTGGCTCCAATCTGACCTCCGAAGACTTGGAAAGAGTTGCCGAACACATAAAGGATTGCTTTTGATTATTTAGTCGAAACATGCTGATTTTAGGCAATCATTATAACATTCTAATTTTTATTCGGGATACTTTCAGTATTTTTGGGTTTACAGATTATAAACCTGCTATTATTACTTTTATCATATAACAATTTTATATGAAATCTTTGCTCTTTAGAGGCTTGCCAAGGTGGATCGTCTTGTGTATAGATCAGGTTATCATTAGCTGGTCATTTGCACTTGCCTTTTTTATTTTGTGCCAATTTGAATTCAACAGTATTATAAGAGGATACTTCTTTATATATGTAGGCCTATACTGTCTAGTCTCGTTGATCACTTTTATCGTCATGCGGATTCATACTGGCCTCATCCGATATTCAAACACATACGATCTCTTTAGGGTCTTCTCGGCTGTCCTTACTTCCAGCTTACTCTACGTCTTGGTTATTGCCCTATGGATCACGCCTCGTTACCCTCTGAACTTTGTCAATATTTACTCGGTTCTCCTAGTCAACTTCTTTATCTCCTCTACACTGCTCATAATGTTAAGGATAGCGGTAAAGGGCTTTTATTATTACATCAAAAGAAGCACCTCTTCCAAAAAAGAGAGAGTGCTTATATTTGGAGCCAACCACTTTTCCATTCTCGTGAAGGAAGCTTTAGAAGCTAGTGGCATGGGCAGGTTTGAGGTAGCAGGCTTCATTGATGACAACCCTGGGAAGGTCCATAAAGAAATCCAGCAAAAAAGAGTTTATAACCTAAAACATCTTAACAAGCTTCAACGAAAAAACAAGATTGACAAACTGGTGGTATTCAATGACGACCTTAAGTCTGAAGCACGTAAACAAACCATAGAAGCTTGCGTAGAACTGGGGATAAAAGTGTTGACGGTTCCCCCAGCCGCCCAGTGGGTTTCGGGCCATCTCCAACCCAGCCAAATAAAGGACCTTAGGATAGAAGACCTGTTGCAGCGCCCTCCCATCGTAATTGAAAACAATAGGATTTCAAGTGATATTTATGGAAAAAGGGTGTTAATTACTGGAGCTGCTGGCTCCATCGGATCAGAAATAGTAAGGCAAGTCCTTCATTATAACCCAGCCCAAGTGGTCTTATGCGACCAAGCAGAATCTCCTTTGCACGAGCTTCAATTGGAGGTAGAAGAAACATGGCCGGATGCCAATATAGCCATTTTCATAGGCGACATAAAAAACTCTAACAGGATGTACAGCTTGTTTGAAACATTTACTCCTCAGATCGTATATCATGCGGCAGCGTACAAGCATGTTCCTATGATGGAGAACAACCCAATTGAGGCTATACAAACCAATGTCTTGGGCACGAAAAACCTAGCCGATTTATCCATGACATTCGATGTAGAGCGCTTTGTCATGATTTCTACAGACAAAGCGGTAAATCCTGCCAATATCATGGGAGCCTCTAAGAGGATTGCGGAAATATATATTCAGTCCTTAAATAATATTGCTTCAAACCCCAATAAGCCGACTGAAAATAGCAAAAAATCCTTACCAGAAACTAAATTTATCACTACACGATTTGGCAATGTACTCGGCTCCAATGGCTCGGTAATCCCGCGATTTAGATCGCAAATAGAAAAAGGTGGTCCCATCACGGTCACACACCCTGATATCACCCGATATTTCATGACGATCCCAGAAGCCGTACAGCTTGTATTAGAGGCAGGAACCATGGGAAAAGGAGGTGAAATTTATGTATTTGACATGGGCAATCCTGTAAAAATAAGTGATTTGGCAAAAAAGATGATCAAACTAGCGGGGTATGTGCCTGATGAAGATATAAAAATAGTCTATACAGGCTTAAGGCCAGGGGAAAAACTATACGAAGAGCTTTTGAACGAGGATGAAACCACTATCCCAACTCACAATGCCAAAATAAAGATCTCAAATGTAAGGCTATACGACTATCACAATGTAGCGATAGCCATTAATGAATTACTTGACCTCAACACAAAAGGGAATGATTATGAGTTGGTGAAAAAGATGAAGGCGATTGTACCTGAATTTATCAGTAACAATTCATGCTATCAAGACTTGGATACTTTCGTAAAAGAAAAGGGAGCTTAAAGCTCCCTTTTATATTTATAGAGCCATTACAGTTTCAACAGAACATCTACTATTCTTTCGGCTGTTTTACCATCCCATAGAGCAGGAATAATACCTTCTTTCCATTGATTGTCGTTCAGCTTATCAAAAGCTTTGCCAATCGCTGCTACATCCATCCCAAGCAATTCATTGGTTCCAATGGTGATAGTTTCAGGCCTTTCCGTGTTCTCTCTTAATGTAAGACATGGAATGCCCAAAAAAGTCGTTTCTTCCTGAATACCTCCCGAGTCAGTTACCACTGCAAAGGCATTCTTAATTAGGTACATAAATTCCAAATAACCCAATGGATCTGTCAAGTGGATGTTCTTGGGAAGCCCACTTAGTTTTTCCAAGTTCTGTCGTGTTCGAGGATGTACGGGAAACACGATGGCCCTCTCGCCAGCCTTCTCTCCAATAAGTTGGATGAGACTTGCAAGCTTTGCTTCCTCATCCACATTAGAAGGACGGTGAAGGGTCATGGCAAAATAGCCTTTGGGCTGTAATGCCAGCGCATCAAACAATTCAGGTTTTTGTAAGCGATCCAAGTTGGCGACCAAAGTGTCGATCATGGTATTGCCTACAAAATATATGTCATCTTTAGCGGCTCCTTTTTCAATAAGATTGTACCCGGCTTCCGGTGTCGTAGTGAAAAAGATATCAGCAATCGCATCGGTTACGAGCCTATTAATTTCTTCAGGCATTTGCATATCATATGACCGCAGCCCTGCCTCTACATGGATAACCTTTGTATTCAGCTTCTTTGCTACGATAGCACATGCCATCGTAGAGTTTACGTCCCCTACCACCAGCACATAATCAGCAGGGTTTGCGATAAGTTCCTCTTCAAACTTCACCATGATATTGGCCGTTTGAGTAGCTTGGGAACCTGACCCAACTTCCAGGTTCGCATCAGGAGCAGGTATATTCAATTGACGGAAAAAAGACTCGCTCAGCTTTTCATCGTAATGCTGCCCCGTATGCACTAGCCGATATTTGATATCTTCTCCCCTATCGCGTGCTTTTTTTAAAGCATGCATAATCGGGGCGATCTTCATGAAGTTTGGTCTAGCTCCGGCAATAAGTGTCAATCTCATATTAAATATTGTTAAAGGCTTCTATAGGCCAGTTGATTAATTTTGCCTTTAAAGCAACCTTTTACATCATAAAACAAAGCATTTTCATTAGAATGCGCCAGAAAATATGCTTCATCCAGGTCCAAATACTCTTTATGATTAGTAGCCAAAATGATAGCATCATAATCATTGCTCAACTTCTCCATCAGGTCAAATCCATATTCATGAAGCACTTCTTCAGGGTCCGCATGAGGATCAGTCACATCTACATTGACTAGGTAGGACTTTAATTCATTGATAACATCTACCACTTTTGAGTTTCGGATATCGGCCACATTTTCTTTAAAAGTCGTCCCCATCACCAAGACCTTACATTGTTTGAGGCTCTTGTCTTGTCTTATAAGATGTTGCACAACGTCACGGGCTATTAATGCGCCCATTTTGTCATTGATGGATCGACCCGACAAGATCACCTTCGAATGGTAGCCCAATTCACTGGCCTTATGGGTAAGATAATAAGGGTCGACACCGATGCAATGTCCGCCCACTAGCCCAGGAGAGAATCTCAAGAAGTTCCACTTCGTTCCAGCTGCTTCCAATACCTCATAAGTATTGATGTCCATCTTATTGAAGATAATGGAAAGCTCATTCATCAAAGCGATATTGACATCTCGTTGGGTGTTCTCGATTATTTTAGCCGCTTCTGCCACCTTTATAGACGATGCTTTGTGAATGCCTGCGGTAATGATCTCTCCATATATTTTTGCAATCTCTTCAGCTGATTCGTCATCGCAACCAGAAACCACCTTGGTTATTTTGGTTAAAGTATGTTCCTTATCACCTGGATTGATACGTTCGGGGGAATATCCTACTTTAAAATCTTCCTTAAATTTGAGTCCTGATACTTTTTCTAGGACTGGTACGCAATCTTCTTCTGTACAGCCTGGATATACTGTTGATTCAAACACTACATAATCTCCATGTTTCAAAACCTTGCCTACCGTCTCACTAGCAGCAAGCAAAGGCTTTAGTTCAGGATTTTTATGTTCATTGATTGGGGTAGGCACAGCTACAACATAAAAAGTTGCTTCTCTTATTGCTTCAATATCTGCAGTAAATTCAATTTCACATCCCTCAAAAGCACTCGATTCTAATTCCTTGCTAGGGTCTATCCCTTGCTTCATTAGCTCGACTCTTTTCGGATTAATATCGAAGCCTATTACGGAGAATTTCTTGGCAAATTCAAGGGCAATGGGAAGTCCCACATAACCTAAGCCTATAACACACAGTTTCTTATTTTTGCTAGTTAAATCCTGATACATTACAATCTGGTAAGAGATGGAAAAGATAGTTTATTATAATCGATGGCAAATATAGAATAAAGTATAAAGTAATCGTACAAAAAGTGTAAACTTTCCCCATAATGGCTTAGATAGGAAAACACTCCTCTTTTACAATGATTTTAGGTAACCGCACAAGAATGATGAATAAATAAGCTTCCGTCACTTTTTCCAAGAATCAACCTCATGGAAGAAACAGGCAAGTTAAACGATAAAGTGATGCCCGCCCTATTCTCATATGGAATTCTTACTATATTCGCACAAAAAGTGGCACATATGGAAGAGCGGCGCAACAACGAACGGACAAATTTTGACAGGGAAACAATAGAGAAATGTATTGCATTGTTGGAGAATTTGGCTGATGACAGCTCAGCTTTTATCAAATTACCCGAATCCCAGCGGATTGCCTTGTTAAAAGCTGCTGGCCGATTTTCTCGACCCACCAGAGACGAAGATAGAAAGCGCCAAAGGGAGGCCAGAAAAGCCAAACAAAAAACAGCTGTAGAACAAGATCGAGCGGCCAGGGCTATTACAGGGATTCGGACTGCCAGGGAAACGCCTGTTTTCAAAGCTCCTCCTCAGATAGAAATGGTCAGTGGCGTAGAACAAGAACGCGAGTTGAAGTCTCCACGAAACTGTTATGTGTGTAAAACTCCCTTTACAAAGCTCCATTTCTTTTATGATGCCATGTGCCCCGATTGCGCAGCGTTTAATTATGCCAAACGGTTTCAGACAGCTCCATTGCATGGACAGGTAGCCCTGATTACAGGGGCACGACTTAAAATTGGATATCAGGCTACGCTAATGATGCTCAGGGCTGGTGCAACAGTAATTGCGACCACACGATTCCCGGTAGATGCTGCTATCCGTTTCTCTAAAGAAGATGACTTTGCCCAGTGGTCGAAAAGGCTCCAGATATATGGGCTCGACCTTCGGCATATTCCAAGTGTAGAAATTTTTGCCACACATATCGAGCAACAGTACGACAGGTTGGATCTTCTATTGAACAATGCAGCTCAAACGGTACGACGACCTCCGGGATTTTATGCTCATTTGATGCCTAATGAAACCCAGCCTTTTGAGGCCCTTCCTCCACTCGTTCAGTCGCTTTTGGATAATCATGAAACCTGTAAAAAATATTTAGGCAACTTTGGAAAGAAAAGCCTTGCTAAAGAATCCGCACTGCCGGTTACTTGGCATGGTCAAGGCCCCGGTATAGGTTTAAGAGCCTCTGCACAACTGTCTCAGATTCCTTACAGTTACGATAATTCGCTGGTAGCTCAAGAAGTATTCCCCCAAGGAAGGCTTGATGCAGACCTTCAGCAGGTTGACCTTCGTCATACCAATAGTTGGCGACTTCGGCTGGGGGAAATCCAAACCCCTGAAATGTTAGAAGTGCAACTGGTAAATGCCATCGCACCGTTTGTGCTGGTAAATAGATTGGTATCCATGATGAGGCGGGACAATACAGGCCAAAAACATATTGTAAATGTGTCTGCTATGGAGGGCAAGTTTCACAGATTCAAGAAAGAAGACCGGCACCCTCATACCAATATGGCTAAAGCAGCGCTCAATATGATGACGCATACTTCGGCCAGCGATTTTGCCAAAGACGGTATTTATATGAATGCTGTAGATACAGGCTGGGTCACCGACGAAGATCCTGTACACTTGGCCCGTTTTAAGGAAGAGGTACACGATTTCCAACCGCCGCTCGATATTGTGGATGGTGCTGCTAGGATTTGTGATCCTTTCTTTGATGGCATTCTTACGGGGAAGCATTGGTGTGGCAAGTTTTTGAAAGATTATAAGCCTATCGATTGGTAAGCAATGATTGAATAAAAAATGGAGGGCAGCTTCTTAAGCTACCCTCCAAAAACAAGATTATTTCAATTCCAGAAAGGCTGTTGGAAGTCCTTCAGACTGCACACTCACAATATTCTTTGCGTTATTGTTTTTTATCTTGATGATAGCACGACCATTATAAAGTTGTACTTTCCTAGCACCGGTAGATGTACCTTGGTTATCGATCAGATGGCCGTCGCCTATCGAGGAAAAACGTACGAGCTGAGCAGCATCTAAGCACTGCACCCCGTTTTGATCCAACACTTTCACTTGTACCGTCGTCGTATCATTTTCTTCTGCTATTTTTTCCAACACCAACTTGGCTGGTGTTTCCCATTTTTCTATCTGGTACCTAAATGAAAGTTCGTCGGTTACTGTAGCCCTCCCCTTCCTGGCCACTACTTTCACATTATAGTCACCGCTGTTCAATGCTACCATCCATCGAAGTCCTGCGGCTGGGAAATCCTGGCTGTTCCGTTTTTTCACCCCCATACTTTTCCCATTTACAAACAACTCTGCCTCATCGCAATTAGAATATACCTTTATCATCTTCTTTTCCCCTTCTTCTCCCCAGCGAACCGGCCAACTATGTCCATAAATATGCGCCATAGGCTTTTCTGCCCAATAGGACTGAAACACATAATAGGATTCTTTTTTGGTAAAATCCCGTTCAATAATCCCTTTTTGGTTCATATAAGGAACTGGGTTTTCTGGGCGTACCGGTGTAGAGAAATCTTTAAAAGGCCAATAAGCTGTGCCTGTTAACCATGGCATGGTTTCCTGCTCTTTGAGATGCCAATCGATGAGGTTACAGATATAGCTTTCACTCCAATCTCCATCTCTGGATACTCGGGTAGATCCACCATAAAGAGAAGCATCTCCTGCCCTTTCGTCAGCACCCTTACCAGTCTCGATTCTTCCCAATATAGCATCAGGATCTTCAGAATGGCGACGAGCGTGGCTGTCTCCTCCCCACTCCACATGCAAGAAATGGTTCACACGGTTAAACTCCCTTTCCGACACTTCTTTGTATTCTGTATACACTCCACGATACCAACCTGCCCAAATAGAGGGGGAGTAAACATCTACAATGTCTTTACAGAAATCGCAACGACGGATAGCCGTCTTTCTTGAGGGATCGAGCTCATGAGACAGCTCATGCAATTCCGACATAAACTCTCGGATGGCTTCTTTATCAAATTCAGGGAAATCCCCTGGCCAATCGTTCTCATTGCCCAGACCCCAGATAATTACAGATGGGTGGTTATAATGCTGCTCTATCATATTGGTGAGCATTCTTCGGGCTTGGTCTTTGTAGATTTCTCCCCCTAGTCCACCTCTGCACCACGGAATCTCTTCCCAGACAAGAATACCCAAGCTATCGCAAAGTTCTAGGATTATGCGCGACTGCTGATAATGCCCCAATCGAATAAAGTTGATGCCTATGTCTTTCATCATCTGCATTTCTGTCCGCATTTGATCTTCTGTCATAGCATTGGCGACCCCTGCATGGTCTTCATGACGGTGCGTACCCCGTAGCAAAAGTCTTTCACCATTAAGGTAAAAAGGTCCCTTTTCCTTAAACTCAAAATGTCGGAAGCCTATTTTTTCACGAACTGTATGTTTACCCAATGGCGAAGTAACACTCAGCGTTACGGTATATAAAGCTGGGTCAGATGTGGACCAAAGCTTTGGACTTTTTACGCTCGTCTTCCAGACCTCTGTATCACCGCTATTGGCATTGATTACGGTTTGGTGTTTTGCCACCACTTTGCCTTTAGGATCTGTTAATAGAACCTCCACAGTACCTTCTGATACCTCTTCTGGATTATGGAGCCTGATCCTTATATTGAGTTCCCCTTCCCTTCCTTTGGCATCAACTGAGGCATGGGCAAAAACCTTATCCACCGATAACTGGGGCACATACACTAGATTGAGGTATCGGTATATCCCTCCGTAAAGGTTGAAGTCGGAAAGGTCAGAAGGGATCAATTCCAGGTCACGGGAGTTATCGCAACGGATAGCGATAGGTACTTTTCCCTCAAACGCTTTCTCAAATAATTCGGTCTGCATGAAATCTTTCACTGCATCAGTAATGTCTACTGTCCATTCATCATAACCTCCTACATGTTCCCCTACTTTGGTTGTGTAAACATACACTTCGGTTTTTTGGCCAGCCCCCTCAAAATGCAATATCGTTCTCCCTTCCTTATAAGGATTTACGATTTGAAGGGATGTTCGGTACCAGCCAGGACCTTGATAATAATTCACATAAAGGACCTCTCGTTGCCGTTGAAGAACGTCCTGGTGAGGTAATTGGTCTTATGCACTCCTTGCACCGTGCTGATGAAAGCACTTAAGGTGAAGTTTTTATAGTTAACGGTGTTGGACAGCCCCGCAACGAAGCTTGGAATACGAGAAGCTAAAATTGTTCTGTCATCTTCATTGATAATATTGTCACCATTTTGATCCACTACAATTACATCTCCTATCTGGGCATCGGGCTGTGCAGAATTGGCTATCTGCTCATTGGACTGATAAATGCCACCGAATTCGTAGCCCCAGTTTATGTCAATTGGATGGCCGATAAACCAACGGTTTCCTACGTCGTCAATTAGATTTCCATTATCGTCCTTTTGACCTGCATTCACTACTTCGTTTCTATACCGAGATATTGGAAGTAACGAGGTACTTATCGCTTCCCACAAGTGTTGCCGCAGCATTATTTTGATAGTTGGTTCGTGTATGGCCAGGAAAACCAGTACCATCAAAATCATGATCTTTCACTATCCTCTCTTGTGCGCTATACAAAGCAGTTACACCAATAGCATGGTCGCCAAACGTACGGTTGTAATAGATTAAGTTCTCTAATGTCCAGTCGTTGTTCAGTATTCCACGTCACATATGCTGCTTGAATAGGCATATTCAAAGAACCTTTATGAAAAGCCCAATTGCTGTTGATCGTGTAGCTTTGTCGGGTGTTCTGTGCATACGATTCAACGCCTATCAATAAGAGGCATACTAGCAGCATTAATATAGAGGACCTTTTTTCCATAATGTTATTCTTTGATCTTTGCTTGAGCTTGTATAACTAGCGCGTTTTTAAGCACAGCATAAATTTTGTGATTTCATTATGGTTGAAAGGTAGATAATCCCTTCAGATCAGATACATGACATAACATTCAATTGTCACCGATGAATGTTTCAAAAGGGTGAAATGAGGATTTTTTATAGGTTTCTTAATGAGGCAGGATAGAAAAATCCTATATTCCCGAAACATTAGGATAGGCAGCCGTTCAAGGGCTTGAGCGTGAGATGTCTTTATATCTCCTTATTTCAGAATCCGTAAAGAGATTAGGAACCTAAAAAATTATTGGTCAAAAACTAGGTGAAAGTGTAACAATGAACGACTGCATAGTTGGCTACACTAATGGCTGGCACGTTACTGCTGTACTTCGACCCATCTACCAGTTGCTGCGGATTCAAAAATTGCTTCTAACACACGAGTATTGGACCACGCTTCCTCTAATGATACGGGAGCCTCAGTCTTATTTTTAATTGATCGGACAAAAGCTTCTGCTTGGAGGGCATATTGGTCACAAATATCAAAGTATATCTCCTCATTATTGTCCTGCAATATGTTGCCAGAGTTGATAATCAATTGGGTGGCTTGATCATTAGGTGCATTAAAAGGGATTTTTATTTCCATGTTTTGCTTGTCACCGATAAAAATCATTCTTTGACTATTGGACAATTGCGTGCTTACAGAAAAAACCACTTGCGCAGAGGGAAACCTCATTATAACCGAGGAAAGAGCATCTGTGCCAAATTCTCCATCTTTTTCCATAAGTGCCACCACCTTTGTCGGCTCTTCACCCAATACAAATCTAGCTGTCATTACAGGATAACAACCTATGTCCCACATAGCCCCTCCTCCGTACATATCAATATTGCGGATATTTTGAGGATCCACATTATAATAATTAAAATATCCTTGCACCAACTTTACCTTCCCAAGATATCCACTTAGCACAAGTTCCCGAGCCTTTATCCATTGAGGATGACTCTTTACCATAAACGCCTCTCCTATCTTTACACCGTGTCTATTCCTTGCTGCAATCAGTTTTTTTATTTCGTCGCTTTTCAGTGTAATGGGTTTTTCGCACAACACATGTTTGCCAGCTTCAATGCATTTTAAGGCATACGTAAAGTGTAGGTGATTGGGCAGTGGGATATAAACAATATCGATATCTGGATCGGCAATTAATGCATCATAGGAGTCATAAGCCTTAAGAAGACCTAATCGCTCAGCGGCAGACTTGGCTCGCGCATGGTCACGGGAAGCAATACCCAATACGTTAAAGTTTTCACTGCCCAACATAGCAGGAATTACTTTTTCCGTGGCAATTTTGGCCACACCTAAAACACCCCAGTTCATTCTCATAATTCGAATTTATATCGCATCACTCAAGGCAAAAATCTGCTTTTGACCCCATCACTAGGTATTATGCACTCATTTTTCTTCCCAAATATACGATAACGGTTATTGGCTATCAGGGAGTACGCATAATCCCGAATAGGCGTCGGAATAAGGATAAATACAAAAAACAATTTCCAAAGGCCACCCAGATCCTTCAACACATGCAATGCTCCAGAGGATTTCGTGTATACTTTGCCCTCTTTTATATAAACAAATGATGCATAATCATCTATAGGGAGGTCATGCTTAATAAGAAGAGCCTGCCCACTTTCTGACTGCAATGAGCCCAATAAAAACTTCGCCCTTTTGTCTCTTTTAAGGATAAACTGTACTGCGGAGTTGCATAAATTACAGACGCCATCAAATAGGATAACTGGACGGAGATGAATATCCATAAACAAAATCTTATACTGCGAATATAAGGATATACCATTAAAAGTCTTGCTAATGTGACCCCTATTGATCCTGGAGATTAAAAAAACAGGATGAAGCACCCTGCCCTAACTATAAGGCTAGGAGCTTATAAAGTGCATTTATAAGACTACAACCTTATAAGTTGCAAATATAAGCCTGCAACCTTATATTTACATCATGCCAAACCCCATTTTCAGTGTAATTACTGGTGACATCACATCGTCTTCCAAAACGGACAGGGTCTTGCTTTTGAAAGATTTAAAAGAAATATTGGCTCAAATTGCCTCCTACCAACAAAATGAAGGTATAGAGTCTAATTTTGATCTATATCGAGGTGACAGTTTTCAAGGAATAATTGCTAAGCCCGAGGAAGCCTTGAAATATGCATTGCTCATACGCTCTCACCTCAAAAAAGCCAATGGCACTACCGACAGAGACGCACGAATAGCGATAGGAGTAGGCACCATTAATTTCCCTGCATCCAATGTGGCAGAGGCAGACGGCGAGGCTTTTAGAAACTCTGGCCCTCTATTGGATACCATGAAAAATGGCGTTAGGATAAAACTCCAAACTCCTTGGAAGGCAGTAAATGAAGAGATGGAAGTAGCCTTGATATTGGCAGATACTATTATAAAACGCTGGTCTATACCGCAGGCAGAAGTAATCGTCCACATATTGAGAAATGCGACTCAAATAGAAATTGCAGAAAAATTAGGCATTTCGCAGTCTGCCGTGAACCAACGTTTGAAGGCAGCCCATTGGGAAGCAATTGAAAAGCTCCTCCATCGCTTCCGAGAACTGATAATGAAATCAACCCAGAAAACATAAAAGCTATGATATTACTCCTTAGGCTCATTGTAGCCCACCTAGTGGCCGATTTTTTATTATTTCCTTCAAAGTGGAAAGAGAAAAAGGCATTAAAGAAGCAATATTCTATATTTTTTTTTGTTCATGGTTTCATCTACGGCTTGACCACATATGTGCTGTTGGCAGAATGGGATAATTGGTCTATACCCCTTTGCCTTACCATTGCCCATCTACTCATCGATATGTGGCGAATGAACAACAAAGAGTCGACTGTAATTTTCCTTCTCTATCATTTGATCCATAGCTTAGTTATATTCATCGCATGGGCCCTTCTGGTAGGAGATATTAGCACAATCGGTAACATTGTCGCCGGATATTTCAACAATACCAATGTGTGGGTCATGTTGATGGGTTACTTAGTCGTAATATGGCCTATGCGCTACGCCATAGCGCTTGCCACCCAACGATGGCGAAAGGAAATCCAGAATGAAGGGCTTATGGATGCAGGCAAATGGATCGGTCAGATAGAGAGGATATTGATTCTGACTTTCGTTTTTATAAATAAGTTTGAGGCCATAGGATTTTTGATCACAGCAAAATCCATCTTCCGTTTTAGCGAAATCAATAAAGAAAGGAAAGAGGCGGAATATATATTAATAGGAACTTTACTAAGTTTTGCCCTTTCAATTGTTTGGGGCCTTTTGCTGCAAATGCTATTACAATAAACAAGCATTACGCAAACTGGAACTTCAAATACTTGATACTATAGCCCATATCATAAAAATCCCTTTCAAATTTTGTTTTGATCCCAAAGTGATCGTTGTTCAAAGGTGAGCTGTATAGATCATAAGTATGGGCCAGCAGTACAGCAGGAAAATCCTGGAGCGTATCCAGTGTAAAGTCAAACAAAAGTTCACTGTCGGTTTTCAGATGAACAATTCCATCAGGT
>SMEK01000049.1_pt1 | contig 43246 bp, 39 predicted proteins | sample 2456371 | NCBI WGS metagenome assembly SMEK01 (sample SAMN10132590, study PRJNA489261) | soil metagenome | isolation source: day1 antibiotic-loamy sand soil ammended with composted manure from dairy... | place: USA | collected 2015-04-01
TGTAGGAGTCACCGAGGGCCACGTAGTGGACGGCGTCGTCGCCCGGGACGGTGTCGTCGACCCCGGGTCCCTCGGCGGGACCGCATGCGGCCGTCAGCGCCAGCAAGGCCGTGACGGCGAGCCATGCTCGTCTGTTCACCCGTTGAGTTCTATCAGTCGTCCCCTCAGTCGTGCTGCCGCAGGGCTTCTCGGAGGAGGTCGTTCACCAGTCCCGCCGCCTGGTCGGGATGGTCGACGTTGGCGAGGACCCGACGACCGGACGTGAGCACGAGTTCCAACGTCGGGCCGCCGCGGACCTTGAAGAGGGTGTCGCCGGTGGGGGTGGTGCGGATGCCGAGCCCGCCGCCCCTGAACAGGGTGGTCGTCGTCGCGGCGGCCGAGGCGATGTCGGACAGGGGGATGTGCTTGGTCGGGAACCCCAGCACGCCCATCCGGATCGTGACGCCGGTGGAGTCCACGATCACCCGCACACGGGACACTCCGAGCATGGCGAGTACGCCGACCGCGATGGGAACGGCGTATCCGCTCCACGACAGCGAGTTCTCCGTCAGCAGGTCGACGAGGAACAAGGCGAGAAGTGGCGCGAGCACGCAGCCGGAGGCCAGAGCGACGTTGGTGGCCGCACCGTTCCACGTCGCGCGTTGACCGGCTGCCAATCCCACGGTGGCATCGCCAGGGGTGTCCGGTACCCCGGTCGTGGGCGGTACGGACGGTGCGATGAGCACTGCCACGGTCGTCGCCGGTACGAGCACCGCCGCGAGCACCGCGAGCGCGGCACCCGCGCCACCGGCCTCCCGCCAGGAGGCGGCGTCGAGCGTCACCGCCATGGACGAGATCAGCGCGGCCATCGGCAGCATCGTCAAAAGCGTGCTGACCAGGACGTACGGGCGGTGTGTGCCGTATCCACGACGCAGTAGCATCAGCAAGAGCACGGTGCTGGCCACGGCGAGGACCGCGCCGGCGCTCAGTGTCCACGTCGCCAAGGTGTCGAGAGCGATGCCGTCGTCGACCCCGCCTGTTCCCCAGTGGCTGGCCACTTCCGTCGGTAGACGCGCCGCCCAGGCGTCACGGAGCAGGAGGGCCACGGTGAAGACCACGGCCGGAACGCCCAGTGTGGCCAGCAGTATGCGCAGCTTGTTCTTCCTCACTGGTACTTCCCTCTCACGATCGTGACCAGTTCGTCGGGGCCGACACCCACCCGGCGTGCCTCGGCGATCAGGTCGTCCACCAGCGCGGCCAGTCGTGCGTGGTCGCTGGCATGCCCGGTGACCACGGCACCTCGCCTACGACGAAGTTCGATGAGCCCTTCGTCGCGGAGCTTGGCGTAGGCCCGCAGGACGGTATGCACGTTGATCCGCAGGCTCTCCGCCAGTTCACGTGCGGCCGGAAGGTGGTCGCCCGGGCCCAACCGCTGGTGTGCGAGTTCACCGCGGATCGAAGCGGCGACCTGTTCGTACAGGGGCACCGTGGACGACGGGTCGATGCGAACCAACATTGTTCTAATTCTACTAGAACAATTGGTAGAGGTGGGTGGGGAATGAAAAAGCCCCCGGCGGCCGATCACGCCACCGGGGGCTTCGTGGTCTCTCGCGTGCTCAGTCCTTGGCCTCGGACAACAGGTTCGCCACGCGGGTGACGCCCTCCACCAGGTCTTCCTCGGCCAACGCGTAGGAGAACCGGAAGTACCCGGGGGTGCCGAACGCCTCACCCGGCACCACGGCGACCTCCGCCTCACGCAGGATCAGATCGGCCAGTTCCAGCGTGTCGGTCGGCCGCTGGCCCCGGATCTTTTTGCCCAACACCGCCTTCACCGAGGGGTAGGCGTAGAACGCCCCCTCGGGGGTGGGGCACTCGACGTTCGGGATCTCCGACAGCATCGACACGATCTTCTTGCGGCGGACGTCGAACGCCGCGCGCATCTCCTCCACCACGTCCATCGGGCCGGAGACGGCGGCGAGTGCCGCTCGCTGCGAGACGTTGGCGACGTTGCCGCACAGGTGCGACTGGTAGCTCGCGGCGGCCTTGATGACGTCCTGAGGGCCGATCATCCAGCCGACCCGCCAGCCCGTCATGGAGTACGTCTTGGCGACGCCGTTGAGGATGAGCGTGCGGTCGGCGATCTCCGGCACCACCACGGGCAGGGACTCGGCCTTGACGCCGTCGTAGACCAGGTGCTCGTAGATCTCGTCGGTGACGACCCAGATGCCGTGCTCGGCGGCCCACTTGCCGATGGCCTCCACCTGGTCCCGGGAGTAGACGGCGCCGGTGGGGTTGGACGGCGAGTTGAACAACAGCACCTTCGTGCGGTCGGTGCGCGCCGCCTCCAGCTGCTCGACGGTCACCCGGTAGCCCGTGGACTCGTCGGCCGTGACCTGCACGGGAACCCCGCCCGCGAGGGTGATCGACTCGGGGTAGGTCGTCCAGTACGGCGCAAGTAGCAGCACCTCGTCACCCGGGTCCAGCAGTGTGGCGAAGGCGGAGTAGACGGCCTGCTTGCCCCCGTTGGTGACCAGGACCTGCGAGGCGTCGCACGAGAACCCGGAGTCCCGCAGGGTCTTGGCCGCGATGGCCTCACGCAGCTCCGGAAGCCCTGCCGCTGCCGTGTAGCCGTGATTGCTTCGGTCGCGTACCGCCGCGGCGGCGGCTTCGACGACGTGCTCCGGGGTCGGGAAGTCGGGCTGCCCCGCACCGAAGCCGATCACCGGTCGCCCCTCGGCCTTGAGTGCCCTCGCTTTCGCGTCGACGGCGAGCGTCGCGGATGGGGTGATGCCTGCGATGCGGGCGGACACTCGGCGGCGAGGGCCGGTGGCGGTGCTGTCGGATGTGGCCATGACGATATTTTTTCACGCGTCGCGTTGTCTCAGGCAGTGCCCCTTGCGGGTCCTGTCGGGTTCCTCCGAGACTCCCCGGATCCCGGTCCTTCCGACCTCGCGGCCGTCCGAGAGCTCGTCGACGCGTAGGATCCCCTACGTAAGTCCCCGTCGCAACTCCTGATCAGGCCCACGGACGAGCCCCTGTCCGGTGCTGCCGGACCCCTCCGCGAGGACGCGCGGAATCTTGAAATGAGGGCGTGGTTGCGAGCTGCTACCGGGCTTGCCGTAGACTGCTGAACTTGGAACGTACGGAACGGGCCCCACAGTCTCTGCGGGGTTGGTGAAGAACGTCCACAAACGGGCGGGTCACTGCTCGAAGGGGTGTAGCTCAAATGGCAGAGCAGCGGCCTCCAAAGCCGCAGGTTGCAGGTTCGAGTCCTGTCACCCCTGCGTTGACGTGTCAGGTGGAGCGGAGGTAGTAGCTCGTGAGCGAGGACGGGGAGAAGGACAAGGAGGGTGTGGCGAAGCGCCCCTCCCGTCCGGATACCGCCGCGGCTCGGCGCGCGCGTCGTGCCTCCGCTGACCGAGCGGGCACACCAGCCAAGGCCGACTCCGGGGCGAGGACCAGGAAGGGCGGCGAGTCCGCCAAGCGGCCCGCGCCCAAGGGGAAGGCTTCGGAAAAGACAGCCAAGCCGGAAGGTAAGGGCGGTCCGACGCCGAAGCGGAATCGCAAGGACGCGAAGAAGGGTTCCCTGTTCTCGCGTATCGGGCGGTTCATTCGCGAGGTATGGGGCGAGCTGCGTAAGGTCATTTGGCCTACTCGCAAGCAGATGGTTACCTACACCACCGTGGTGCTGTTGTTCCTGGTGTTCATGGTGGCGTTGGTCGCTGGACTCGACTTCGTGTTCCTTGAGGGCGTCGACGTCGTATTCGGCGAGTAGGTAGCCCGCGCTGCCTCGCGGGTGGCGGTTGTCCACGCGGCGCCCGCGACCACCACACGCGATCAACTGAGAGGACGGAAAGTGACCTCCGAGAACGGCTCAGGAGCCGGTCAGGACATGACTGGCCTCTCCGAAGAGCAGGCGCTCGCGGCCACTGGTGACGCGGACTCGGACGTCGCCGAGGCCGCTGCCGCGCCGGAACAGGCCGCCGAGGCTGCGGAGTCTCCGGAGGCCGACAGCGCTGCTGCTGACGAGCAGGCGGACGAAGACGAGGACCCGGTCGCCAAGCTTCGTGCGGAGCTGGAATCACTGCCTGGCGACTGGTACGTCGTGCACTCCTACGCCGGTTACGAGAACAGGGTCAAAAGCAACATCGAGACCCGCCGGCAGACGCTCGACGTCGAGGACTACATCTTCCAGGTCGAGGTGCCCACCGAAGAGGTCACCGAGATCAAGAACGGTCAGCGTAAGATCGTGCAACGGAAGGTGTTGCCCGGCTACATCCTTGTCCGGATGGAGATGAACGACGCGTCGTGGAGCGCGGTTCGGAACACGCCGGGCGTGACCGGATTCGTCGGCGCTACCTCGCGTCCTTCGCCCTTGAGCCTCGATGAGGTCGTGAAGTTCCTCGCGCCCAAGGTCGAGAAGGCCGCCCCGGCCAAGGCCAAGGGCGAGCCCGCCGCCGAGGAGCAGGTGGCTGCGGGCCCGGTGGAAGTGGACTTCGAGGTCGGCGAGTCCGTCACGGTCATGGACGGCCCGTTCGCCACGCTGCCCGCCACGATCAGCGAGGTGAACGTGGACGCGCAGAAACTGAAGGTTCTGGTGTCGATCTTCGGCCGGGAGACTCCGGTCGAGTTGTCGTTCAACCAGGTCTCCAAGATCTGACGACCGAGAACGCTCGGTCGCAGGCCAGGCCTCACACCATGGCAGGGGTGTGAGGACGAGCAACACTGAACAGGAACGAAAATGCCACCCAAGAAGAAGAAGCTTGCAGCGATCATCAAGCTGCAGATTCAGGCGGGTGCCGCGAACCCGGCGCCCCCGGTCGGCCCGGCGTTGGGTCAGCACGGCGTCAACATCATGGAGTTCTGCAAGGCCTACAACGCCGCGACCGAATCGCAGCGCGGCAACGTGGTGCCGGTCGAGATCTCCGTCTACGAGGACCGCTCGTTCGACTTCAAGCTCAAGACCCCGCCCGCCGCGAAACTGCTGCTGAAGGCCGCCGGTGTCGAGAAGGGCAGCGGTGAGCCGCACAAGAACAAGGTCGGCAAGGTCAGTTGGGACCAGATCCGCGAGATCGCCGAGACCAAGAAGGCCGATCTCAACGCGGTGGATCTGGACCAGGCAACCAAGATCATCGCTGGGACCGCTCGTTCGATGGGTATCACGATCGAGTGATCTCGCGACCGGGCCGTTCGGCCCGCCGTCGTACTCGTGGAAGGGCCACGCGCTGACCCGAACCACAACTGATCCGCTACAGACTTCCTAAGGACAGCACATGGCTAAGCGCAGCAAGGCCTATCGTCAGGCCGCCGAGCTGATCGACCGCGAGCGGCTGTACACGCCGCTGGAGGCGGCGAGGCTCGCCAAGGAAACTTCGAAGGTCAAGATGGATGCCACGGTCGAGGTCGCCATGCGGCTCGGCGTGGATCCCCGTAAGGCCGACCAGATGGTCCGCGGCACCGTGAACCTGCCGCACGGAACGGGTAAGACCGTCCGCGTCATCGTCTTCGCGACCGGGGAGAAGGCCGCAGAGGCCGAGGCCGCCGGTGCTGACGCGGTCGGGTCCGACGAGCTGATCGAGCGCATCCAGGGTGGCTGGCTCGAGTTCGACGCCGCGATCGCGACCCCGGACCAGATGGCGAAGGTGGGCCGCGTGGCCCGCATCCTCGGCCCGCGTGGCCTGATGCCGAACCCGAAGTCGGGCACCGTGACCCAGGACATCGGCAAGGCCGTGTCCGACATCAAGGGCGGCAAGATCAGCTTCCGGATCGACAAGCAGGCCAACCTGCACCTGGTGATCGGCAAGGTGTCCTTCGACGCCGAGAAGCTGGTGGAGAACTACGCCGCGGCGCTGGACGAGGTGTTGCGTGCCAAGCCGGCCGCGTCGAAGGGCCGTTACCTGAAGAAGGTCACCTTCTCCACCACCATGGGTCCGGGTATCCCGGTCGACCCGTCTCGCACCCGCGACCTGCTGGCGGAGGAGGTCAACGCCTGACGGGCGGCTGACGCTACGACTGCATGGGGCGGTCATCCGGTTCGGATGGCCGCCCCATTGTCGTTTCCGCGTCGTTTCCGGTCGTTTTCGAGGTGTGGCGGAACCCGGTCAGTTCCCGGTGGGCCCGGTCGGATTCGCCTCGCAGACACTCGGCCCGGGTTCGTGGTCGGTGATCAGCCATTGGCCCATCTCGACCTTGGTCACCGTGAACACCCCGAGTGCGGGACCGCCTTGGATGTCGAAGTCACAGGAGTCGATGCGCACCGTGGTGGCATCGGGGTCGTACCAGCGCGGGAAGATCGATTCCGCGTAGTCGTTGACGTGCGTGACCTGTTCGTGCAGAGCGATGACGGCGTGGCGGCAGTCGGGGTGATCGCCGGTGTTCTCGGCGAAACGTTGTTGGATGCCGTTGTCGTTGTCGAAACGGCCGCAGGCGAAGTCGACTCTTCCTTGGGCAATGTGGTGATAGACCTTGCGGACCGCCTCGTACGGTTCCTTGGCCAGTAGCTCCTCGGTGTGGTAGGTGCCGCCTCCCATGCGCGCGGCGGCCTCGGTGCTGTTGTCGTCGTTGGAACCGAACAGCTCGTTGAAAGCCCAGGTCGCGAAGATGGCCAGCAGCAGGAAGAACACGAGCCAGCCGAGGATCTTCTTCCCCAGCCATTGGAGCCACCCGGGGACCTTCCGGGTGATGGGTTCCGCCTGCGGCTGTCGCCGGGGCACGAGGGCGGTGTCGGCGGTGGTGCTGAGTTGTCCAGGTTGTCCCTGCCCCTGCTGTCCCAGTTGGCCTTGTGCCTCCTGGAAGCGCAGGAACTGCTGGAACTGTTGGAATTGCTGGAACTCGCGGAACTGGCGCAGTTGTTCCGGATCGGGCTGCGTCGTCGCAGGCGGCGTCGGCCCCGCGGGGGTGAGCTCCGCGCCGGGACGATTCGGATCGGCCGGGACGACGTCGGGCACGATCTCGGGTTCACCGGCGGCTCCACTGTCCCGGTGTTGTCCGGGGTCTCCGTCAGGTCGCTGCTCCACCACGTCACCCATGATGCCGGTTCGCCCACGATTCGTGTTCGTCTTGACCGCGTTTTGCGACGAGGCGCGGTCAAGGTGGGCCCGGTGGCCATGGCGGTATGGACTCCTCGTATGCTAAGGAGCGGTTCTACCGAAGACCGCTGGTCTTTCCCACGCCGGACGTGGGAAACGAAGGTCCCGCACGCGGCGGGCGGCCTGCGCAGGAGGAACGAGGTTAGTCGAAGCGGGTGTGGGACCCGGGTGTTCGCCCTGGTCTCGTCTTGCCTGCCGAGTACGCCCCGCGCCTGCTGCGCTGGGGCGTTTTGTCGTTGTGGGACCCGGGCTGCCAGTGGTCACCAGCCAAGAGAGGAGGCGACCATGGCGAAGCCCGACAAGGTGGCGGCCGTCGCCGAGATCGCGGACAAGTTCCGCAACAGCTCGGCAGCTGTTGTCACCCAGTACAGTGGCCTCTCCGTGTCCCAGCTCAATGAGCTGCGTCGCGCTCTCGGCAACACGGCCAAGTATCGGGTCGCGAAGAACACCCTCGTCAAGCGTGCGGCCGCTGAGGCGGGCGTCGAGGGTATCGACGAGCTGTTCGTCGGTCCGACCGCGATCGCTTTCGTGGAAGGCGAGCCGGTCGAGGCGGCGAAGGTGCTGCGTGACTTCGCGAAGGACAACAGCGCCCTGGTGATCAAGGGCGGCTACATGGACGGCGCGCCTCTCTCGGTCAGTGAGATCGAGAAGATCGCCGATCTGGAGAGCCGCGAGGTGCTGCTGGCCAAGGCGGCGGGTGCCATGAAGGCGAAGCTGTCCCAGGCCGCTGCGCTGTTCCAGGCCCCGGCATCGAAGGTCGCGCGCCTGAGTGCCGCGCTGGAGGAGAAGCGCAAGTCCGAAGGCGGCGCCGAGCCGGCTGCCGAGAGCTGACCATTACCCATCCGACTTACCCAGTCGAAACAAGGAAGGAACGCCATCATGGCGAAGCTGAGCACCGAGGAACTGCTCGACGCGTTCAAGGAGATGACGCTGCTCGAGCTGTCCGAGTTCGTGAAGCAGTTCGAGGAGACCTTCGACGTCACCGCCGCTGCCCCGGCTGCCGTCATGGCCGCCCCGGGTGCTGCCGCCGGTGGTGCGGCTGCCCCGGCCGAGGAGGAGAAGGACGAGTTCGACGTCATCCTCGAAAGCGCCGGTGACAAGAAGATCCAGGTCATCAAGGTCGTGCGTGAGGTCGTCTCCGGCCTCGGCCTGAAGGAGGCCAAGGAGCTCGTCGAGAGCGCTCCGAAGCCGATCCTGGAGAAGGCTGACAAGGAAGCCGCCAACGCCGCCAAGGAGAAGCTGGAGGCCGCCGGCGCCCAGGTCAGCCTCAAGTGAGCTGATCTTCACATTCCGTCAAAGGGCGGGTCGTTCGTTCAAGACGAGCGACCCGCCCTTTTTTGTGTTCACTCGATCGTGGGTTAGTGTGCGGCAGGCCACGAACTCGCGATCAAAAAATCGGTTCGGTTGAAACCGGTGAGTAACCTGCGCGACTTCGGCTCGTTGCAAGTTGTTGACGCGCCATGAACACACTCCGGGAGGTGCGATGGGTGCCGAGGTGGTCATCGAAGGTTTGAGTAAGTCCTTCGGCAAGCACACCATCTGGCGTGACGTCACATTGACGCTGCCGCCCGGCGAGATATCGGTGATGCTGGGGCCGTCGGGCACCGGCAAGTCCGTGTTTCTCAAGTCCATGATCGGACTGTTGAAACCGGACAGAGGAAAATGCGTGATCAACGGTGTGGACATCGTGAGGTGTTCGGAGCGCAAGCTCTACGAGATACGCAAACTGTTCGGGGTGCTGTTCCAGGATGGCGCGCTGTTCGGTTCGATGAACCTCTACGACAACGTCGCCTTCCCGCTACGCGAACACACGAAGAAATCCGAGACCGAGATCCGCAGGATCGTTCTCGAGAAGCTCGATATGACGGGTCTGTCCGGTGCGGAGAAGAAACTGCCGGGCGAAATCTCCGGTGGTATGCGTAAACGTGCGGGGCTGGCCAGGGCTCTGGTGCTCGATCCGGAGATCATTTTGGTCGACGAACCGGACTCCGGTTTGGACCCGGTGCGCACGACCTACATCTCGCAGTTGTTCATCGACGTCAATGCGCAGATCGACGCCACATTCCTCATCGTCACCCACAACATCAACCTGGCGCGGACGGTGCCCGACAACCTCGGGATGCTCTACCGCAAGGAACTGGTGATGTTCGGACCACGTGAAGTCCTGCTCACCAGCGAGGAGCCCGCGGTCAAGCAGTTCCTCAACGGTCGCATGGACGGCCCCATCGGCATGTCCGAGGAGAAGGACTCCGCGACGCTCGCCGCCGAACGCGCGATGTTCGAGGCGGGCCACCACGCCGGTGGAGTCGAGGACGTGGTAGGCGTACCACCACAGATGCAACCCACACCCGGATTGCCCGAACGGCAGGGGGCGCGTAGGCGTAAGGACCGCGTGATGCGCATCCTGCACACGCTTCCCGAAGCGGCCCGCGAGTCGATCATCGCGTCGCTTTCGCCCGAGGAACGACGTCATTACGGCGTTCACAGCGCCGGTCTCGTCGGTGCTCAGCACGGTGTTCTGCCCGCCGGTGACGTCGCCACCATTCCCGAGGCGAGCCGAACCCAGCCGATCGAGTTCGGCACCGACGACGTAACCCGAGGACACACCCCTTACGAGTAAGGAAACGCATGAGTTCTCCGGCCTCAACGGCCAGGATCCCCGGCCTCGGGATGCTGCGGGAGACCGGGAAGCTGTTCGCGCTCGCCCTCGATGTGGCACGCGGCGTGTTTCGACGGCCGTTTCAGTTTCGGGAATTCATCCAACAGGCGTGGTTCATCGCCAGTGTGACGATCCTGCCGACCGCGCTGGTGGCCATCCCGTTCGGCGCGGTCATCTCGATGCAGTTCGGTTCGCTGGCCAAACAGCTCGGAGCGCAGTCGTACACGGGCGCGGGCAGTGTGCTGGCGACCGTGCAGCAGGCGAGCCCGCTCGTGGTGGCGTTGCTCGTCGCGGGTGCGGGTGGGTCGGCGATCTGCGCCGACATCGGTGCGCGCACGATCCGCGAGGAGATCGACGCCATGGAGGTGCTCGGGGTCTCAGCGGTGCAGCGGCTCGTGGTGCCGAGAGTGCTGGCGTGCATGTTCGTCGCGCTTTTGCTCAACGGCATGGTCAGCGTCATCGGCGTGCTCGGCGGCTACTTCTTCAACGTCGTGTTGCAGGACGGCACACCGGGCGCGTACCTGGCGAGCTTCTCGGCGCTGGCGCAGCTGTCCGACCTGTGGATCGGTGAGATCAAGGCATTGATCTTCGGGTTCATCGCAGCTGTCGTCGCCGCGTACCGGGGACTGAACCCGCCACCCGGTCCCAAGGGAGTGGGCGATGCGGTGAACCAGTCCGTCGTCATCACGTTCCTTTTGCTGTTCGTGGTCAACACCGTGCTCACGTTGATCTACCTGCAGCTCGTTCCTTCGAAGCTGGACTGAACCGATGGCCCGCTTGATGCAGAACGTCAAGAACCTCGCCAACCGTCCACTGAGGACGTTGGACATGCTCGGCGACCAGATGTCGTTCTACCTGCGAGCACTCGCATGGACGCCCAGGGCGATCCGCCGCTACAGCAAGGAAGTACTGCGGCTGCTCGCCGAGGTGAGTTTCGGCTCTGGCTCGCTGGCGGTGATCGGCGGCACTGTGGGCGTGATGGTCGGGCTGACCCTGTTCACCGGTGTCCTGGTCGGGCTCCAAGGCTTCTCGGCCCTGGATTCCATCGGTACGTCGGCGTTCACGGGTTTTCTGACGTCGTTCTTCAACACCCGGGAGATCGCTCCGCTCGTGGCGGGACTGGCGTTGTCGGCCACCGTGGGATCGGGGTTCACCGCACAGCTGGGTGCCATGCGGATCTCCGAGGAGGTCGACGCGCTGGAGGTGATGGGGGTGCCGAGCCTGCCGTACCTCGTCACCACCCGGATCATCGCCGGTTTCATCGCGATCATCCCGCTCTACATCATCGGTCTGCTCAGTTCGTACCTGGCCTCGCGCACCGTGGTCGTGTACCTGTACGGCCAGTCGGCGGGCACCTACGACCACTACTTCGACATGTTCCTGCCGCCTGAGGACGTGTTCTACTCGTTCGTCAAGGTGCTGATCTTCAGCGTGTTGATCATTCTCACGCACTGTTACTACGGCTATCGGGCCACCGGTGGGCCCGCGGGCGTCGGTGTCGCGGTCGGCAAGGCCGTGAGGCTGTCGATCGTGACGGTGGCCGTGGTCAACTTCTTCATCGGTTTCGCCATCTGGGGCACCGACACGACGGTGAGGATCGCGGGATGAGCTCGACAATGGCGACGATCCGTCGCAGGTTGCTGGGCCTGCTGCTGGTGGCCATCCTCGTCGGTGGCATCGCGTTGAGCATCGCCGTCTACAACAGGGCGTTCACCGACCACGTGACCGTGCGGGTGCAGGCCGGGGAGATCGGCAACCAGCTCGCGCCGAACTCGGACGTGAAGGTGCGCGGGCTGATCGTGGGCAGGGTCCACGCGGTCGAACCGAGTCCCACGGGCGGGGCGGAACTCGTGCTCCACCTGGACCCGGGACAGGCCTCGCTCGTGCCCGCCAACGTGTCGGCGCGGTTCCTGCCGAAGACGCTGTTCGGGGAACGCTACGTCGATCTGACCATCCCAGAGCGGCCTTCCACGACGGGCCTGGCCGACGGCACCGTCATCCCCCAGGACCGCACCGAGGACGCCGTGCGGTTGGAACAGGCCCTCGACAACCTTCTGCCCGTGCTGCAGGCGGTGCAGCCGGAGAAACTGTCGAGCACCCTGACCGCCATCTCCAACGCTTTGGAGGGCAAAGGCGAACAACTCGGCGAAACACTGTCCGAATTGGGTGAGTACCTCGGCGAGTTGAACCCGCACGTGCCGAAACTGCAGGAGAACCTGCGGGAGCTGGCCGCGTTCTCCGGCACCCTGTCCGACGTCGCACCCGACCTCGTGCGGACGTTGGACAACCTCACCACGACGAGCCGCACGATCGTCGAGCAGAGTCTGAACCTGGACACGCTGTACCGCACGGTGGCGACCGCCTCGACCGATTTGGACACGTTCCTCGAAGCGAACGCGGCCAACCTCATCAGCCTCGGCGAGACGGCGCGCCCCACGGCGGAGTTGCTGGCGAAGTACGCACCCTCGTACCCGTGCTTCCTCGGTCAGATGGCGGAACTGGTGCCCAGGATCGACGAATCCTTCGGCAAGGGCACCAACAAACCGGGGCTGCACATCACCCTGGAGATCACCGTGGACCGGGGTCCGTACAAGCCGGGTCAGGACGAACCCGAGTACAACGACAAGCGCGGCCCGCGTTGTTACGACATGGAGGAGATGCCGGACCCGTTCCCGCAACATCCGCCGGACGGCCCGGTGCAGGACGGCACGGTGCACCCGGAGTCCGCGGACTCCGCGGGCAGGGGACTGAACAACTCGGCCGCCGCCGGCGGGGCCGCTCCCATGGGCAATCCGGCGAACACCGGGGGCGAACACGCGCTCGTGGCGCAGCTCACCGGCCCACGGGTCGGCATGGACCCGTCCGAGGTTCCGGCATGGGGTTCCCTGCTGGTCGCGCCGCTGTACCGGGGAGCGGAGGTGACGGTCGAATGAGCTGCGTGCTCGTCGGAATCGAACGTCGAGCCGGGGACAGCCGTGAGGTCGGCCGGAAGGAGGTGGGCGAATGAGGGGGCTGCTCGCGCCGCTGACGAAGCTCACCGTGTTCGTGGTCGTCACCGTGGTGTTCACCACGATCCTCGGGTTGAGCATCGCCAATGTGAACCTGGGGGGAACCCACACCTACACGGCCCGCTTCACCGACGCCACCTCGGTCCTGCCGGGCGACGACGTGCGTATCGCCGGCGTGATGGTGGGCAAGGTGTCCGACGTCCGGATCGTGGACCGCAGGATCGCGGAGGTCGAGTTCGAACTCGACCGCAACCGCACGCTGCCCGACAACACCGTCGCCGCGATCAAATTCCGTAACCTCATCGGCCAGCGCTATCTGTCGTTGGAGCGCGGCGAGGGTGAACCGCAGGGAGTGCTCGAGCCGGGCGACACCATCCCGTTGGAACGCACCCGGCCCGCCGTCGACCTGACCGAACTGTTCAACGGGTTCAAGCCGTTGTTCCAGGCGTTGTCGCCCGAGGACGTGAACACGCTGTCGTACCAGATCATCCAGGTACTCCAGGGCGAGGGCGGCACCGTGGAGAGCTTGCTCGCCCACACGGCGTCGCTGACCACCACGCTGGCCGAGAAGGACCAGGTCATCGGAGAGGTGATCGACAACCTGAACTCGGTGTTGCACACCCTCAACGAACGCACACCGCAGCTGTCGCAGCTCATCAGCCGACTCCAGCGGTTCGTGTCCGGCCTCGCCAGCGACCGTGAACCCATCGGCGAGGCCATCTCCTCCATCGGAGACCTCGCCGACACGACCGCGGGCCTGTTGGAGGAGGCGCGCGGGCCGCTGCGTGAGGACATCGAGGCCCTCGGCGACCTGGCCGGCAACCTCAACGACCACGAGGCCGTGGTCGAGGAGTTCATCCAGTATCTGCCGGAGAAGACCAACCGGTTGGCGTCCGCGGCGGACTACGGCTCGTGGCTGAACTTCTTCCTGTGCGAAGCGAAGGGCAACATCAGCATCACAGGTCTCGGGGACGCACCCCTCAGCCTGCCGTTGCTCCCCGCGAATCGAGAGCGGTGCCTGTCATGACAAGCTTTTCCAACCGCAACCCCATCCCCATCGCCATCGTGGGGATCACGCTGCTGTTTTTGGGGACACTCGCGGCACTCAACTCCGACGACCTGCCCTTGATCGGCGGTGGGACCACGTATCGGGCGGAGTTCAGCGAGGCCGCCGGCCTCGAGACCGACGACGAGGTGCGGATCGCGGGTGTGAAGGTGGGCGAGGTCACCGACATCGACCTGGACGGCGCTAAAGTCCTGGTGTCCTTCAAGGTCTCCGACGCCTGGATCGGTGACGAGACCACCGCCGCCATCAAGATCAAGACGTTGTTGGGGCGGAAATACCTCGCGCTCGACCCGAGTGGTGACGAACCGCTCGACCCGAACACCACCATCCCGCTCGAACGCACCACCGCGCCCTACGACGTGCTGGAGGCGTTCCGTGGCCTGTCCCGGACCGTGGACGACATCGACGTCAACCAGCTCGCGCGAAGCTTCGACGTGCTGTCACGGACGTTCGCCAACACGCCGGAGGACGTGCGCGGCGCGTTGGAAGGTCTGTCGGAGCTGTCCGACACCATCGCCTCCCGGGATCAGCAGCTGTCCGAACTCCTCGAAGGCACCCGCAGGATCAGCCAGACACTCGCCGACCGCGATGCCGAGTTGGCGGTCCTTTTGGAGGACGGCAACGAACTGCTGGAAGAACTGTCGGCCCGGGAGGAGGCCATCAGCGCGATGCTGACCGGCACCCGGAAGTTGTCGGAGCAGCTGCGCGGACTCGTCGACGACAACGAGGAGCAGCTGCAACCGGTACTGGAGAAGCTCGACCAGCTCACCGACATGTTGCAGCGCAACCAGGAATCGCTGGCCGAGGGCATCGAGAACTTCGCACCGTTCGTGCGCGTCTTCAACAACACCATCGGCAGCGGCCGTTGGTTCGACAGCTACATCTGCGGTCTGTTGTTGCCTTCCATCGGGCCGCTGAATGAAGAGGGGTGTAACGCGCGATGACCGACACCCGCTTCGGACAACGACTCGCCCGCGGCCTCGCCATGGCTTGCGTGCTCGGACTCGTCATCGCGACCGGTCTGTGGTGGACGCTGAAGGACACGAACCGCAAGCACGTCACCGCCTACTTCACCCAGGCCATCGGGCTCTACGCGGGCAACAGCGTCCGCATCCTCGGCGTCGAGGTCGGTGAAGTGACCTCCGTCCGACCCGAGGGGGATCGGGTCCGGGTCGAGATGACCTACGACAGACGGTTCACCGTTCCCGCCGATGCCAAGGCGCTGATCGTGGCACCCGCCCTGGTCTCCGACCGCTACGTGCAACTCGCCCCCGCCTACACCGGTGGGGACCAACTCGACGACGGCGCCGTGATCCCGTTGTCCCGTACCTCCGTCCCGCTGGAGATCGACGAGTTGAGTGAGAGCCTCAGCCGTGTGTCCGAGGCACTCGGCCCCGACGGGGCGAACGCGGACGGTGCACTGTCCGATCTGCTCGACACCGCCGCGGAGAACCTCGACGGCAACGGCAGGGCCTTGCACGAAGCCATCACCAGGCTCGGCGACGCCGCCGGGACCCTGTCCGGCAGTTCCGACGACCTCTTCGGCACCGTCGAGAACCTCGCGAAGCTGTCCAACACCCTCGCCGCGAGCGACGACGACATGCGCGAGTTCGAGGAGCGACTCGCCGACGTCAGCGACTTCTTGGAGCGGGAACGCCACAATCTCGCCGCCACCGTCACCGAACTCGGCACCACGTTGCAGCTCGTCGACGACTTCATCAACGACAACCGCGAGCGCGTGAAGTCGAACGTCGACAAGCTCGCCGAGATCACCCAGGTGTTGGTGGATCAACGTGCGGCGTTGGCCGAGACACTCGACATCGCGCCACTGGCGTTGGGCAACCTCGTCAACACCTACAACGCCGCGTCGGGGACCCTCGACACCCGACCCAACATGAACGAGCTCACCGAGCCGCCCCTCCTCATGGTCTGCAACCTGCTGAAGCAGACCCCGAGGGCACTCGACGCGCTCGGCAAGCTGTGTGCCGATGCGGCCGGTGTGCTGGACGGCGTCGTGCAGCTGCCCTCACTGGCGCAGACGGTGAACGCGCTCAACAAGGGGAAGCTGCCTCCGTTGCCGCTTCCGGTGCTCGGGCAGATCACGGGTTCGGGAGGTGAGCGGTGAGGCGATTCCGGACGACGCTCGCCGCCGCGGGAGCGGTCATCCTCGTCGCGGCCGGCGGTTGCAGTGATTTCGAAGGGGTCTACGACATCCCGCTGCCCGGCGGCGCCGACCTGGGCGACAACCCGTACACCGTGCGCGTCCACTTCCCCGATGTGCTCGACCTCGTCCCTCAGGCGGGCGTGCGGGTCAAGGAGGTGCCGGTCGGCACGGTGCAGGACGTCCGCCTCGCCGAGGACGGTTGGACCGCCGAGGTGGTGCTCGCCATCAACGGCGATGTCGAGTTACCCGCGAACGCGATCGCGAATCTGCGGCAGTCGAGTCTGCTCGGGGAGAAGTACGTCGAACTCGCCGCTCCCTCCGAGAGCGAGGGCTTCTCCGGGGAGAAGTTGTCCGACGGCGATCTCATTCCGGTCGAACGCACCAACCGCAGCGTCGAGGTCGAGGAGGTCCTCGGAGCGCTGTCGATGCTGCTCAACGGCGGTGGTGTCGAGCAACTCAACACGATCACCAAGGAACTCAACGCGGCCCTGGAAGGCAACGCGCCCGATGTGAAGGCGTTGCTGCGAAACGCCGAGGAACTGGTGGAGGCGCTCGACGAGCAGTCCAGCGACATCACCACCGCGCTCGACCAACTCAACCGGCTGTCGTCCACTCTGAACGCCCAACGCGACAAGATCGCTGTGGCGGTCGAGGACCTCGGTCCGGGGTTGGAGGTGCTCGAACGGCAACGTGACCAGCTCGTCGCCATGTTGGGCGCTCTCGAAGGACTGTCCGATGTGGCTGTCGAAACCGTCAACGCCGGCCAGGAAGACCTGGTGGCCAACCTCGAAGCGCTCTTGCCGACCTTGCGCAAGCTCAGCGAGGCGGGTGCCGACCTGCCTAACGCGCTGGAGCTGCTGTTGACGTATCCGTTCACGGACGCGGCCGCCGAGGGCGTCAAGGGCGACTACATGAACCTGTACATCGATCTCGATCTGGACCTGCAGGAGATCCTCGCCAACCTCGGCCGCAGCAGGCAGAACCCGCTGCAGAACCTGCCGATCGTCGGTGACCTCACCAATCCCCGCGAAACCGATCCGGACGACACGTCGTCGGTGCTGCCGTTGCCGGGGGACACGGGCGGCGGGGCGGCCCCCGGCGGACAGGGCGGCCTCGACGGAATTCTGGACTCCATGGTCGGGGGTGGTCGCTGATGCTCGTCCGCAAGACCAAGATCCAACTCGTCGCGTTCCTCGTCGTCTCGGTTCTGGCGGTCGCGTACGCGCTCGTCCGGTTCACCGATGTCGAGAAGACGTTCGGTGCCGGCGGTTACACGGTCCACCTCCACCTGACTTCCTCCGGGGGGATCTTCACGGGTGCCGAGGTCACCTATCGCGGTTACAACATCGGCGAGGTGGGACGGCTCAGCCTGACCGAGGACGGGTTGGCGGCCGAGTTGCTCATCGAACCCGACACCCCTCGGGTGCCGCGTGAACTGGACGTGACCATCGCCAACCGCTCGGCGGTGGGGGAGCAGTACGTCGATCTGCGCCCGGTCACCGACGAAGGCCCGTACCTCGCCGACGGCGACGTCATCGGCCCGGAGAGGGTCAGCACCCCGGTACCCGCCGAGGACCTCATCACCGACCTGGACAGCCTCGCCTCCTCGGTGCCGACGGAGTCGTTGCGCACGATCGTCGACGAGTCCTATGAGGCGTTCCACGGCACCGGGGAGCACTTGCAGAGGCTCATGGACACCACGAGCGAGTTCACCCGGGTCGCCAAGGAGTACCTGCCGCAGACTGTGGAGTTACTCGACAAGGGCAGCACGGTCCTGCGCACCCAGAACGACCTCTCCACGTACATGCGATCGTTCAGCGAGGACCTGGCGGCCTTGTCGCAGACGCTGAAGGACTCCGACGGCGACATCCGGAACTTGATCGACGTCGCGCCGGACGCGGCGACGACGGTCAGCGGGGTGCTCGCCGAGTCCGGTCCCGGACTCAGCAACGTGGTCGCCAACCTGTTGACGACCTCCAACGTGCTCATCACCCGACTCGACGGGGTGGAGCAGGCGTTGGTGAGTTATCCGTTGGTCGCGGCGGGCGCTTACAGCGTTACCCCCGGCGACGGGACCGCGCATCTGGGGCTCGTGCTGAACCTGTTCGACCCACCCGCGTGCACCAAGGGCTACCGGCCTCCGGAGACTTATCGTCCCGGCAACGACACGACGCCTCGCGAGCCGTACAAGGACGCGTACTGCGCCGAGCCGCCGGGCAGCCCCATCGCCGTGCGGGGTTCGCAGAACGCGCCGTACAACGGCGTGCCGTCGCTGCCGACGCCCGCCCAGGTGGAGGCCAACCGCAACCGGGATTCCGAACAACTGGAGTACCTGCGGCGCATCGCGTCCGACTTGGCGAAGGAGGACGGACGTTCCATCTCGAGCCTGCGCGAGCTCGTCGGATTGCCGGACTGAGAGGAACGACGCGCAGACCGACCTGCCCACGCCGACCACACCCACGATCTGATCAGGAGCCCTATGAGTTCGGAGGACCAGCGGCCGGAGCCGGACGACGCCGAGGACCGTCCGGCCATCGAGCCCGACATCGACACCGCCGACGAGTCTTCGGCGGAGGGACGGTGGGCGGACGGCTCCGGCGCGGACGGACCGGATGCCCCGGATGACTCGGACGCCTCGGAGAACGGGGAGAACGAGGGGAGCGAAGAGGACGCGGAGGCTGCGAAGAACCCGAAGGGCGACAAGACGGGCAGCTCGAAGGACACGGAAGGCGAACGGCGTCCGACCCGTTCGGGGCCACCGCGCCCGCTGTTGTTCACCGTGGCCGCACTCGCGTCGGCCGCACTCGTCGTCGCTATCGTGTTCGGTGTCATGTGGCGGAACGCGGCGGGCAGCGATGAGCTGAAGATCGCCGAGGCCCGCGATGAGGTCACGGCCACGGCGAACCGTGCCGCCGCGGTCTTCCTTGAGTTCGATCACACCAGGAGTGACGAGCTTCTCGCCGAGCGGAAGAAACTCTCGACCGACGAGATGAGCGAGGAGATCGACGAAACCGAGCAGGAGTGGCGCGACTCGATCGAGGAGGCCCAACTCAAGACCGTCGCCACGGTGCAGGACGTCGCGGTGGAGGAGCTCAACGTCCACGAGGGCAAGGCGCGGGCGTTGGCCGTGGTCCAGATCGAGGTCACCAACAAACAGGGCAGCTTCACCAACGTCGAGCGGCTGCAGTTGGAGTTGGAACGCGAGCAGCAGGGTGACGAATCGGACGGGGACCGGCAGTGGAAGGTGTCGGCCCTGGCGAACGTGCAGTACGGGGCGAGTGGCTAGTCACCACGTCCGCCCAGCCCCCACCGACCCGCAGAACGTAGTAGGAGATCCCGATGCCACCTTCTCGCCGCCGGCTTCCTGCGGTACAGCGTCCGTCGCCGACCCGTCGACCGAGGGTCGCGGGGCTGCGCAAGCCGTCACCTGTGCCTCGTTCCACCGTCTCGGACGAGGCCGGAAGGGGTGTCGGCGGTACGGAGCCCGCATCAAAGGAGTCCCGGTCGGCGCGTCCGGAGGCTGGACCCGGGTCACCGTCCGAGTCGCCGAAGCCGTCCGATCCGACCGAGGAGCGGTCTGCCGAGGAGGGGGGCGTCACCGACTCCGCTGAGCCACCGGAGTCGCCGGACCCGGCCGAATCGCCGAAGCGGTCGGGCGAGGATACTGAGACCGCCGAGGACGGGAAGGCCGCCGAGAGCGCGGAGGACAGCCCGGCAGACGGTGCGGAAGACGTTGTGGCCCCTGAGACGGCCGCCAAGGCGCGGTCGGCACCGGCGAAGGTGGGGCGCCCGAGTCCCCGGCCCAAGAGGCGGGACAGGGGCGTCAGCAGGCCCATGAAGCCGGAACAGGTCGAACTCGCCGATGCCGACGAGGAACGTTCGGACGCCGCCGAAGCGGGAGTGGCCGGCGGGGCGGCGGAGGGGGGTCGCGAACGCCGTGCGGGCTATCCGGTGCTTGCGGCCTTGGTGGCCGCCACGCTCGTTCTGTCGGGTCTTGCGGTGTTCTTCAAGCTGAGGCACAGCGAGGCCACGGAGCTGACCTCCAACGCGGCGCTGGTGGACGTCGCGACGACGGCTGAGGTCAAACAGGCCATGAGCGATGCGGCCGAGCGCCTGTTCTCGATCGACTACAACGACATGGCCAAGACGGAACGGGCCGCCGAACAGTTGCTCGGCAGTGAGGAGGTCAAAAGCACTTATGACACCCTGATGGGGGAGTATCGGGGGCAGGCGGGCGAGCAGAAGATCGTCGTGACCACCACGGCCGTCCGCAGCGCGGTGGTACTCCTCGATGGTGACCGTGCCAGGGTCATGGTTTACGTTGATCAGACAGCGACGCGGGCAGGCGACGAGCAGACCGTCGGCGGTCCGGCGGCCATGTGGTTCGAGACCGAACGGAAAGACGGCGAGTGGAAGGTCATGAACATGGACGTCTACGGTGCCGGTCAGTCGTCCGGTGCACGATCTGAGTTGTCGCCGAATGGTCCGAAGCCGTCGTCGTCGCAGGCAGAGGAGTCGACGGAGGGTAACTGACACTGCGCCAACTGGTGGTTAACCGGCAAAGGATGCTTGACTCAGAGTCCTTAGGGGTTCACGCTTACAGGCAACACGGCAACGTCTTGCGGGAGACGGCCGAGTACGAGAAGGAGAGGCGAGCAGCGAGGTCGGACCTCGGCCGTCAAACGGTCGAGTGAGTCCCCTCGACAACTCTCCTATGTCGGGCTAGACTGCTTTTTTGCGCTGCCCACTTTCAGGCTGCCCACGTGTGGCAGCTAGGATGGTCGGCAAACCGCACCCTTGACAGTCCGCGTTACGAGTTGCTAGCGCGGCTGATCAACCAGCTATGTCCCCGGAAGGACGCATCTTGGCAGTCTCTCCCGCGAACCAGGCCAGTGCTGCGACCAACTCGAATCGACCGTCAACGGGTATTCCAGGAGCACCGAAGCGAGTCTCTTTCGGGGAGATTCGCGAGCCACTCGGTATTCCGAACCTGCTTGACGTGCAGATTCAGTCCTTCGAGTGGTTCACCGGCTCCGAGGCATGGTACGAGCGCGCCGTCAATGAGGGTGAGGAGAACCCGGTCGGCGGTCTCGAGGAGGTCCTGAACGAGATCTCCCCGATCGAGGACTTCTCCGGATCGATGTCCCTGTCCTTCTCCGACCCACGCTTCGACGAGGTCAAGGCCTCCGTCGAGGAGTGCAAGGACAAGGACATGACCTATGCGGCGCCCTTGTTCGTCACCGCTGAGTTCGTCAACCACAACACCGGTGAGATCAAGAGCCAGACGGTCTTCATGGGCGACTTCCCCGTGATGACCGACAAGGGCACCTTCATCATCAACGGCACCGAACGGGTGGTGGTGTCCCAGCTCGTCCGCTCGCCGGGCGTGTACTTCGACCAGTCGATCGACAAGTCCACGGACAAGGACGTCTTCAGCGTCAAGATCATCCCGAGCCGTGGTGCCTGGCTGGAGTTCGACGTCGACAAGCGCGACACCGTCGGTGTGCGTATCGACCGCAAGCGTCGTCAGCCGGTCACAGTCCTGCTGAAGGCGCTCGGCTGGACCAACGAGCAGATCCGGGAGCGGTTCTCCTTCTCCGAGACGCTGCTCGCGACCCTGGAGAAGGACCCCACCACGACCCAGGACGAGGCGCTGCTCGACATCCACCGCAAGCTGCGGCCGGGTGAGCCTCCGACGAAGGAGAGCGCCCAGGCGCTGGTGGAGAACCTGTTCTTCAAGGAGAAGCGGTACGACCTCGCCAAGGTCGGTCGGTACAAGGTCAACAAGAAGCTCGGCCTGAACATCCCGTACGACGTCGGCACGCTGACCGAAGAGGACATCGTCGCCACCATCGAGTACCTGGTCCGCCTCCACGCGGGCGAGGAGACGATGAAGGTCGGCGATGTCGAGGTGCCGGTCGAGGTCGACGACATCGACCACTTCGGTAACCGCCGCGTCCGTACCGTCGGCGAGCTGATCCAGAACCAGATCCGGGTCGGTCTCTCCCGCATGGAGCGGGTGGTCCGCGAGCGGATGACCACGCAGGACGTCGAGGCCATCACGCCGCAGACCCTGATCAACATCCGCCCGGTCGTCGCTGCGATCAGGGAGTTCTTCGGAACCTCCCAGTTGTCGCAGTTCATGGACCAGAACAACCCGCTGTCGGGTCTGACGCACAAACGGCGCCTCAACGCGCTCGGCCCCGGTGGTCTGTCGCGTGAACGCGCCGGCATGGACGTCCGTGACGTGCACCCCAGCCACTACGGCCGGATGTGCCCGATCGAGACGCCGGAAGGCCCGAACATCGGTCTGATCGGTTCGCTGGCCTCGCACGCGAGGGTCAACCCGTTCGGGTTCATCGAGACCCCGTACCGGAAGGTCGTCAACGGTCGGGTCACCGACGAGGTGCACTACCTGACCGCCGACGAGGAGGACCGCTTCGTCAAGGCGCAGGCCAACGCGCCGCTGACCGAGGACGGCTACTTCGCCGAGGAGAAGGTCCTCGGACGTCGGAAGGGCGGCGAGGTCGAGCTGCTCGACCCGATGGAGATCGACTACATGGACGTCTCGCCGCGGCAGATGGTGTCCGTGGCGACCGCCATGATCCCCTTCCTCGAGCACGACGACGCCAACCGTGCCCTGATGGGTGCGAACATGCAGCGGCAGGCCGTTCCGCTGCTGCGTAGCGAGGCCCCGCTGGTGGGTACGGGCGTCGAGCTCCCGGCCGCTGTCGACGCCGGTGACGTCGTCGTCGCCGAGGAGTCGGGCGTGGTCGAGGAGCTGTCCGCCGACATGATCACGATCATGCAGGACGACGGCACCCGCCGTAGCTACGGCCTGTACAAGTTCCGCCGTACCAACGCGGGTACCTGCTTCAACCACCGCCCGATCGTCAACGAGGGCGACCGCGTGGAGCGGGGACAGGTCATCGCCGACGGGCCGTCGACCGACAAGGGCGAGATGGCGCTCGGCAAGAACCTCCTCGTGGCGATCATGCCGTGGGAGGGCCACAACTACGAGGACGCCATCGTCATCTCGCAGCGTCTCGTGCAGGACGACGTGCTCACGTCGATCCACATCGAGGAGTACGAGATCGACGCCCGGGACACCAAGCTCGGCGCCGAGGAGATCACTCGGGACATCCCGAACGTCTCCGAGGACGTGCTCGCCGACCTCGACGAGCGCGGCATCGTCCGGATCGGTGCCGAGGTCCGTGACGGCGACATCCTGGTCGGGAAGGTCACGCCCAAGGGTGAGACCGAACTGACCCCCGAGGAACGCCTGCTCCGTGCCATCTTCGGCGAGAAGGCCCGCGAGGTGCGGGACACGTCGCTGAAGGTGCCGCACGGTGAGACGGGCAAGGTCATCGGCGTCCGCGTGTTCTCCCGCGAGGAGGACGACGAGCTGCCTCCGGGCGTCAACGAGCTCGTCCGCGTCTACGTCGCGAAGAAGAGCAAGATCCAGGACGGCGACAAGCTGGCCGGTCGGCACGGTAACAAGGGTGTGATCGGCAAGATCCTGCCCGTGGAGGACATGCCGTTCCTCCCCGACGGCACGCCCGTCGACGTCGTGCTGAACACCCATGGTGTGCCCCGACGGATGAACATCGGGCAGATCATGGAGCTGCACCTCGGTTGGCTGGCCTCCCAGGGCTGGAAGGTCGAAGGCAACCCCGAGTGGGCGAAGAACCTGACCGAGGAGCTGCGGGACGTCGAGCCGGGCACGAACACCGCGACACCGGTGTTCGACGGTGCCCGGGAGGAGGAGATCACGGGGCTGCTCGGCTGCACCAAGCCGAACCGCGACGGCCAGCGCCTGGTCGGTCCGGACGGCAAGGCCACGCTGTTCGACGGCCGCACCGGCGAGCCGTTCCCGTACCCCGTGGCCGTCGGCTACATGTACATCCTGAAGCTGCACCACATGGTGGACGAGAAGATCCACGCTCGCTCCACCGGTCCGTACTCGATGATCACGCAGCAGCCTCTGGGTGGTAAGGCGCAGTTCGGTGGCCAGCGCTTCGGTGAGATGGAGTGCTGGGCCATGCAGGCGTACGGCGCCGCCTACACCCTCCAGGAGCTGCTCACGATCAAGTCCGACGACGTGGTTGGCCGTGTCAAGGTCTACGAGGCCATCGTCAAGGGCGAGAACATGCCGTCGCCGGGCATTCCCGAGTCGTTCAAGGTGCTGCTGAAGGAACTTCAGTCGCTGTGCCTGAACGTCGAGGTCCTCTCCAGCGACGGCGCCTCCATCGAGATGCGCGACTCCGACGACGAGGATCTCGAACGCGCCGCTGCCAACCTCGGCATCAACCTGTCCCGCAACGAGTCGCCCTCCGTGGACGACGTCGTGCAATGACCCAGCCGCCCGGGCGGGGTGTCCCGCATCCCGCCCGGGTAGCCGAACCCCCCTCTAACCGATGGGGTCAGGAAAGCACTCCGGACCCCCGAGAAGAACCCCAAGGGGATGCAACAACGTGCTGGACGTCAATTTCTTCGATGAGCTCCGGATCGGTCTCGCCACGGCCGACGACATCCGTCAGTGGTCTTACGGCGAAGTCAAGAAGCCGGAGACCATCAACTACCGCACGCTCAAGCCGGAGAAGGACGGCCTCTTCTGCGAGAAGATCTTCGGACCGACTCGCGACTGGGAGTGCTACTGCGGTAAGTACAAGCGCGTCCGCTTCAAGGGCATCATCTGTGAGCGCTGTGGTGTCGAGGTGACTCGCGCCAAGGTGCGTCGCGAGCGGATGGGCCACATCGAGCTGGCCGCACCGGTCACCCACATCTGGTACTTCAAGGGTGTTCCTTCGCGTCTGGGCTACCTGCTCGACCTCGCGCCGAAGGATCTCGAGAAGATCATCTACTTCGCGGCCTACGTGATCACCAGCGTGAACACGGAGCTGCGACAGAACGACCTGCCGACGTTGGAGAACGAGATCAACGTCGAGCGGAAGAACATCGAGAACAAGCGTGACGCCGAGATCGAGCAGCGGGCGCAGAAGCTCGAGGCCGACCTCGCCGAGTTGGAGGCCGAGGGCGCCAAGGCCGACGTTCGCCGCAAGGTCAAGGAGAGCGGCGAACGCGAGATGCGGCAGATCCGCGACCGTGCCCAGCGCGAGCTGGACCGCCTGGAGGAGGTCTGGACGACCTTCACCAAGCTGGAGCCGCGTCAGCTCATCGTGGACGAGCAGCTTTACCGGGAGCTGTACGACCGCTACGGCGAGTACTTCACCGGCGGCATGGGCGCCGAGGCCATCCAGAAGCTGGCCAGCGAGTTCGACGTCGACGCTGAGGCCGAAGCGCTGCGCGAGACCATCCGCACCGGTAAGGGCCAGAAGAAGCTGCGTGCCCTGAAGCGACTGAAGGTCGTCGCCGCGTTCCAGTCCACCGGCAACGACCCGCGCGGCATGGTGCTCGACGCGATCCCGGTCATCCCGCCGGAGCTGCGTCCGATGGTCCAGCTCGACGGTGGTCGTTTCGCCACCTCTGACCTGAACGACCTGTACCGTCGTGTCATCAACCGCAACAACCGCCTCAAGCGACTGATCGACCTCGGCGCGCCCGAGATCATCGTCAACAACGAGAAGCGGATGTTGCAGGAGGCCGTCGACGCGTTGTTCGACAACGGCCGTCGCGGTCGCCCCGTCACCGGTCCTGGTAACCGTCCGCTGAAGTCGCTGTCCGACCTGCTCAAGGGCAAGCAGGGACGGTTCCGGCAGAACCTGCTCGGTAAGCGCGTCGACTACTCGGGCCGTTCGGTCATCATCGTCGGTCCGCAGTTGAAGCTGCACCAGTGCGGTCTGCCCAAGGACATGGCGCTGGAGCTGTTCAAGCCCTTCGTCATGAAGCGGCTGGTCGACCTCAACCACGCACAGAACATCAAGTCCGCCAAGCGGATGGTCGAACGTGCCCGTCCGCAGGTGTGGGACGTGCTGGAAGAGGTCATCAACGGCCACCCCGTGCTGCTCAACCGTGCTCCGACGCTGCACCGTCTCGGTATCCAGGCGTTCGAGCCGCAGCTCGTGGAAGGTAAGGCCATCCAGCTGCACCCGCTGGTGTGTGAGGCGTTCAACGCCGACTTCGACGGCGACCAGATGGCGGTGCACCTGCCGCTGTCCGCGGAGGCGCAGGCCGAGGCGCGCATCCTGATGCTGTCGGCGAACAACATCCTGTCGCCCGCGTCGGGTCGTCCGCTCGCCATGCCGCGTCTGGACATGGTGACCGGCCTGTTCCACCTCACCCGTCTCGACGAGAACGCGAAGGGTGCGGGTGCGGCCTACTCCTCGCCCGCCGAGGCGATCATGGCCTACGACCGCGGGCAGCTCGCGCTGCACGCCCCGGTGAAGATCCGGATCCACGACCGCCAGCCGCCGAAGTCGGAAGAGGCGGCGCTGCGCGAGAAGGGTTGGGAGCCCGGAAAACCGTGGTTGGCTGAGACGACGCTTGGCCGGGTGCTGTTCAACGACCTGCTGCCGGAGGACTACCCGTTCGTCAACGAAGTCCTGCCGAAGAAGCGGCAGGCCGCGATCGTCAACGACCTCGCCGAGCGGTACTCGATGACCCAGGTCGCGCAGACCCTCGACGGGCTCAAGGACGCCGGCTTCCACTGGGCGACGCGTTCCGGCGTGACCATCTCCATCACCGACGTGGTCGTGCCGCCGCAGAAGCAGGAGCTGCTCGAGCAGTACGAGGCCAAGGCCGCGCAGGTGGAGAAGCGCTACCAGCGTGGTCAGCTGTCCCACGCCGAGCGCAACAACGAGCTCGTCAAGGTGTGGAGCCAGGCGACCGAGGACGTCGCCAAGGCCATGGAGGAGAACCTCCCCGACGACAACCCGATCGCGATGATCGTGAAGTCCGGTGCGGCGGGCAACATGACCCAGGTCCGGTCGCTGGCCGGTATGCGTGGTCTGGTGTCCAACCCGAAGGGTGAGTACATCCCGCGCCCGATCAAGGCCAACTTCCGTGAGGGCCTGACGGTGGCGGAGTACTTCATCGCCACGCACGGTGCCCGTAAGGGTCTGGCCGACACCGCTCTGCGGACCGCCGACTCGGGTTACCTGACCCGTCGTCTGGTGGACGTGTCGCAGGACGTCATCGTGCGCGAGACCGACTGTGGCACCAGCCGCGGTATCACGAGGACCATCGCGGACGAGCTGCCCGACGGCCGTCTGGTGCGTGCCGAGCACGTCGAGACCAGCGTCTACGCCCGCAACCTCGCCGCCGACGCGGTGGACGAGCAGGGCAACGTGATCCTCAACGCGGGTGAGGACCTGAGTGACCCCGCCATCGAGCGACTCATCCAGGCGGGCATCAGCAAGGTCAAGGTCCGCAGCGTGCTCACCTGCGAGTCGGCGATGGGCGTGTGCGCCACCTGCTACGGCCGCTCCATGGCGACCGGCAAGCTGGTCGACGTCGGTGAGGCAGTCGGTATCGTCGCCGCCCAGTCGATCGGTGAACCCGGTACGCAGCTGACGATGCGGACGTTCCACCAGGGTGGTGTCGCCGGCGACGACATCACCACGGGTCTGCCGCGTGTCACCGAGCTGTTCGAGGCCCGGGTGCCGAAGGGCAAGGCGCCGATCGCCGATGTCGACGGCCGGGTGCGGATCGAGGAGAGCGAGCGGTTCTGGAAGATCACGCTCATCCCGGACGACGGCAGCGAGGAGATCGTCTTCGACAAGTTGTCGAAGCGGCAGCGACTCGCGATCGGTCCGAACGGCCCGCTGGCGGACGGCGACCACGTCAAGGTCGGTCAGCCGCTGCTGGAAGGTACGCCGGACCCGCACGAGGTGCTGCGTGTGATGGGGCCGCGCGAGGCGCAGATGCACCTGGTGGAGGAAGTCCAGAAGGTGTACCGCGCGCAGGGTGTGTCCATCCACGACAAGCACATCGAGGTCATCGTGCGCCAGATGCTGCGCCGCGTGACGATCATCGATTCCGGTTCGACCGAGTTCCTGCCCGGCGAACTGCCCGAACGCTCCAAGTTCGAGCAGGTCAACCGCAAGGCGGTGGCGGAAGGCGGCGAACCCGCGTCGGGTCGTCCGGTGCTGATGGGCATCACGAAGGCGTCGCTGACCACGGACTCGTGGCTGTCGGCGGCCTCCTTCCAGGAGACCACCCGTGTGCTCACCGACGCGGCCATCAACGGCCGTAGTGACGCGCTGATCGGTCTCAAGGAGAACGTGATCATCGGTAAGTTGATCCCGGCGGGTACGGGCATCAACCGGTACCGCAACATCCAGGTGCAGCCGACGGAGGAGGCCAGGGTCGCCGCCTACGCGATCCCGTCCTACGACGATGGCTACTACACGCCTGACGTGTTCGGCACCGGTACCGGCGCCGCCGTCCCGTTGGACGACTACGACTTCGGTCGCGACTTCCGCTGACGGAATACGACGAAGGTCGGCCCCCGACATGCGAATGCAGTCGGGGGCCGACCCTTTTGTCGGGTGCCTCGATGCTGACCTCGCCGCTGCCGACTTCGTGCCCGCGAAACATGCCTCGTGCTCATGGACCACGTTCAGCGGGCTGAACGTGGTCCATGAGCATGCCGAGGTGTATTTCGCGTCTCACAGGACGAGCGCTGTGCACGGCCGTTCACATGTCGAGCAGGTCGCGAGTCTCCTCCGCGCTGGCATCCGAGCCGATGTTGCCCTTGTCGCCGACGTCCTTCAGATCCGTGGCATGGTCCACGAGCTTGCCGTAATGGTCGACGACGGCCTTACCCGCTTGGGCGGAGGTGTCGACCTTGCCCGTCGGGTCGATGCCGATGGTGGACTCGACGATCGTGGCACCACCCTTCTTCAGTGACTCGGTCACCGCGGTCTTCATCGCACCGCTGCGGCCCACCTTCTCCACGACCTCTTTCACGTTCTTGCCGTAGTCCTTCGGTTTGACCCCGAGCTTCTCGCCGAGCTGGACCATCTTCGAGCCGAACTTCTTGAAGAACTCCAGGATCTGGTCCAGCAGTTTGCCCAGCTTGCCCATCTTGCCGGTGACCCGCGAGAACGTGCTCGCGGCCTTCGCGACCGAGGCCGACATCGCCGTGGCGATCGAGGAACCGAGACTGACCACAGAGGCGGCCAACGCGGGGACCCAGATCCAGATCAGCCACGTGACGAACTCGGTGATGATCGCCCGGATGACCTCCTCGACGACCGTCATGATCATCGACGACGTCTTCAGGATCTGGGAGACACCGCCTGCACTTGTGGCCACGCCCTCGATGCCCTTGGCGAAGTCGGCGAGGGCGTTGCGGGCGGCGTTACTCGCCTCGCCCTCCCAATCGGCCAGCGTTTCGTCGGCCACGCGTACGAACTCGCCTGCGTACTCGACAAGACCGTTGCCGATCGCCGCGAAATCATCGGAGGCGTCACTCAACGCCGGACCGTCCCCGGACACCATGTGCAGGGCGTCCTGCAAGGGGGTGACGAGATGAAGCACGATGCCGATGCCGTTGTCCACCAGCCAACCCACGGGGTCGAGCACCGCCATACCCGCCTCCATGGCGCATTCGGCGGTGAAGCTGGCGGCGTCTGTCATCACGCTGCCCGCGTGCAACATGATGTCGGCGGCGTCGGGGTCTTCCGGTAACCCTCGCCAGATGCTGGTGACGGTGTCGTAGCCTTTGAGCGCCTGTTTGGTGACGGGGACTTGTTCCGCGAGGCTCTTTGCCCTGTCGAAAAGGGAATCCTCGTCGTCAGCGTTCAGATCGATGCCGCCCGCGATGTCGGTGACCTCGGTCATTCGTCCGTTCCTTCTACTCAGGCGCCGGCCGGGCGGACTTCGTCGACCTTGCCGATCTCGATCTCGTAGTTACCGAGGTACAGGGCGCTCCGGTCGTCGTTGCTCGCGTACAGTTCTGCGGCCTTGGTGAATTTCTCGCTGGTGTTGGTGAGCCCTTCCTTCATGCGGGCGAGCAGGTCGCGAAGCGCTCCGAGCGCTTCGGTGTAGGAGCCTTTGGTGGCCAGTCCGACGAGGCCCCACGACTCGTCACCGACATCGGCGCGATCCACCAGGTCGCTGAATGTGTCGGCTTGCGACTTGAAGTCCTCCAACGCGTCGCGGTACCTCAGCAGCGCATCGACCTCGACTTTGAAACCGCCGTCCGGCATGGGTTTGTCCTCCTCGACAAGTACCCCCAGGCGTCCGTTTTTGGACCCTTGTCGGCGGCGTCCGGTTCCCTTTAGCGGGCGTTCTCCACGCGCAGCTCGGGTGGAAGCTTGTCGAGCAGGTCGAGCAATGCGTCAGCGGTCGGGATGATGCGGTCCGGCTCCAGCCGCACGCTCTTCATCGCCTCGGTGCGCATGACGCCCTGTTCGAGAACGATCGGCTTCAGGAAATAGTCGCCGAACCGTTCGGCGATCCACGTGAGTAGCTCCAGGTCAACGACGGTGCGGGCGAATTGTTCGTCGTGTGAGGCCACGACGATGCGCCGGTGGTGCCTGCCGATCGTGAGGTCGGGGATGATCTGCTTGCGCAGCTTGAGGTCGGTGTTCGCGTTCAGCTCGTTGCCGATCCAGAGGAACGGGCAGGGGGCGATGGGGATTTCGACGATGGCGTCGTAGTTGATCGAGGCGGGACTCGCTCCCACGGTGTTTCCACGTCGCTCGAGTTCGAAAGCGAGCACGTTGACCCCTCGGTGTTCGAATTCGACCGCATAGTCGAATGGCGCATTGGCGTAGGCCTTGGGGTCGTGTGGGAAGTAGCCGAACGATGGGCGTGCCGGTAGGTGCCTGACGTACTCGGTGCCTCCCACTCGTCGGGCGAACTCATGGAGTTGGTCTCGCAGTTCGTCGGTCTTCTTGTGCCGCGAACCCACGAGGAAGGGGACCAGAAGAACGCTGAACACGATGAGGAGTGCGAACAGCAGGAGCCCGGGGTTGTCCATCAGCGCGGCTTTCGACGTTCGGGGATGTCAGCGTTGCCCAGTAGACCATGCCGTCTCTCGCCGAGGACGGAGTCCGAGTCCCCTCACACACGTTTAGCGGGCTAACCGCGCCTCGGCCCGCTCCGTCGACCACGTTTAGCCGGCTAAACGTGGTAGGAGGAAGTGCCGCTTACCCGGCGATGGTGCCCACCACGCTGAAGATCAAGCTGAACAACCAGAGGGCGTAGGAGGTGAACTCCATGCCACGCGCGAAACCCGAGGGATCGGGATATTCCCGTTGCGGGAGCGTGGCGAGCGCCGCAGCGAATTGGTGTTGCCCGACCGCCGGCCCGCAGAGTCGATCGAGAAACGCCACGAGCGCGTCGACGGTCAGGGTGACCGTTTCCTCTGTCGCGGGACCGGAGGTCGCGTAGTGCAGAACACCTCTTTCCACCTGGAACGAATAAGGTAGGTGCTTTTTTCGTCGTGCGAGTACTTCGAAAGCCGGCAGTGCGCGCGCCACGAAGTCCGGAGCATCACTGTGGATACTCATCTGACTTGCGTACGGCTCGGGTAGAGGAACCGGAGGGAGCGCGTCATACCAATCCGAGCGTTTCAGGGGCGTCACCCACATAGTGGGTGCTCGCAAAGCTTGGATCTCGACCCGATGCTCGATCTTGTCCCAGAAGTAACTTGTGTTGAGGCGTCTGACAAAAATACTCGCTTCGGAGATACGTACGCGGCGTCCGTGCCTGATGAACTCGAGGGCGTGTTCGTATCGGATGTCCGAGTGAACGTTGACGCGCTCGAGAAAGTTTCTGAAAACCAGACGTCCGAACGGTGGGCGAAGTCCGTTCGTCCACGGTCGTGCCTGCGGTGAACCGTGAAAAACATATCCACGGGTCATCGCGGCGTAACGCCGAAAATCCTCGGATCGTTTCGACAGACGCCGTTGCGAGGACCATCTCGGCCACAGCAGGGAGAGGATGTACAGGGTGAGCAGGATGACGGCGAACCAGGATAGGGGCATGGTGAGGCCTACCGGCGAAGCTGGTGAGACGGTCTTGAACGGTGTTGGAAGGCAGAAGTCCCGGTGGCTTCCTCCCGCCGCGCGAGAAGAAGCCACCGGGATGCGATAGATCAGAAGTTCAGCTGGTCAGAGGTTTCGTGCTTGGACTGTTCCTCGCCGATCGAACCGTACTCCTGTGCGGTGTTGTAGCTGTCCCAATGGCTTTCCCAGTCTTCAAACTGGCCGGTGATGTTGTCCTTTGCGGCACCGCGCATGCTCTTGCCGAAGCCCTGTGAAACACGGCTGCCGATCGCTCCGCCTTCGGACTGCTTGGTGCCTTCGGAGTGGAGCCTGTCGGACCAACTGGTTCTGTCGCCGCTTGCTTCTGCCGCTTTGACTCGCCTCGTGGCTTCCGTGACCCGGTTGCGGGTGCTGTCCATGGCTTCCCGGAAATTCTTGCCCTGCTTGGCCAGCCATTCCTTGACCCGCACGAGTATGTCTTTGATCTTGTCGAGCAGTTTGCGCAGCCGGCTCACTTGTTGGGTTGCTCGACTGGTGGTCTGTGCCACGCGTACACCGGTCGCGCTCGCCGCCGCGGCGGTCGACCCACCGAACGTGACGACTGAGGACGCGAGGGCCGGTACCCAGATCATGACCAACCACATGATCAGTTCGGTGAGCAGCGCCATGATGAAGTCCTCGATCACCTTCATGACGATGCTGGAGATCTGGAGCAGCTCGGCGATGTTCCCCGCCTCACCGGCGACCGCCTTGATGCCTTTGGCGAATTCGGCGAGCCTCTGTGCCGCCGCCTGTGCGGATTCCCCTTCCCATTCGACCAGTGCCTCTACCGCCTCCTGGGCGAAATAGGAGCTGAACTCCTCGATGCCCTCCCCAATTGCGGCGAAGTTCGTCGCGGCGTTCTCCAGAGCGGGACCGTCGCCGCTCACCATGTGAACGAGATCCTGCAACGGTTGACAAATGGAGATCAGGAATTCGAGACCTCCGGTGAGCATGCTGCCGATCGGGTCCTGCATGATCCCGGAGGCGACACCCGAGCAGGAGGAGATGAAATCCTGTCCCGAGACGGCCAGATTGAAGATTTCATCGTGGCTCAAATCGCCGTCGGAGGCGGCGTTGAACGTTTGCTCGAAAAGTCCCTTGGCTTCACTGAACAGGCCTTGGTGAGGGATGGCCTGCATGACTTTCTCGCCGTACGACTGTTCGCTGCTGAGTTCGATACTCTCCAGTGGGTTGGACATGAAAGCTTTCCCCTCCCCGTGCTCTTCGATTTCATGAAGTTATGTTCTTGATCTTCGCAGCGTTTATTCGCCTGGTGATTTCGACCAGTATGCGACGATTTTCCTCTTCTATTTCCCGGTATGCCCTGGTGGCGCTCATCATCTTGTCCGAAGCGGAATCCAGTCCGTCCGACATGTCCTTCAGCAGATCCTTGAAGTCCCCGAGCATCTCGGTGTAGGACTGTTTCACGAAGAGCCCGACGATCCCCCATGACTCATCACTGACGTCCGCTTGGGCGACGAGATCGCGGACATGGTTGACCGACGACTTGTGCTCGGCCAACTTCTGTGAATACTTCTCCAGGACCTCGGGATTGATGAAGAATTTGCTCACGAATATGTTCCCCAGTTCTGTTTCGTCGGATAATTCCGGTTCATCGGATAATTGGGTGCGTGCACAGGTGCTCTGCCACTTCCGTTTCCACCATTGCGTTCACGTGCGGCCATCCACATGAGCACACCGCCGAGGACCCCTGTGACCGCGCCCGGGATCAGCAGCATCATCGCGTCGGTGTTGCCTGCGATCACCGGATTGGGCCATAGCGGCGCGATGGAGATCCGCACGGTTTCACCTTCGGCCGGTAGCGGACTCTCGAACCAGCGTGCGTTTTCGATGTAATGGGTTTCGCCGTCTTCCGTGTAAGTCCCGCTGACGACATCTTGTTTCTGATGTCTGCTGCGGGGATGCACTCCACCGGTCCGTGGATTCGTTCTGTAGATCCTCTCCCCGCTTTCGGTGACGTAGAGGTCGACCTCCTTGGCGTAACCGAGGTAGTGGGAAGCGCCGTTGAACACAAGGTGGGCACTTCCAACGAGGGCGCACACGCCGAAAGCGCCGAGCAACATCCATGGCCAAACGGCTTTCACCCTGCCGCCGGCCCGTTGCCTGCGCAAACGGCCGAGGAGGGTGAAAAGGAAGATCAGCACGGCCGGCCCGATGACGAGCATCAGCAGGATCGTCAGCAGTCCACCCCAACCGACGGCGGCGACTCCCCAGGTCAAGGTGGTTGCGATGCCGAGTACCCAGGCGAGCGCCACGCATGTCGTGCCGATGCGGTGCTGGGTTTCCGGTGTCGGTCCGGAACGTGCCTGGGCCGCTGCGATGGCCGCAAGGGACAACGGCTGAGTGGGTACGGTGTCGGGATCGTTCGGATCGGGTACCCCGGCGTTCCTGCGGAGTTTCGATCCGAGGGTGCCCAGACCCACTACTGCCAGGTAGCCGACGACGATGAACGCCGGCAGTATGTCGCCGAACGTCATGTTCCCCCCGTTTCGTACCGCCGATGACGGTGTTCCGTCAGCTCTCGCCCGCTGTTGTCAGCTGTCGGCGGTGGTCGACGGCCGAAGTCATCGATGGTCGTCGTTGTTGAAGAGGTTCTGCAGGAACTCGTCGCCGGCCGAGCCGCCCGACGGTGCCGGAGGTGGTGGGGGGCTCTGCTGCTCCTGATCGCTCCCCAGGAAGTCCTGGTGGGAGTAGTCCTCGTGATATTCCTCTTCCGGGCGGAGGGGCGTCTGTCGGATGGGCCGCTCCTGCTCCATCCGCTCCCGAAGCTCTTGGGGAGAGGTGCCGAACAGCTGGGCTTGGGTCTCCAGCACCTGATCGGTGACGTTCAGTTGGCCCCCCATGTGGTCGTCGACGATCGCGGCCTGCTTGCGCGCCGCTTCGGCCACCGCTTCCTGGATGGTCGACATGAGTGCGGCGGACAGTGCCTGCGGCTGCTGGGAGAGGGCCTTGTCCGTCAGCTGGATGTCCTTGATGGCGCCACCCGGTCCGGCCACGATGGTGATGCTGCGATCGGCGTTCGATGCGGTGGCCTCGAGCTCCGCTATCTCGCTTTGCATCCGCTCGACGTTCGCGAGCTGGTCATCGACTTTCTTGATCTTCGACTGGAACCGCTCGAACTGCGCGAGGAGCCGCTCGAACTCCGCTGACACAAGGACCTCCGTAACTACAACTACTCTGCTCAACCGCGTGGGCACGGTCAGTGCCCAATCATGAACCACAAGAATTCGCGTATGTGACCGGTTCGGGTAGAATGGCTAAAACAAAGTCACCTGCCCACGCACCCGTGCAGGTCGTAGTAGACCCCCGATGTGGTAGCGGTGAGCGTGGGCGGGTATCTTTGACGACCGTGCCCGGCACGGCTGTCGGGCCCTCCGTGTGCCTTTAGGTCACGGCTGGGCGCTTTCGGCGCCTGTCCGCGGTCGGGTCAGGCGGAGTTCCACGGCAATCCCGATGGGAAGTTGACGGATCGAACGATCCGGACACGGGCCGACACGCCCGACCGCGGGGACCGGGGAGACAACGTAGAGCTAGTAGACGCAACAGAAGGCTGGTCCATTGCCCACGATCCAGCAGCTGGTCCGTAAGGGCCGCCAGGATAAGGCTGCAAAGCAGAAGACGGCGGCGCTCAAGGGGAGCCCGCAGCGTCGTGGTGTGTGCACCCGCGTGTACACGACCACGCCCAAGAAGCCGAACTCGGCCCTGCGCAAGGTCGCCCGTGTGAAGCTGAGCAACGGCATCGAGGTCACGGCCTACATTCCCGGTGAGGGTCACAACCTGCAGGAACACTCGATGGTGCTCGTCCGTGGCGGCCGTGTGAAGGACTTGCCGGGTGTTCGCTACAAGATCGTTCGCGGGTCCCTTGACACGCAGGGAGTGAAGAACCGCAAGCAGGCGCGCAGTCGGTACGGCGCGAAGAAGGAGAAGAGCTAATGCCCCGCAAGGGTCCGGCCCCGAAGCGGCCATTGACCGCTGATCCGGTTTACCAATCTCCGCTTGTCACCCAGTTGGTGAACAAGGTGCTGAAGGACGGTAAGCGTTCGCTGGCCGAGCGCATCGTCTACGGCGCTCTGGAGGGTGCGCGTGAGAAGACCGGTACCGACCCGGTCGTCACTCTGAAGCGCGCGCTCGACAACGTACGGCCTACTCTCGAGGTGAAGAGCCGGCGTGTCGGTGGTGCAACCTATCAGGTGCCGATCGAGGTCAAGCCCGGTCGCTCGACCACCCTTGCGCTGCGTTGGATCGTCACTTACGCGCGGCAGCGGCGCGAGAAGACGATGATCGAGCGTCTGCAGAACGAACTGCTCGATGCGAGCAACGGCCTCGGGGCCAGCGTGAAGCGCCGCGAGGACGTTCACAAGATGGCCGAATCCAACAAGGCTTTCGCTCACTACCGTTGGTGAGCGTCTGACAGCAGTGAACCAGCAGTGAACGCTGCCGCCCGGCAGCCGATCGCAGCCAATGCCGGGTTCCACGTTTGAGACAGGGGAACATCAAGTGGCACGTGACGTGCTGACAGACCTCAACAAGGTCCGAAACATCGGCATCATGGCCCACATCGACGCCGGTAAGACCACCACCACCGAGCGGATCCTGTTCTACACCGGGATCAACTACAAGCTCGGTGAGACCCATGAGGGTTCGGCGACGATGGACTGGATGGAGGAGGAGCAGAAGCGGGGTATCACTATTACCTCGGCTGCTACCACCACCTTCTGGAACGACTACCAGATCAACATCATCGACACACCCGGCCACGTCGACTTCACTGTTGAGGTGGAGCGTTCGCTGCGTGTGCTCGACGGTGCCGTCGCCGTCTTCGACGGCAAGGAAGGTGTCGAGCCTCAGTCCGAGCAGGTTTGGCGGCAGGCGGACAAGTACGAGGTTCCTCGTATCTGCTTCGTCAACAAGATGGACAAGCTCGGCGCCGACTTCTACTACACGGTCGGCACCATCGAGGAGCGTCTCGGCGCGCGGCCGCTCGTCGTCCAGCTGCCGATCGGCGCTGAGAGCGACTTCCAGGGTGTTGTCGATCTGGTCCGCATGAAGGCCCTCACCTGGCGTGGTGAGACGAAGAAGGGCGAGGACTACGAGGTCGAGGAGATCCCGGCCGATCTCGCCGACAAGGCCGCTGAATACCGTGAGAAGCTCGTGGAGGCCGCTGCCGAGGCCGACGACGAGCTCATGGAGAAGTACCTCGGCGGTGAGGAGCTGACGGAGGACGAGATCAAGTCCGCGATCCGTAAGCTCACCATCGCTCGCGAGGCGTTCCCGGTGCTGGCGGGCTCGGCGTTCAAGAACAAGGGCGTGCAGCCCATGCTCGACGCGGTGCTCGACTACCTGCCCTCGCCGCTCGACGTCCCGCCGGTTGAGGGGACGCTGCCCGACGGTACGCCCGCCTCGCGGCCGTCGTCGGTCGATGAGCCGTTCTCCGCGCTGGTCTCGAAGGTCGCGGTGCACCCGTTCTTCGGCAAGCTGACCTACATCCGGGTCTACTCGGGCAAGGTCGCTTCCGGCACGCAGGTCATCAACGCGACCAAGGAGCGCAAGGAGCGCATCGGGAAGATCTTCCAGATGCACTCCAACAAGGAGAACCCGGTCGACGAGGCGCAGGCCGGTCACATCTACGCCGTGCAGGGTCTGAAGGACACCACCACGGGCGACACGTTGGCCGACCTGCAGAACCCGATCATCCTGGAGTCGATGACCTTCCCTGAGCCGGTCATCAAGGTGGCCATCGAGCCGAAGACGAAGGCCGACCAGGAGAAGCTCTCGGCGGCGATCCAGAAGCTCGCCGAGGAGGACCCGACGTTCCGGGTCAGCCAGGATGAGGAGACCGGCCAGACCATCATCGAGGGCATGGGCGAGCTCCACCTCGATGTGCTCGTCAACCGGATGAAGACCGATTTCAAGGTCGAGGCCAACATCGGTAAGCCCCAGGTGTCTTACCGCGAGACCATCCGGAAGACGGTCGACAAGCTGGAGTACACCCACAAGAAGCAGACCGGTGGCTCGGGTCAGTTCGCCCGTGTGGTCATCAGGCTGGAGCCCCTGGAGACCGCGGACGGCGCGCTCTACGAATTCGACAACCAGATCACCGGTGGGCGTATCCCGAAGGAATACATCCCGTCGGTGGACGAGGGTGCGCAGGACGCCATGCAGTACGGCGTGCTGGCCGGCTACCCGCTTGTCGGCCTCAAGGTCACCCTGCTGGACGGTGCGTACCACGAGGTCGACTCCTCGGAAATGGCCTTCAAGATCGCCGGTTCCATGGCGCTCAAGGAGGCCGCGAGGAAGGCGAATCCGACACTGCTTGAGCCGATGATGGCGGTCGAGGTCACCACGCCCGAGGAGTACATGGGCGACGTCATCGGCGACCTGAACTCCCGCCGTGGTCAGATTCAGGCCATGGAGGAGAGGTCCGGTACGCGTGTCGTCAAGGCGCTCGTGCCTCTGTCGGAGATGTTCGGGTACGTGGGCGACCTGCGGTCGAAGACCCAGGGTCGCGCCAACTACACGATGGTCTTCGACTCCTACGCGGAAGTTCCGTCGAACGTCGCGAAGGAGATCATCGCGAAGGCGACGGGGGAGTGAGCATCGCGTGAGCGGTAGCGAGCGCGGAGCGATAGCGAACCCGGAGTCGAGCAGTGGATATCGCGAGGGTGACGGGCGAGTGAGTATCGCGGTGAACGCGAACGCACAAGCCCGGATCCTTCGATCCGGCACCGTGGCGACGGGGAAGTAAGAACCCGGAGCACCCAACCGCGGGCGCGAAAGGGGCCTTCCCCTAAGGTCCGCACAACCGAGCAGAACGAGTCGCCGCCCGGCAGTCACACCGGTCGGCAGCAAGAAAGTCCAGGAGGACATTCCAGTGGCGAAGGCGAAGTTCGAGCGGAGCAAGCCGCACGTCAACATCGGGACCATCGGTCACGTCGACCACGGCAAGACCACCCTGACTGCGGCGATCACCAAGGTGCTCCACGACAGGTACCCGGAGCTGAACCAGTCGCGGGCGTTCGACACGATCGACAACGCGCCCGAGGAGCGGCAGCGCGGTATCACGATCAACATCTCGCACGTCGAGTACCAGACCGAGAAGCGCCACTACGCGCACGTCGACGCCCCGGGCCACGCCGACTACGTGAAGAACATGATCACCGGTGCGGCCCAGATGGACGGCGCGATCCTCGTGGTCGCCGCCACCGACGGCCCGATGCCGCAGACCCGTGAGCACGTGCTGCTCGCCCGTCAGGTCGGCGTGCCCTACATCGTGGTGGCCCTGAACAAGGCCGACATGGTGGACGACGAGGAGATCCTCGAGCTCGTCGAGATGGAGGTCCGCGAGCTGCTCAACTCGCAGGAGTTCCCCGGCGACGACGCTCCGGTCATCCGTGTCTCCGGCCTCAAGGCGCTTGAGGGCGACGAGAAGTGGGCCGACAGCATCATGGAGCTCATGAACGCTGTCGACGAGAACGTGCCGGACCCGGTGCGTGAGATCGACAAGCCGTTCCTGATGCCGATCGAGGACGTCTTCACCATCACCGGTCGCGGTACGGTCGTCACCGGCCGGATCGAGCGCGGTGAGATCCAGCTGAACGAAGAGGTCGAGATCGTCGGTATCCGCCCCGAGTCCCGCAAGACCACCGTCACCAGCATCGAGATGTTCAACAAGATGCTGGACTCCGGCCAGGCCGGTGACAACGCCGCCCTGCTGCTGCGTGGTATCAAGCGCGAGGACGTGGAGCGTGGTCAGGTTGTGACGAAGCCTGGCACCACCACCCCGCACACCGAGTTCGAGGCTTCGGTGTACATCCTGTCGAAGGACGAGGGTGGCCGCCACACGCCGTTCTTCAACAACTACCGTCCGCAGTTCTACTTCCGGACCACGGACGTGACGGGTGTCGTGACGCTGCCTGAGGGCACCGAGATGGTGATGCCGGGTGACAACACCACGATCACGGTTCAGCTGATCCAGCCGATCGCTATGGACGAGGGCCTGCGGTTCGCCATCCGTGAGGGTGGCCGTACCGTTGGCGCCGGCCAGGTCACCAAGATCATCAAGTAAGACACCCACCCCGGGTGCGGATGCCATACGGCGATGTGGCATCCTATCAAGGTTGCTCGACGCGGGGCGGCCGATTTCGCAAGGACATAAGGCTCCCGAGAAATCGGCCGCCCTGCTGTGAGCGTCCCGGGCTCGCGATTGTGGCGAGTCAGGAGTGGTCGGCCATGTGGCCGGTGCTCCGTTTGACCAGGAAGACCTAGTGGCACGACAACGATCCTGCGGGATCAGTCTGCGCAGTGGGCGCGACACGCCCGACCGCGTGGACCGGGAGCAGGGCGCTGACGTGCGGTAACAGCGGTACGAGACGATTCCTCGACCGCCTGACGTCGACCAGCAGGAAGGCGTCCCGGCGATCGAGGGCAGGCCGAAGAGGCCGGCCCCGAGGAGTCGATATCGGGCCGGCCGAGGACGAGACGGTAAGGAACCATGGCGGGACAGAAGATCCGCATCAGGCTCAAGGCCTACGACCATGAGGCGATCGACGCCAGCGCGCGCAAGATCGTCGAGACGGTGACGCGCACCGGTGCCTCGGTCGTCGGACCTGTGCCGCTGCCCACCGAGAAGAACGTTTACTGCGTAATCCGTTCGCCGCACAAGTACAAGGACTCGCGCGAGCACTTCGAGATGCGCACGCACAAGCGTCTGATCGACATCCTCGACCCGACGCCGAAGACGGTGGACGCGCTCATGCGCATCGACCTTCCGGCGAGCGTCGACGTCAACATCCAGTAAGCGTTGGTCGAGCGGCGGAGATAGAGACTCATGTCTGAAAGGCAAGTGAAGGGCATTCTGGGCACCAAGCTCGGCATGACCCAGGTCTTCGACGAGAACAACCGGGTCGTACCGGTGACCGTCGTCAAGGCCGGGCCGAACGTGGTGACCCAGGTGCGCAGCAAGGAGAAGGACGGCTACTCGGCTGTGCAGCTGGCCTTCGGCAACATCGACCCTCGCCGGGTCAACAAGCCGCAGGCCGGGCATTTCGAGAAGGCCGGTGTGACCCCCCGGCGCTACCTCGCTGAGCTCCGCACGTCCGACGCGGACAGCTACGAGGTCGGCCAGGAAATCACCGCCGATGTGTTTTCCGACGGCGCTGTCGTTGACGTCACCGGCACCAGCAAGGGCAAGGGCTTCGCGGGTGTCATGAAGCGGCACGGCTTCGCCGGCCAGGGCGCCAGCCACGGTAACCAGGCCACGCACCGGGCTCCCGGCTCCATCGGGGGCGCGGCCACGCCGGGTCGCGTGTTCAAGGGCAAGCGTATGGCCGGTCGCGCTGGCAACAAGCGTGTGACGACCCAGGGTTTGACCATCCACTCGGTGCGTGCCGAGGAGGGTCTGCTCCTGATCAAAGGCGCGGTCCCCGGCCCCAAAGGCGGCCTGGTGTTCGTGCGTAGCGCCGCGAAGGGTGGTGTGACCAAGTGACCGCGACAGTCGAGCTGAAGACCCCCACGGGCGAGGCTCAGGGCACCGTCGAACTGCCGAGCGAGATCTTCGACGTGCAGGCGAACATCCCGCTGATGCACCAGGTCGTGGTGGCCCAGATGGCGGCAGCGCGTCAGGGCACACACGACACGAAGACCCGCGGTGAGGTTCGTGGTGGTGGCCGCAAGCCGTACCGCCAGAAGGGCACCGGTCGTGCTCGCCAGGGCTCGATTCGTGCGCCGCAGTTCGTGGGTGGTGGCACGGTCCACGGCCCCACACCGAGGGACTACACCCAGCGCACTCCGAAGAAGATGAAGGCCGCTGCTTTGCGCGGCGCCCTCTCCGACCGTGCGCGTGCTGGGCAGGTCCACATCATCACCGAGCTGGTGACCGGTGAGAAGCCTTCCACGAAGGCGGCCAAGGCGGCTCTCGCGGCGGTGACGCAGGCGAAGCGGATCCTGGTTGTGCTGCACCGCGACGACGAGCTGGGCAGGCTTTCGGCACGGAACCTGCCGTACGTGCATCTGCTCACGCCCGACCAGCTCAACACCTATGACGTGCTGGTCAACGACGACGTGGTGTTCACCAAGGCCGCGTTCGACGCGTTCCTCGCCGGTCCGGTGAAGGGCAAGCGCGCCGCAGCCGTGTCGTCGAGTGAGGCTGAAGGGAGTGAAGAGCAGTGAGCTCCGTGGCGATCCCTGACCCGCGCGACGTCCTGATCGCGCCGGTGATCTCCGAGAAGTCCTACGGGCTGCTCGACGACCACAAGTACACGTTCCTGGTTCGCCCTGACGCCAACAAGACCGAGATCAAGATCGCGGTCGAGAAGATCTTCGGCGTGAAGGTGATCAGTGTCAACACGCTGAACCGTCCGGGTAAGCGGAAGCGCACCCGGCATGGTTTCGGCAAGCGCAAGGACACCAAGCGCGCCATCGTGACGCTCTCGGCCGAGAGCAAGCCGATCGAGATCTTCGGCGGACCAGCCGCGTAAGGGACTGAGAAGACATGGGCATCCGCAAGTACAAGCCAACAACCCCGGGCCGCCGGGGCTCCTCGGTCGCTGACTTCGCCGAGCTCACCCGGTCGGAGCCGGAGAAGTCGCTGGTGCGGCCGCTCCACGGCCGTGGTGGTCGTAACTCCGGCGGTCGGATCACCACTCGGCACAAGGGTGGCGGCCACAAGCGCGCTTACCGGATCATCGACTTCCGGCGTAACGACAAGGACGGTGTTCCGGCCAAGGTCGCGCACATCGAGTACGACCCGAACCGTAGCGCTCGCATCGCGCTGCTGCACTACGCCGACGGCGAGAAGCGCTACATCATCGCCCCGGACAAGCTGAAGCAGGGCGACCGGGTCGAGAGCGGCCCCAAGGCCGACATCAAGCCCGGCAACAACCTCCCGCTGCGCAACATCCCGGTCGGCACGATCGTGCACGCGATCGAGCTCCGGCCCGGTGGTGGCGCCAAGATCGCTCGTTCTGCGGGCGCACGAGTGCAGCTCGTCGCCAAGGACGGTCCGTACGCTCAGCTGCGGATGCCGTCGGGCGAGATCCGCAACGTGGACGTGCGCAACCGGGCGACGGTCGGCGAGGTCGGCAACGCCGAGCACTCCAACATCAACTGGGGTAAGGCGGGTCGTAACCGCTGGCGTGGCAAGCGCCCCACGGTTCGTGGTGTGGTCATGAACCCGGTGGACCACCCCCACGGTGGTGGTGAGGGTCGCACCTCGGGTGGTCGCCACCCGGTGAACCCGAACGGTAAGCCGGAGGGCCGGACCCGTCGACGCAAGCCCAGCGACAAGTTGATCGTCCGCCGCAGGCGCACCGGCAAGAAGCGC
>SMEK01000089.1_pt1 | contig 42737 bp, 42 predicted proteins | sample 2456371 | NCBI WGS metagenome assembly SMEK01 (sample SAMN10132590, study PRJNA489261) | soil metagenome | isolation source: day1 antibiotic-loamy sand soil ammended with composted manure from dairy... | place: USA | collected 2015-04-01
CGCTAGGCGCAGGCTTCTCGAAATATGTTGACTTTTATACAAACGAAGAACAAATTGGGAACATATCAAAAACAGGAGCGTGCCTATGACCGATTTTGTTCAGGATGTCGTCTCGCTGGTCTGCATGAGCACTTTCTTGGTTTCCCTGGCCATCTGGATCGGAGCGCTCTGAGTCTCAGCTCGCGAAGCGGCATCGCATTAAGGTTTTTTCCACGCCAATCCCTCTAATGAATCTGCGGAAAAGGGGGGAAAGGCGGTGTCTGTGATTGTTGTAGCAGGCTTTCTGGTCTGCGTTCTTGGCCTGATTTTTGTACTGGTACTGCTTCCACTCGGTGAGCGGACAATCAGGTACGAGCGGCTGGTTCGGGCTGAGCGAGACAGGCTTTGGCAGGCGCTGTGGCCGCTTGGCCGTTCTGCCGGCTGGTCGGGAGGGCTCCACTCCGTCCAGGGCTTTCGCGGCGGAGCCACGATAACCGTGTCTCGGAGATGGCGGCGTGGCGCTCCGGTCCGGCGCAAGATCGCTCTTGACGATGTCGTTCAGGGGCGGCGCTTTTCTCTACGCGTCGTGGATGACAGCGCGTTTGGAACCTCGTTTTGGGCCCACTATCGGGAAACCGTCGAACTTGTTCCTGAAGGCGATTCAGTACGTGTTGGCATAAGCCGTACGGATCGCTACCGCGGTGTTGTTTTGTTTGCCGTCCGCCATTTTGCGACGTGGCGTCGGCTATTGCGCCTGAAGCTGTGGGCCGAGAGCAAGCATTGCCGCCGCCCAGGTTGGTCCCAGTCGCTTGGCAAGCTCGGCCTTTCGGGGCTTTCGGCGCTTATCTTTTAGCCGCGTTCGCCTTCAAGGGTTCGGATTCCCTTCAATATGCTGGCAGGTCGGCCCTGAGTCTGCGGGTTCCCACGTCACGCAGGGCTCGGGGCGTGCGCCTGTTACGTCCGCCCGCCGGCTCAACCGGTTTTGCGCAAGGACTCGGAGTTGAGCAGTTCGGCTGGACCGAAAACGTGCTCGAAAGCCTGCTTGAGGGCAATGTCGAGGTCAGCCATCGTCACTGGAAGGCCGAGGTCGACAAGACTGGTGACGCCGTGATCTGTGACGCCACAAGGCACGATTCCGCCAAAGTGCGACAGGTCTGGTTCGACATTGATTGCAATGCCGTGGATGCTCACCCAGCGCCGGAGCCTGATGCCGATGGCGGCAATCTTGTCCTCCGCCGGCGTGCCGTCTGCCATGGCCGGCCTATCCGGCCGGACAACCCAGACGCCGACCCGGTCTTCTCGCCGTTCGCCGCGTACATTGAAAGCGGCCAATGTGGTGATGATCCATTCCTCGAGCGCGGCGACGAAGGCGCGTACATCCTCGCGTCGCCGTTTCAGGTCCAGCATGACGTAAGCGACCCTCTGGCCGGGGCCATGATAGGTATATTCGCCGCCCCTTCCGGCGGCGAACACGGGGAAGCGGTGAGGATCGATCAGATCCTCTTGCCGAGCCGAAGTGCCGGCCGTGTAGAGTGGCGGATGTTCCACAAGCCACACGAGCTCGCGGTCGCTACCTTCCCTGATCGCGGCAGCGCGGGCTTCCATGACGGCTAGCGCTTCAGGGTAGGGGGTAAGGCCAGGTTCGATCAACCAATCGACCGGAGCGGAGCCCGGAACGGGCAGGAAGGATGTGGCTAGCTGGCTGCGTTCGGGCATGGCTCTTTCTCGCCGCCCACATATGGAGGCAAAAGGCATCGGCGTCCAGACGGTGGGGGCAGCGGCGCGCCGGTGCCAATCTGCGCCATTGGCTAGGATTTAACGAAAGGTTGAGGCTCTTCTGGCATGAAGGCTCCATGACCGAAGAGCAGCGGAAGAAAGTGTCGTCCTGGAAGGATGTGGGCCTTTGCCTGCTCCACGTAGGCGTTATCTTTGTGCCGATCGCGTTCTGCATGCTGCTTCTCGCCGGCATATCCATGCAGAAAACCGCAACGTCGAAAATCGATCCGATAGAAACGGGAACTGTCCAGGCGCGCTGATCGCAGGCCCCGGCAGCATGGACCAGAGTTCAGGTTGTAATGATGGTGCGGTCGAGAAGACTCGAACTTCCACGGGTTGCCCCACAGCGACCTCAACGCTGCGCGTCTACCAATTCCGCCACGACCGCACGTCGCAGGAAAGTCCGGCGGGAGCCGGCTCGCGGCGTGTAGCAAATCGCCTTACGCGAAACAAGGGTCCGCAACGCAATATTCGTCATGCTTCGGGGACAAGTTGACGCCGGTCGCCGCAACGTGTCGAAAAACCGAGTCCGATTTGCGCTAACCTGCGCGCATGAGGCACGAAAAGGCGCATTTCGTTTGATATTGCCGCGCATTGCAAGTTAGAGCTTGCGCGCATCCTTTCGCAGATTCCGGCATTGGGAGCAGCCGATGGACGGCCAGGACGAACACCAGACTGTGGCCCCGGCCGAGAGCGCGCGCGCCGACATATATGACGAGGACGGCGTGATCCGTTCGTCGTTTCTCGCGCAGATCGGTGCAGCCGTTGCCGACGGCGACACTGCCGCCCTCAAGCGCGATGTCACCACCCTGCATTCGTCGGAGCTGGGCGATCTGCTTGAGGCCCTGCTGCCAGAGCAGCGGCGGGAGCTTGTGCGCCTGCTGGGCACAGACTTCGATTTCGGCGCACTGACCGAGGTTGACGAAGCGATTCGCCTCGACATCGTGGATAACCTGCCGAACGCGCAGATCGCGCAGGCGGTTCAGGAGCTCGATTCCGACGACGCCGTCTACATCCTGGAAGACCTCGACCAGGAGGATCAGGACGAAATCCTCTCGCAGCTCCCCTTCACCGAGCGGATCAGGCTGCGGCGGGCTCTCGACTATCCGGAAGAGACGGCCGGCCGGCGCATGCAGACGGAGTTCGTCGCAGTGCCGCCTTTCTGGACGGTCGGCCAGACCATCGACTACATGCGTGAAGACAAGAATCTGCCGGACAGGTTCAGCCAGGTTTTCGTCATCGACCCGACCTTCAAGCTGCTTGGCGCGGTGGATCTCGATCAGATCCTGCGCACCAAGCGCGCGGTGAAGATCCAGGACGTGATGCATGAGACGCGCCACGCCATTCCCGCCACCATGGACCAGGAGGAGGCGGCGCGCGAATTCGAGCAGTATGACCTTCTGTCCGCCGCCGTCGTGGACGAGAACGACAGGCTTGTCGGCGTCCTGACCATCGATGACGTGGTCGACGTGATCCAGGAGGAAGCCGAAGAAGATCTGATGCGCATGGGCGGCGTTGGTGACGAGGAATTGTCCGACTCGGTGCTGTCGACGTCGCGCTCGCGCGTGCCCTGGCTGCTGGTCAACCTGGTGACCGCCTTCTTGACCGCCTCGGTGATCAGCCTTTTTGATCGCACCATAGAGCACATCGTTGCGCTTGCGGTGCTGATGCCGATCGTCGCCGGCATGGGCGGAAATGCGGGATCGCAAACCATGACCGTCACGGTGCGCGCGCTGGCGACGAAGGATCTGGACATCTACAACGCCTGGCGCGTGATCCGCCGCGAACTCGGCGTCGGCCTCATCAACGGAACCGTATTTGCGATATTGATAGGGGTGGTGGCCGGCACTTGGTTTGGGAATGCCAACATAGGTGGCATCATCGCCGCGGCCATGGTCATCAACATGTTCGCCGCCGCCCTGGCCGGCATCTTGATTCCCCTTGCGCTCGACCGGCTGGGAATAGATCCGGCCGTCGCGTCCGCGGTTTTTGTTACCGCAGTTACCGATGTCGTGGGCTTCTTTGCGTTTCTCGGGTTGGCGACCTGGTGGTTCGGCATGCTTTGAACGTGCCGAAGGCTCATCGCGAACGCGAATTGACTCTTACGTAAACGCGGTGCGAGATTCGCCCCTTCGGCGTTGCCGGACAGCCGAACGTCGCGGAAAAGTCGAGCGGGACGTGAAAGGCCGACGAAAAGATTTCCAGTGTGCGGAGTGACGATGCGGGAATACTACTCGATCACGGAATTGACGCGCGAATTCGACATATCAACCCGTACTCTGCGCTTCTACGAGGACGAAGGGCTGATATCGCCGATACGTCGTGGTCGCACCCGTCTTTTCCGCCCGTCGGACCGGCATCTCATCCGGCAGATATTGCGTGGCAAGCGCCTTGGCTTTTCCATCAGCGAGATTCGCGAAATCATTCAGATATACAAGGAGCCTCCCGGAGAGGTCGGCCAGCTCAAGCTGATGATCCGGCGGATCGAGGAAAAGCGAGAGGAGCTCCGCCAGAAGCGGCGCGATCTTGAGGAAACCTTGGCGGAGCTTGATCAGGCGGAGGAATCCTGTGTCGAGCGACTGGTCGAACTGGGCGTGACCACCTGAGGAAAGCCAGGTTTGCCGTGCCGCTGAGCCGGAGGAGCCGCCAAGGCGGCTCCGGTCATCTCAGATCCAGCGTCGCACCCGTTTGGCGTAATCGTGGAACCTCTTGCCGAATCGGCCCGCCAGAACCTTTTCCTCGTGTTCGATGGCCAGTTTCTGCGTGGCGAAGGCTGCCAGAAATGCCGCCAGGATGAACCAGACGCTGCCGACGAACAGGCCAATGCCGATCAGCAGCAGGGTGTTGGCCAGGTAAATCGGGTTGCGGCTTATCGCGAAGGCGCCGCCGGTCAGCAGCTTCTCGGGTACGCCGCGAGGGTTGAGCGTGGTGCGAGCTGCCTTCATCGCGCGAAACGCTGTTATCCATAGCGCGATAGCGGCAAGGACGACGATGCCGCCGATCACCAAAAGCAGTTCAGCCAGCAAGCCCAGCAGCCATGGCAGCGGGTAGGCGGACTGAAGGGCGATGGCTGCAATCAGCGCGATGAGGTAGATGACAGGCGGCCAGGGTATTCTGCCAGTGGTAACTTCCGGATTCGTCATTCCATTCCCCCTTCCACCGCGCTGTCCGTTTCCGCCGTGCAGGTGCTGGCAAAGTCAGCGACCCTTGCCCGCAGTGCGGCATCCACTTCCCCCCGGTCGAGGCGGCCGAGCATGTCCTCGTCCGCTAGCCTGCCCAGCATACAGTCACAGTAGCCGGTACAGAAGACGATGTCGCGCAACTCGCGGCAGGAAGCCTGGCATGACGAGATGAAGGCCTGCTCAGGCGACAGTGCTGGCGGCGGAGCGATCTGGGACAGTAGCCACACGCCACCAATCAGCACGGGCTGGTGTAACAGGTAAAAGGCCAGGCTGTGCTGTCCTACCAATATCAGCGGTCCCGCCCACCTTGCGGGTGACCAGCTACGGAGCCGCTCAAGCAGGCCGAGCCTCAGGGCCATCTGTGTCGTCGCCATCCCGGCAAGAACCGCGCCGAACCAGGGAAAAAGCGGCACGTAATCGTTGGAACGCGGGTTGACCGGCGACAGGCCGATCCACCAAAGCGCGGGATGATCGAAGGCTGGCATCCGCAAATAGTGAGGCACCGCGACGACAAGGAGAGCTGCAGTGGCGGTGACGAATGCCGGCAGCCTCACGAAAAGCAGGCCCAGGACGCTGGCCAGGGCAATGTGGTGCAGTATGCCGAAAAAGATAAAGCTGTCCGGCGTCGCGAACCGGGTGGCCACGGTGATTGCTGCCGCCGCCGCGACAATCCTCGCCAGCCTTTTCCAGAAGTTTTTCCAGCGAATGCCGTTGCCGTGGGCAAGCACAAGGCTCACGCCGACCAGGAATAGAAAGGTGGAGGCAATTCCGCGCGCGTAGAGTTTCCAGCCGCCGAAGGCGGTGAGGCCCGGAGAAACGTAGCCGAAGAATTCGAGGTCCCAGGTGAAGTGATAGCTCACCATGGCAAGCAGGGCCGCACCACGCGCTGCGTCGATCGCGAAGATACGCCGCGACGGCTTCCCGTTCGTGGCGGTAGTGGGCTTCAAAGTCATCTAGCGCGATCCACTCCCTGCAGGAACGCATCAGCGGTAGGGCCAAAGCCTTGCGCTGTAAAGTTGGGCCAACGCCGGAAACCCATTGGCCTGCCTCACTTTCCGACAAGAGAACGTCGGTTTCCTGCTACTGAAAAGTCTCGTGCAAGTGCACAATTCCCATGGCCAATCTTCGCTGGGTCCCATGTCTGTCCACGTTCGTCATCCGATCTGGCTTCCGGCTGTGCGACCGGCGGACGCGCGGACCTTTGCCACTCTCTATGCCATCGAGTCCTTCGCCAGGGCGACCGTTTCCAGCGTCATTCCGATCCAGGCATACGAGATCCTGCGCAGCGAGCAGACCGTATCCATTCTCTACACGCTTGTTTCGCTGACGGGCCTGTCGGTCACGCTGTTCATGCCGCTGCTCATGCGCCGTTTTGCGCGTCGCTGGGTCTATACGGCGGGCGCGGCTCTTCTGGCCGTGGGCTCGCTCTTCTTCGTCATTGACACGCTGGCAGGACAGTTTCTTGGCATGCTGGCGCGCGTCATGGGCGCCAGCGCGCTGTCCATCACGCTCAACCTCTACATCATGGACCACATCCGCAAGGCCGACTTCATGCAGGCCGAATCCTTGCGAATGGCGCTGTCCATGTTCGCGTGGACTGGCGGCCCCACGCTCGGCATCTGGCTTTATACGCGCTACGGGATTTATGCCGCTCATGGGGCGGTGGCCGTTTTCGTCGTCGTGCTGCTCGGGCTGTTCTGGTACTATCGCCTGAGCGACAACGCGATGATCGCGCCGGGCAAAAGCCGCGCAACCAATCCTCTGGCAAACATAGGTCGGTTCATAGCGCAGCCGAGGCTGAGGCTGGCTTGGCTCATCGCGTTCGGCCGTTCCTGTTACTGGACGACCTTCTTTGTCTATGGCCCGCTGTTCATGGTCATTGCCGGACAGGGCGAACTGGCCGGTGGCCTCCTCGTATCGGCCGGCAACGCGCTGTTGTTCTGCGCCATCTTCTGGGGAAAGGCGGGCAAGCGCTTCGGCGCCCGGAAGGTGATAACGCTGGCTTTTGCATGCATGGCGGTCGTACTGTGGGCTGCCGGCGCGGTCGGCGAGATGGCACCGCTCGTGACGGCAGGCCTGCTTCTTGCCGGCGCGCTCTTCGCCATCGCCGTGGACGCGCTCGGCTCAACCGCTTTCATGCGGGCCGTCCGCGCCTACGAACGGCCCCAGATGGCGGCGGTCTACCGTACTTATCTGGATTTTTCAGAACTCACGCCACCGCTGGTCTATTCCGTGGTACTGGTTTTCTTCGGGATCGGATCGGTATTCGCTACGCTCGGCTGTCTTACGGCCGTGTGCGCCGTAATTACCTGGCGTTACCTGCCGAAGTCGATGTAGTTGCCAGCGCGCTTTGTCATGCAGGCTGGCGTTTCTATAGTCTCGGCTGTGGAGTCGCCGGGTCTCGGAGAATGAGCAGTGGGAAGCAGCCTGACCCTCATTATTGGCGGCGCACGTTCCGGCAAGAGCACCTACGCCGAAAAGCTCGTTGCTGCGCATCCCGCCCCATGGACCTATATCGCGACGGCGGAGGCCTATGACCAGGAAATGCGGCTGCGCATTGCCGAACACAAGGTGCGCCGCCGGGAAGGATGGGAAACCTTCGAGGCTCCGATGGAACTTGCCGAAGCTCTGGAAAAAATTCCCCCCGGCAGGCCCGTTCTGGTGGACTGCCTCACCTTGTGGCTGACCAACCAGATGCTGGCCGGGAGTGACACGGAAGCCGAAGCAAGGCGTTTGACAAAAGTCTTGTCGGGCCCGCGCGGACCATGGGTAGTGGTCTCGAACGAGGTCGGTCTTGGCATTGTTCCGGAAAATGCGCTGGCCCGGCGCTTCCGGGATGCCGCCGGGCGATTGAACCAGGGGGTGGCTGCCGTAGCCGATCAAGTCGTGATGATGGTGGCGGGCCTGCCGCTGAAGGTGAAGTGATGGCTGAAATCGAAGAACGCGACGCTGACAGGCACCGCGCCAAGATGGCGAAACGAAAGGCGGTGCAGGATGCCGAAATCGCGCAAAAGACGATCGAGAAGGGGCTGCTGATCGTCAATACCGGTCCGGGCAAAGGCAAGAGCACGGCTGCCTTCGGCCTGGCGCTTCGCATGCTCGGCCATGGGCGCCGTGTGGGCGTCGTGCAGTTCATTAAGGGCGCCTGGCATACGGGCGAGAAGGACGCGTTCTCGCTTTTCGGCGACAGGGTTGCCTGGCATACGATGGGCGAAGGGTTTACCTGGGAGACGCAGGACCTCAAACGCGATATTGCCGCGGCCGAAGCCGCCTGGGCGAAAGCCCTCGAACTCATGGCCGACCCGACCATCAGCCTTGTCGTGCTCGACGAACTCAATATTGCTCTGCGCTACAACTATCTCGACGTAGAGAAGGTAGTGGCCGCGTTGCAGGCGCGTCGCCCGGACCTGCATGTCGTGATCACTGGCCGCAATGCCAAGCCGGCGTTGATCGAGGCGGCCGATCTGGTTACCGAAATGGGCTCCACAAAGCATCACTTCGCAGCCGGCGTGAAGGCGCAGCAGGGCATAGAGTTCTAACCTCGATGCGGCGGCCGCGGCGGCATCAGTAGCCGCCAATCACCGGCAGGATTTCGCCCGTGATGTAGCTCGAGCAGTGCGGCGAGGCGAGGAAGACATAGGCGGGGGCCAGTTCTTCCGGCTGCGCCGGGCGCTTCATGGGCGTTTTCGAACCGAACCCGGCCACCTTCTCGGCCTCTTTGTCGGACGGATTGAGGGGTGTCCAGACTGGCCCTGGCGCGACGGCATTCACCCTTATGCCCTTTGAAATCAGATTGCCGGAGAGTGCGCGGGTAAAGGCATGGATCCCGCCCTTGGTCATCGAATAGTCGACCAGCGTGCTGGAGCCTTCGATCCCCGTGACCGAACCTGTATTGATGATGGCCGATCCGGGTTTCATATGTGGCACCGCCTCCTGCGCCATGTAGAAATAGCCGTAAAGATTGGTCTTGAGCGTCGTGTCGAAATGTTTCTCGGTGATGTCCGAGAAATCATTGGCGTGGTATTGGAACGCTGAATTGTTGACCAGCACGTCCAGCCCGCCGAGCTTCTGGACCGTTTCCTCCACCGCCCTGCGGCAGTGCTCCCTTTCGCTCACGTCTGCTCTTATGATGATCGCCTTGCCTCCTTCCGCCTCGACCGCGGCCTTTGTCTGCTCGGCATCCCCGTCCTCTGCCAGATGCACGATGGCGACATCAGCGCCTTCGCGAGCAAACAGAACAGCCACGGCCCGGCCGATGCCGGAATCCGCGCCGGTTATGAGCGCCACTTTGCCATCAAGTTTCTTAGAGCCGATGTAATAGGGAGCATCGTACATCGGTGCCGGCTCCACCTGGTGCTCGTGCCCGGGCTTTGCCAGATGTTGTTCAGGGAATGGGGGTTCGGGATAGTGCCGTGCGCCCGCCTGCATTGCGGCTTGCTTCTTTCCTCCGTCTTTCTCGGCCCGGTCCTTGGCGTCTATGCCACGCTGAATGGTGCGCTGTTTTTCGGCTTCCGCGACGGTTTCCGATTTAACCTGCATGATGGCCTCCTTGGTTTGGAGAAGGCACAACGCAGTGCGACGCCAAAGGTTGATCGATTTTCAGCCGCCGCCTGACTCAGGCATGCCGTCGAAGAATCTTTTACCGTCGCCCAAGGAATCGCCCATAGCCTACGTCCAACAGGCAAATGATGGCGATGATGCTGGATGAAGATGAAGCCTCCGACAGCTCGCTGATCGGGCAGGCAAAGGACGGCGACAGGGGCGCTTTCGGCCGATTGGTCGAAAGGCACTATGATTTCATCTATCGCGTTGCCTGGCGCTGGTCGGGCCGCAAGGCCGATGCGGAAGACATTACGCAGGAGGTGTGCATCAGGCTCGGCCGCGCGATACGCGACTATCGGGGTGATAGTGCGTTCTCCACCTGGCTCTACGCGATGACCTTGAACGCCGTTCGCGATCATGCGCGCAAGGGCATGCGTGAAAGGGCCAGGGCTGAAGCCTATGGCGCACATGTCCAGATCCTGGGAGCAGCGCCGGAACACCCCGACGATCGCGTTGAAGCGCTCTGGACAGCGGTGCGGAACCTCCCGGACAAGCAGCGCGACGCGATCCTGCTTGTCTATGGCGAGGGGATGCCCCACGCCGTTGCGGCCGAGGCGATGGCGGTCTCCGAGAAGACGGTTTCGTGGCACATCCATGAAGCGAAGAAGCGGCTCAAGCGCCTGTTGCGCTCGGCCGGGGAGAGTGACCGTGGTTAGCGACAACGAACTGGCCAAGCTGCGCAATCTGCGTGCGCCAGCACCCGATCCGGAAGCGAAGATTGCTGCCCTGCATGCAGCCATGACCGCTTTCGATGCTACTGAGGAAAAAATCGCTCCCGTCTCCCAAGGATCGGCCGAGCAGGCACGTCTCACCTCACGAGCAGCAAAGCTCTGGAGGGAGATCATGCATCGTAAATTGTTTGCCGCGCCCGCTCTCGCCGGCCTCGTCGCCCTGCCAATTGCGGGCTACACGGCGTTCCATTTGCTGGGACAGGACACTTTCGATTTCCCAGGTCGCAACATCGCCGACCAGGGAGCAGAAACGCCGGCTACGACATCGGCCCGGACCGAAGCGGAGAGCAATGACCTCGGGAGGATGTCCCCCGCGCCAATACAGCCCAAACCGGAAGGCGCGCTCGCTGCCGCTCCTGCGCGGAACGATGGAGTGGCTGGACCGCCTCGTCTGCTTGAAGGTCGTTCCGCCGATATGGCCGGCAAGGGGGTCGATGCTCCCGAGGCTGCGCCATCGCTCTTGCCCGTGCCCGACGGGACAGTAATGCAGCGGCCGGAAGGAGGTGACCGCATCGAAGGTTTCCGGTCCAATCCGGTCAGGTCCGCCGCCGAAGATCCCGTTTCGACCTTCTCGATCGATGTGGACACCGCTTCCTATTCCTTCGTCCGCCGCTCGCTGAAGCAGGGCATCCTGCCGCGGCCCGACACGGTGCGGGTGGAGGAACTGATCAACTACTTTCCCTATGGCTGGGAGGGGCCGGACTCTCCGGAAATCCCGTTCAAGCCGACTGTCACGGTCATGCCGGCGCCCTGGAACGCCCAGCACAAGCTTATGCATGTTGCCATCAAGGGATATGATGTGCAGCCGGCGGCACAGCCAAGGGCCAATCTCGTCTTCCTGATCGACGTATCGGGTTCCATGGATGAGCCTGACAAGCTGCCATTGCTGAAATCGGCATTTCGATTGCTGATCGGCAGGCTGAAACCCGACGACACCATAGCAATCGTCACCTATGCGGGTGATGCCGGAACGGTGCTGGAGTCAACGCCGGTGTCGGAAAAAGCGAAGATCCTGGACGCCATTGACCGTCTTCAGCCCGCCGGCAGCACCGCCGGCGAAGCGGGCATCAGCCAAGCCTATCGGCTTGCGCGCGAAAGCTTCGTCGAGGATGGCGTGAACAGGATCATGCTGGCCACAGATGGAGACTTTAATGTCGGCCAGACCAGCGACGAGGCCCTGAAGAGTCTTATCGAGCAGGAGCGCAAGAGCGGGGTGTTCCTGTCAGTGTTCGGCTTCGGGCGAGGCAATCTGAACGACCGGCTGATGCAGGCGCTGGCCCAGAACGGCAACGGAACTGCCGCCTATATCGATACCTTGCAGGAAGCCGAGAAGGTCCTGGTCCAGGAGGCGTTTTCTACACTGTTTCCCATTGCCAAGGATGTGAAGATCCAGGTCGAGTTCAATCCGGCCAAAGTCGCCGAATACCGGCTGATCGGCTACGAAACGCGGACACTGAACCGCGAGGATTTCAACAACGATCGCGTCGATGCGGGCGAGATCGGCTCCGGTCATTCGGTGACCGCGATCTACGAAATAACGCCGAAAGGCGCGCCGCAGCAGATCGACGACCTGCGCTACGGCGAAGCCTCGGCTGCCAATGGTGGCGTCGCCAATTCGGATGAATATGCCTTCATCAAGATCCGCTACAAGCTGCCCGATGAGGACAGTTCGAAACTCATGATGATTCCGGTGACGAAGTCCGACGAGGTAGTGTCATTCAATGCTGCCGGACCAGACCAGCGTTTTTCCGTCGCGGTGGCCGCGTTTGGTCAGAAGCTGCGTGAAGAGGATGCCGTGGCCGGTTTCAGCTTCGAGAGGATCGAAGAGATCGCCGCCTCTTCCCGGGGAGCCGATCCTTTCGGATACCGGTCCGAATTCCTTTCGCTGCTGCGTCTTGCTTCCGCGCTGCAGCGCTAGGCCTCGCGGGGCGCGCTTCTGATGGCTTTGCGACGTCGGACAGGCGTGCCTGTAAAGAAAAGCCATTCGGCCAGCCTCGCAATGGGATTGTATAAAATGCGAGCATTCTTGGGCACCGCTTGGAAATAACTGAGGCCTAATTACCTGCAAGAGGAGTTCCGGGGGAGCAATTCGTGCATATCAACGGTTCCACGCCCAAGGCAATTTGCTGGCCTCAAAGGAGAGAGGGGTCCACTTACGAGGCCGCCAATCAGGTCGGCTCGCATCCCGTGGACGCCCTGCTGGTTTCACGGGCAAGGCCGGGTCCGTCCGAGGCAATGCGCAGCGCGTCCGTCTCGGCGCTGCTTAACGAGCGCTTCGGCTCCTTGCTGGAGAAGATCAGCGATCCGCGTAGTGCGGATGCCCTGGTCCGGCTGCAGCGTGATGCAGGTCCCAGTGCCGATCACAGCTTGATCCTGGCAGCTTACGGCGAGAACAGCTAGCGCTGCGAACAAGGGGTGGCAGATACCTTGCCCGCAATCAGTTGCGCGAACGGCGACGCTCCCGCCGGTTGTCGCCGCCCGGATCGGGGTCGGCAGCCTTGTTGCGCAGCGGCCCGATGCGCTCGATGATGGTCTCCAGCGTGGGGCGCTCTGCCTTGGTGTGCGTGTCCAATGCCTTTCGCATGGCAGCGAGATGCGCAAAAGACGTGCCGCAGCACCCGCCCACGATCTTGGCGCCCGCATCGACCGCAAGGCGTACATATTCGGCCATGAGTTCCGGCGTGCCGGAATAGTGAATTTCCGAACCGCGGAATTCCGGAATGCCGCAATTGCCCTTCACGATGACGGTCGCGTCCGGCCTGGCGGCAGTCATGTCCAGCAATGAGGCGAGAATGTCCGAAGCCCCGACGCCGCAATTCGCGCCCACGCCAAGCGGAGCCTGGGGCAAGCCGTCCACTACGGCATGAATATCCTTCGGTAGAAGGCCCATCATAGTGCGGCCTGCGGTGTCGAACGACCCGGTATAGGTGTAAGGCAATCCCACGCGGATTGCTGCTTCGGCGGCCGCGCGGATCTCGTCGGGCGCCGACATGGTTTCGATCCAGGCAACCTCTGCTCCGCCCGCCTTCAGGCCCTCTATCTGCTCGGCGAAAGCGTCCACCGCGTCCTCATAGGTGAGCGCGCCGAGCGGCACCAGCAACTCGCCCGTCGGCCCGACGGAACCCGCCACGATCACCTTGCGGTCCGCCCTGTCGGCGACGGAGCGGGCGATCTCGGCTGCGCGCCTATTGATCTCGAACACGCGGTCCTGCGCATGGTGAAGCTTGAGGCGATGGCGGGTGCCGCCGAAAGAATTGGTGAGAATGATGTCGGCGCCCGCATCAACGAAATTCTGGTGCAGGCTGACGATCGTTTCCGGATGTGTTTCGTTCAGCAGTTCCGGTGCCTCGCCGGCCGGCAGGCCCATGGCGAACAGGTTGGTGCCGGTCGCACCATCGGCCAGAAGCACGCCTTTCTCCGCGATAAGGGCGTCGATCGGGTTCGTCATGGGAATATATCCGTTCAAGGGGGAAGCGGGATAAAGACATAAAGAATTCTTTATGTCGCGTCAATGAGATTCGGGACACTCCAGCCGTCAGCAAGTATCCGCAAGCTCACGCGCAAAGCGGGCCGCCTCATGCGCGTTGACCTCGGCTGCGCGGATGAGATTGTCAAAATGGCCTGTCAGTGCCCGAATCGTGGCCGTGGCGTTCAGCACGAGATACATGTCTCCCACATAGATTGCCGCACGGTAGGGACCAAATATGGTGTAGGGGATCGAATAGCGTATCCGACCGTCATAGAGGAACAGCCGAAAAGTCGGGTAGAGATCGTCGAGCAGGCGTGCCATGTGCTCCAATTGCTCGCGCCGGACATCCGGCGACAAGCCGCTCCATACGCCCAGGCCATGCGCAAATATTTCCAGCGTGTGCCGGGGCATGCACACTTCCATATCCGTTTCCGGCCGGCGGCTGTAGTCGATGCGATACTGGGTCTCTCCGGCCTGCGCCTTGAAGCTTTTGTTGGCGATCCCGGCCTCATATTCGACGAGTGCGTCTGTCCGCAGCAGGTCCGGGATTCCGGCGGGAACATAGCGGATTTTCGTGCCCACGGCCTCCGCATGCCATTTGGCTAGCAGCGTGCGGTCGAAGCCGCCAGCCGCCTCCTCGATTTCAAGGCTCTCGCGCAGTTCGCCGGTAACGCCCTCGTCGTGGGAAAGACCCAGCAGCCAGTCCAGCGATACCTTGAACTCGGCGGCTATGTTCAGCAGCGTCTCGGCCCGGGGAAGGCGGGTCGAGTTTCCCGACATGAGCTGCGAAAGCGCCGAGCGATCGATGCCAACGGCTGCGGCGAAAGCAGACTGGTTAAGGTCCGACCGGGTGAGAAGCAGCTTAAGCCGTTCTCGGAAAAGGGCCGACAGATCGCGCTTATCCATTTGCTGTCTCCGCGGCGCGTTCTCCCGCTTGTTCAAGTTATACTTCAGACGTTTACCAAAGACAACAAATGAGGCCTAACGGGAGCAAGCGCAACATTATGTGCGCATAATCGCATTGCGACAGGCCAGTCTTCCTGACACAACGTTGTCAGGAGGAGTCGACTCGATCGACATGGGGCGGTTGGAAATGGCACGAAGGAAATCTGCGCGTCGACCGGCTGTGGAATGGCCTACCGTGTTTCTGGCACTTGCATGCTATGGCGCATGGCTGGCGGCCGGGCTGCTGCTCTGGCCGTCATATCCTGTACTGGCGCTGGCCATCCTTATCATTACAGTCGCGTTGCAATCCTCGCTCATGCATGAAGTCCTGCATGGCCATCCCACGCGCAACGCGCAGGTGAACGAAGCCTTCGTATTCCTGCCCATCGGGCTCATATGGCCATATCGACGCTTCAAGACGCTGCATCTGCGCCACCATGCCGACGAACGGCTGACCGACCCTTTCGATGATCCGGAAAGCTACTACAAGGCGCTATGGGTGCATGAAGAATTGCCGCGCTGGCTGCAGAAGCTGCTCAGGATCAACAACACCATGGTGGGACGTTTCTTCCTCGGACCATGGCTTTCCTCCATCGGCTTCGTCATCGACGATATCAAGCAGATGATTGCCGGCGACAAGGCGATCCGCAAGGCGTGGCTTCTGCATGCCATCGGCCTTGTCGTGGTTGTGCCGATCGTCATCTTCGGCTTCGGAATGCCTCTTTGGCTCTACATTCTGGTTCCGGCCTGGTTCGGACAGTCTCTTATCTCCATCCGTACCTTTGCCGAGCATCAGTGGTCGGAGCATCCCGAAGGGCGCACTGTCATTATCGAGCGTTCACCGCTCTCGTTCCTGTTCCTGAACAACAATCTGCATTTCGTCCACCACAAGAAGCCGACGGTAGCCTGGTACGAGCTGCCGCGGCTCTACCGGGAGAACCGCGAGGCCTGGCTCAAGGCCAACAACGGCTACGCCTATCCGAATTATCTTGCCCTGCTGAAGGCCTACGCCTTCAAGGCCAAGGAGCCCGTCGTGCATCCGGTTTGGCGGCGCCAGCCCGAGTCGGGCCGGGCCTTCGCGCCACGGGTGCGCACGCGCAATGTTGGCGGGCTGGGTACCGCTCCGGTCCCCGCGGAGCCGCCAAAGGAGTGATCCGCCGGTCGGCTTGCATTTCCTCCGGCCTCTCGGCCAGATGAAGCGATGACGCGCTTCATCGCTGCATTTCCCATGTATGACTGGCCGGAGGTTCGCCCGGAAGTCGATGCCCAATGGGCGCGATTGCGCGACCGCTTGCGCCGGCAGGGAATCGATGCTCCGAAGACGCTGGTTCGCCGCAATGCCGACATGCCAGCCGTTCGGGGAGGAATTTGCGATGCAGCGGGCGCAGTCATCGCTCCCGATCCGGCCGCGCTGCCGCCGGACGAGCTGAACCTGCATACGCTCTGGCTACACCCGCAATTGCTCATCGCCCAAGCCTGCTGGGGGCCGATGGAGCTTGGTCTTTCGCGACATGTGCAGGTCGTTGCTCAGCCGGATTATTCGGCCTTTGAAGGAGGGCAGGGGGAGCAATATTCCAGCGCTATCGTGATGCGACGGGATATTGCCGGGAACGATGTGGAGGCACCGCCCGACGGGGCGCCCTTAATTCCGCTGGGCAGGCTGCGCGGCAAGCGCTTCGCTTACAATAGCGCGGATTCAATGTCCGGCCGGATCGCCCTGGCGCGCGACCTGAACGCAGCTGGGGCAAGCCTCGACCTCTTTTCGAGCCGGGTTAAGACTGGCGGTCATCGCGCGTCGATGCGCGCCGTGGCCGAGGGTAGGGCCGACCTGGCCGCGGTGGATTGCCGAAGCTGGGACATGGCACGCCGCTTCGATCCGGCGGCAAAGCTGCTCTCCGTGGTAGGTTGGACGGCACGGCGCAAGGGGCTGCCCTATGTCTGTCCGCTTGCCACGCCGCCAGATGTCGTGGCTGCCTTGCGCGAGGCCGTCACGGCGGCCGGCATGGCGGCGTCCGGCTGAATCTTGCGCATCCGGACGCTACTGGCCGGAGCCTATGCCCGCATCCTTTCGCCGGTTGGATCGAATGGCGGCTCGACATTGATACGTGCGGGACGGCGCTTGCCCAGGATCTCGATCTCGAACAATCCCTCGCTCTCGTTCTCGGCCAACTCCGCCGGCACATAGCCCTGCGCCATCGATTTCCTGACATAATGTGCGTAACCGCCGGACGTTACCCAGCCCACGACACGCCATTCGCCGTCGACAATGCCGCGCACGGATGATGCGCCCTCGTCCGCCTGCGAGACGCGCACTTCCTGGCCGCGCTCGTCAAAGCGCGGGGCGCCGTAGCCGTGAGGCGGCTCGACCGTTCCATAGTCGCGCTCGACTTTTGCCCAGATAGGCTCGTCGCCCATCACGTCGGCATCGATCGCATCGACAATGAAGGACACGCGGCGCAGCTTAGGCCCTTCCGCCAGTTCCTTCGCCGCAGCGTCACGCCCGATGAAGTCGTTCTTCTCCATCTTGACGAAACGGTCCATGGACCCTTCGAAAGGCCCATAGATCGGCCGCAGTTCGCGGAACCAGGTCGGGAAATTCTTTTCAAGGCGCATGGACAAGAGAGCGCGCATGCCGAAATCGACAATGCCGAACTCGGCCCCGGCTTCCTTGATCGCGTTGTACACGAGGCGCTGATATGCCGGCTGCATCCAGATCTCGTAGCCGAGATCGCCCGTATAGGTGATGCGGTTGACCATGCAGGGAGCGCCGCCGACTGCCATTTCACGATAGTCCATGAAACGGAAGGCTTTGGAGGACACATCCACATCTACCAGCTTCTGCAGCAGAGCCTGGCTCTTCGGGCCGGCGATGGACAGGCCGACCAGCGTCTGGTCGAAACGGTGGATGCGCACGCTGCCGTCCTTCGGCAGATGCTTTTCGAACCAGCGCATGTGATACTTCGCCGCTGCCGAGGAGCCCCAGACCATGAACCGCTCTTCGGCCGCCTTTGCCACGGTAAAGTCACCGATCAGCTTGCCGAATTCGTTGAGCATGGGGGAAAGCACGATGCGGCCCGTTTTGGGCATGCGGTTGGTGAGAATGCGATTGAGGAACGCTTCCGCGCCAGGCCCGCTGAATTCGTATTTCGCGAAATTGGCGATTTCAGTGACGCCGACGCGCTCGCGCGTGGCCCGCACCTCCTCGCCGATCGGATCGAAATCGTTGGAGCGGCGGAAGGAGACAATGTCCTTGGGCTCCGTGCCTTTCGGCGCGAACCACAGCGGCGTCTCAAGTCCCCATGAATCGCCCATTACGGCATTGTTGTCCCGCACCATGATGTCGTAGAGCGGCGTCGTCTGTGCGGGTCGGGCAGCAGGCAGTTCTTCGTTCGGGAAACGGATGGAGAAGCGGCGCGAATAGTTTTCGCGCACCTTGGCGTTGGTATAGCGCAGCGTCGCCCATTCGCCGAAGCGGGCGACATCCATGCCCCAAACGTCGAATCCGGGGTCGCCGTCGACCATCCAGTTGGACAGCGCAAGCCCGACGCCGCCCCCCTGACTGAAACCGGCCATGACCGCGCAGGCGCACCAGAAATTCGTCAATCCCTGCACCGGGCCTACCAGCGGATTCCCATCCGGCGCGAATGTGAAGGGACCGTTTATGACCTGCTTGATGCCGGCATTGGCGATGCCAGGAAAATGCCTGAAGCCGACCTCCAGCGAGGGGGCGATGCGGTCAAGGTCGGGCTGCAGGAGTTCATGGCCGAAATCCCACGGCGTGTTGACCGGCGACCAGGGCTTGCAAGCCTTTTCATAGGTGCCGAGCAGGATGCCGTTGCGCTCCTGGCGCGTGTAGATCTCGCCCTTGAAGTCGAGCACGCCGACCATCTCCCGGCCGGTTTCCCTGTTGAAGGCTTCGACTTCCGGCATGGGTTCGGTCAGCAGATACATATGCTCCATGGCGAGAAGCGGCAGTTCGACACCCACCATGCGGCCCACTTCGCGCGCCCACAGCCCGCCGCAATTCACCACATGTTCCGCCTTCACCGTGCCCTGCTCGGTAATGACGTTCCAGGTGCCGTCCGGCTCCTGGGTGAGCTCCACCACCCGGTTGCGCAGCACGATCTCCGCACCCAGCTTGCGCGCCGCCTTGGCGTAGGCGTGGGTGGTGCCCGAGGGGTCGAGATGGCCCTCGACCGGGTCCCACATCGCGCCGACGAAGTGCTTCTCGTCCATCAGCGGAAACATTGCCTTCGCTTCGGAGGGCGTAATGAGTTCCGTGTCCATGCCAAGATAGCGGCCCTTGGCGTGAGCGAGGCGCAGGAAGTCCATGCGCTCGGGACTGTCGGCCATCATCACTCCACCCGTCAGGTGCAGCGAGCAGGACTGACCGGACAACTCCTCGAGTTCCTTGTAAAGCTGCACTGTATAGGCCTGGAGCTTGGCGACGTTGGGATCGCCGTTGAGCGTGTGAAAACCGCCGGCCGCATGCCAGGACGAGCCGGAGGTCAACTCCGAGCGTTCGATGAGCATGACGTCGGTCCATCCGGCACGTGCCAGATGATAGAGCACCGAGCAGCCGACCACGCCGCCGCCAATCACAACCGCTTTTGCATGAGATTTCATGAGAAGAACCTGCGTGGATGATAAAAGAGGATCAGTGCGCTAGAAGTCCGTCGGCGCTCCGCCTTCCGCGATGCGTCGCTCGACGAATTCGTTCAGCTCGTCGCGGATTGCCGGCTCCATATAGGGTTCCTCATAGGTCGCCAGGCGCTCCTTCCAGATGCGGTTGGCCTTCTCCACCGCAGTGGGCGAGCCGGCTTCCGTCCAGGTTTCGAAATTGCGCCAATCCGAGATGACAGGGGAATAGAAGGCTGTCTTGTAGCGGCTTTGCGTATGGGGCGTCCCAAAGAAATGGCCACCGGGGCCTACTTCCCGTATCGCTTCTACCGCCAGCGCATCCTCGGACAGGTCGAGCGGGGTAAGGAATTCCTGCACCATCTGCAAAAGATCGATATCGAGGATGAATTTCTCGTAGGAGGCTCTCAGCCCGCCTTCCAGCCAGCCTGCGCCATGCAGGAGGAAATTACCTCCGCCCTGGATGGCTCCCCACAGGGAAAAGACGCTCTCATAGGCAGCCTGCGCATCAACGGCGTTTGCGGCGCAGGTGTTCGAGGTTCGATAGGGGATGCGGTAGCGCCGGGCGAGCTGCCCCCCGACAAGCTGGGCCTTCATGTATTCCGGCGTTCCGAAGGCGGGCGCGCCCGACTTCATGTCGACATTGGATGTAAAGCCGCCATAGCCGACCGGAGCGCCTTTCCTGACCATCTGTGCAAAGGCGATGCCGGCCAGCGCCTCGGCATTCTGCTGCACCAGCGCGCCTGCAACTGTCACAGGCGCCATGGCCCCCGACAGGGTGAAGGGCGTCACGATTACCACCTGTCCGGCTGAGGCCATCTGGATGATGCCTTCCATCATCGGAACATCGAGCTTCAGGGGTGAATTGGTGTTGATGATGGTGAAGACGGACGGCTCGCGCTCGAACTGTTCGCGCGAAATTCCCCGCGCGATGCGGGCGATCTCCATGCCATCGAGGTTGCGTTCGCGGCCGAGCGAGTAGATGTGGAACACCTTGTCCGTCAGCATCGCCAGGTCGCGGACACATTCCAGGTGCCGAATCGAGGGATGGATATCGGTCGGCTCGACCGGATAGCCCCCGGTCACGTGAATGACCGAGTGCATCTGCGCCAGCTTCACCAGATTGCGGAAGTCCGCCCGGTTGCCGGGCCTTCTGCCGCGATCGAGATCGGAGCAGTTGGGCGCCGATGCCACCTGCCCGAAGAAAACGTTGTTGCCGCCGAAGCGGACATTGTGCGCCGGATTGCGTGCGTGGAGCGTGAACTCCGATGGGCAGTGAGCGATAAGTTCCAGGATCATGTCGCCGTCGAAGCGCACGCGTTCGCTTCCTTGGCGCACATCGGCACCATGTTCCTTCATGATGCGCCTTGCGTCTTCATGCAGGACGTCGAGACCGATTTCCTGCAGCACCCGGAGCGAGGCGAGGTGAATCGCTTCCAACTCGTCATCTGACACCAGCTTCGTCGGCTGAAGCGGATTGCGGAGTTGCTGGAAGGGGGGCTGCTCGAAGGCGGCGCCTGCACCGGAACGCTTGCCCGCGCGTCCGCCGCGACGAATGCGGTCGGTTGTGCGAGCCGGTTCTGCTGCGTGCTGAGCGGCGGTCATGGCAAACCTCATGGAAAGCTGTTTGGAGCGAATAATGGACCGCGCGCAAGATTGCCATTTGGGAGCCGGCGACCATTTGAGCGAGGTAAACGACATCTGTCAGGGAGCGGCGAAATGTCTTCCTCCGAGCCGGACTGAAAGGCCGGGCCACCGTTCCGCAGCAATCGAGGGGCTCTTGCTCCGCCCCGCCTGGGGCGGCTAAACTGTGGCCATGGTTCAAGACAGCCATGGCACAGCCTTCTACGCCGTGACCCCGTCGCCGCGTACGCGGCACGCGGAGCTGCTCAGGCTGTGCGCACGTATCGGCTATTCGCCGCCCCTCCTGGCCTGAAGTCACCCCCCGGCGCATGCCGCCCGATCTTCAACAGAAGGCCAGATTCATGACCTATCAGAACTATTCCCTGAAGCAGTTGCAGCAGATCGACGCTTCGCACCATCTCCACCCGTTCACCGACCACAAGGAATTGCGCGGCAGCGGCTCGCGCATCATCACCCGCGCCGAGGGGCCTTTCATCTATGATTCGGAAGGCAAGGAACTGCTCGACGGAATGGCCGGGCTATGGTGCGTGAATGTTGGCTACGGTCGGGACGAATTGGCGGAGGCCGCCTACAGGCAAATGAAGGAACTGCCTTATTACAACTCCTTCTTCAAATGCTCGACGCCCACGCCGGTATTGCTTTCCAAGAAGTTGGCCGAGATCGCACCGAAGGGCCTGAGTCAGGTGTTTTACGGCTCCTCGGGATCGGAGGCGAACGACACCGCACTCCGGCTGGTGCGTCATTTCTGGGCCCTGGAAGGCAAGCCGGAAAAGAACCGGATCATTTCGCGCAAGAACGCCTATCATGGCTCAACCATCGCCGGGACGTCGCTCGGTGGCATGGAGCCGATGCACAAGCAGCTCGGCGGCGCGGTGCCCAATATCGTGCATGTCATGATGCCCTATGCCTTCGAACTGGCGCTGCCGGGCGAGAGCGATCACGATTTCGGATTGCGCGCAGCGAAAGCGGTGGAAGACGCCATTCTGGAAGCAGGCCCGGAGAATGTGGCAGCGTTCATAGGCGAGCCGATCATGGGCGCCGGCGGGGTCAAGATTCCGCCCATGAGCTACTGGCCGGAAGTCGAACGTATCTGCCGCAAGTACGATGTGCTCCTGATGCTGGATGAAGTCATCACCGGCTACGGGCGGACGGGAGAATGGTTTGCCGCGCAGGCGTTCGGCGTCACGCCCGATACCATCACCACGGCCAAGGCCCTGACTTCGGGCTATCAGCCGCTGTCGGCGCTGCTGGTCGGCGACCGCATTGCCTCGACGCTGGTGGAGAAGGGGGGCGAGTTCTTCCACGGCTACACCTATTCCGGCCATCCGGTGGCTTGCGCAGTGGCGCTGGCCAATCTGGAAATCATCGAGCGGGAAGGGCTCATAGAGCGCGTCAAGAATGACACCGGGCCGTATTTCGCCGAGGCCTTGCGCGAGCGCATTGCCGACCACCCCTTGGTGGGCGAGGTCCGTTCCTTCGGTCTCATGGGGGCGATCGAGATCGTGAAGGACAAGGCTACGAAAGAGCGTTTCGCGCCTTCCGGCAGCGCTGCGGTGGTCGTCCGCGACCATGCCATCGAGAACGGCATGATGATGCGTGCCACTGGTGACACCATGATTCTTTCGCCGCCGCTGATATGGACGCGTGAAACGATCGATCTGGCCTGCGAGCGTATCGCCAGGGCGCTCGACCTTGCGCTGGCGGATCTACGCCCCGCCTGACGCGTTGATCGGGGGGCGCGCCACGTCCTCCTCTCACTGCTTGCAGGCTTTTGCCGGCCCTCGCTCCGCCGCGCCAGCCCTCATGCAAAAACCGCGTTCCGATGGAACGCGGTTTTGCCAGATACGCGTGGCCGACGCTTACATCACACTGCGAAGGCATTGGCTCCGGTACGCGAGACCTGATCCGGAGCGCTGGGCGGTGCGATCTGCCGCCTCGCAATCCGTTCTACAGGCACATCGTTACTGCCCGGTTATCGAGACCTTAAGCAAACCTAAAATTTGCGGTTTTTCTCTCGCCACCGCGCTGAAAAATTGAAGAAACCGCATGGCTTACCCGGCGTCACCGCGCAGGAAGTTGATGATCCCGGAAAAATCGGAGACGCCGCCGCCTTGGGCGTTGAACAGCGCGTAGAGCTGGGCAGCCTCCGCGCCCAGCGGCGTGACCGCGCCGGCGGCCTGGGCGGCTTCCTGGGCGAGCTTCAGATCCTTCAGCATCAGCGCGGCAGCGAAGCCAGGCTTGTAGCCCTTGTTGGCGGGCGAGGCGGGCACCGGGCCGGGGACGGGGCAATAGGTCGTGAGAGACCAGCACTGACCTGACGAGGTCGAGGCGACGTCGAACAAGGCCTGGTGGGAAAGGCCAAGTTTCTCGGCCAGAACGAAGGCTTCCGAGACGCCGATCATCGAAATGCCGAGGATCATGTTGTTGCAGATTTTCGCGGCCTGTCCGGCGCCATCTCCGCCGCAATGGACAATTCGCCCGGCCATGGGCTTGAGCACCGGTTCGGCCCGCGCGAAGGCTTCCGCCGAGCCGCCGGCCATGAAGGTGAGGGTGCCAGCCGCGGCGCCCCCGGTGCCGCCGGATACCGGCGCGTCGATGGAAGCGTGGCCATGTTTCTGTGCGATCGCATGCGCCTTGCGTGCAGACTCGACGTCGATGGTTGAGGAGTCGATGAACAGCGCACCCTTTTGTGCCTTCGGCGCGACATCTTCATAAACGGAAAGCACGTGCTTGCCGGCGGGAAGCATGGTGATGACGATCTCGGCTTCCTTCACTGCCGCAGGCGCCGTGGCCATGACCGTCACACCGCGCTCCTTCGCAAGCTTCAGATTTTCGGGCACGAGGTCGAAGCCGAGAACGGTATGGCCGGCCTTGACGAGATTCGCCGCCATGGGGTTGCCCATGTTGCCGAGGCCGATGAAGGCGATGGTGCTCATTGGTTCCTCCGAGGTGAAAAACTTGGGTGCAGGGCAACCGGGCAAGGCAGCATTATCTGGCGCCGCTGCCTACTGCCTTCCTACCAGGTGCCGTGCGATGATGACGCGCATGATCTCGTTGGTGCCTTCAAGGATCTGGTGAACACGCAGGTCGCGCACCAGCTTCTCGATCCCGTAATCGTGCAGGTAGCCGTAGCCGCCGAGGAGCTGGAGTGCATCGTTGGCGACCTGGAAGCCGGTATCGGTCACGAACCGCTTTGCCATGGCGGACCATTTCGAGGCATCATGCGCCTTGGCATCGAGTTTCGAGGCGGCGGCGTATAGAAAGATCCGGGCTGCCTGGAGTTCGGTTTCCATGTCGGCCAGCCGGAACTGGAGCGCCTGGAACCGATTGATCGCCTGGCCGAAAGCCTTGCGTTCGGCCGTATAGGCCAGCGCCTTGTCCAGGGCCGACTGCGCACCGCCAAGCGAACAGGCGGCGATGTTGAGGCGCCCGCCGTCAAGACCCGCCATTGCGATGGAAAAGCCATCGCCCTCACTGGAAAGCAGGTTCGCTGCAGGCACCTTGCAGTCTTCAAAGATGACCTGCCGCGTCGATTGCATGTGCCAGCCCATCTTTTTTTCGTTGGCGCCGAAGGAAAGTCCGGGCGCATCCTTTGGCACCACCAATGTCGAAATGCCCTTCGGCCCTTCGGGTCCGGTTCGGGCCATCACCACATAGACGTCCGAGTCGCCGGCTCCCGAAATGAACTGTTTGACGCCGTTCAGGACATAGTCTCCGCTATTGCCACCGCTGCGTACCGCCTTCGTCTTCAGTGCGGCGGCGTCCGAACCCGATCCGGGTTCCGTGAGGCAATAGCTGGCAAGCCACTCCATCGAGGTCAGCCTGGGCAGGAAGCGCTGGCGCTGCTCCTCATTGCCGAAGCGGTCGATCATGGAAGCCGCCATGTTGTGGATCGAAATAAAGGAGGAGAAGGCGGGGCAGGCATGCGCCAGCGCCTCAAACACCAGCACCGCGTCCAGCCGGCCAAGGGCTGCGCCGCCGACATCGTCGCGCACATAGATGCCTCCGAGGCCGAGCGGGCCGGCCTCGCGGATGACTTCGGCCGGGAAATGCCGCTCGAGATCCCAGTTCAGGGCGTTGGGTGCAACGCGTTCGGCTGCGAAGGCCTCCGCCATCGCCTGGATGGCACGCTGGTCCTCATTCAGTTCGAACTGGGTGCCGGCAGCCGGATTGATGCTGTCCATGGCATTCTCCCCGCGGGCGCTGGTCTGGCCCGCCATTTTTGGCTATTGGCAAAGGCCAATCTAGACCAATGATAGGGCCGTGCAACCAGGGCTTTGGGCGCAGCGGCTGTGCGAAAATTCGCCTTCGGGGCAAGCTGTGACGACGAAACTTGATCGACTGCTGGCTGCATTCCACACCGTTCTGGCCGGCATCGACCACGCCCTGGTAAGCGACTTCGTCAGTCGAATTCGATGGAACATGGACGCGCGCCCCCTGGGCGCCCGGCCACTCGCCTGTCTGAGGCATCTCGACCGTGCGGCCGAAATCGCCCCGTCATTTGCCAAGCCGCTGGCGACGTTCCTCGCCGAGGAGAGGGGCCGGTTCCGCTGGGGGCAGACCTATGCAGAAGCCGATCTCGGCAAGCCCTTTGTGGACAATTACGGCTGGCTGGAGGTGTTTGGAGCCCGCGGCCATTTCATCAATGACACCTTTGCCGGAGGTATCCTGATCCTGGGGCCCAACCTGCTCTATCCGGACCATCACCACATAGCGGAAGAAATCTACGTACCCCTGACGGGCGGTACCTGTTGGCGCAAGGAAGACAAAGACTTCGCGATACGCCAGGCGGGCGAGGTGATCTATCACGCCTCGAATGTGAGCCACGCCATGCAAACCGGCAGCGACCCCCTGTTGGCGCTTTACCTTTGGCACGGCGGGCCGCTGGACCAGAAATCGAGCGTGACGGGCACGATCTCAAGCGGAAAGGCCTGAGCCATGGCACGTGCATTCATGCTGCAAGGCACGGGCTCGGACGTCGGCAAGACGGTGCTGGTCGCGGGCCTGTGTCGGGCTGCTCGCAAGCGCGGGCTGAATGTACGGCCGTTCAAGCCCCAGAACATGTCTAACAACGCTGCCGTTGCCGACCTCGACGGCAATACGGCCGGTGGCGAGATCGGGCGCGGCCAATGGCTCCAGGCACTTGCCTGTGGGGTGCCGCCTTCCGTTCACATGAATCCCATCCTGCTCAAGCCGCAGAGCCATACAGGCTCACAGGTGATCGTGCAGGGGCGCGTGTTCGGCGCCGCGCGCGCCCGCGACTACCAGTCACTCAAGCCGAGGCTGATGCAGGCGGTGCTGGAGTCCTGGGAAAAGATCGGGGAAGGGGCCGACATGGTGATCGTGGAGGGTGCAGGGTCGCCCGCCGAGATCAACCTGCGGGCCAATGACATCGCCAATATGGGCTTTGCCGCTCGCGCCCGGATACCCGTCCTGCTGGTGGGAGACATCGACCGTGGAGGGGTTATCGCATCCCTGGTGGGCACCCACCGCATCCTGCCGGAAAGCGATCGCGCCATGGTGGCCGGTTACATAATCAACAAGTTCCGGGGCGATGTTACCCTGTTCGATGACGGCATCGCGGCGATCAGGCAGTTTACCGGCTGGCCCTCCTTCGGCATCGTGCCCTGGCTGCGCGCAGCCGGTCGCCTTCCGGCAGAAGACTCCGTGGTGCTGGAACGGCTGGCTTCAAGCCCGTCCGGGGCGCTGAAAGTTGCCGTGCCCATGTTGCCCCGCATCGCCAATTTCGATGATCTGGATCCGCTCAAGGCCGAACCTTCCGTAGAGGTGGTATTCGTTCCGCCCGGTCAGCGCTTGCCGGAAGATGCCGGGCTGGTGGTGCTACCTGGTTCCAAGTCAACCATCGCCGACCTGATCTTCTTCCGTCAAAATGGCTGGGATAGTGACATTGTTGCCCATGTCCGCCGCGGAGGACATGTCATCGGCATTTGCGGCGGCTTTCAGATGCTGGGACGCGTGGTACGTGATCCCCACGGCATAGAAGGCAACGTCACCGAGGCGGAAGGACTCGGGCTCCTCGACGTCGAGACGGTGATGGAGCCGGAAAAGACTGTCCGCAACACCGCCGCTCGTTCCGTACCCTTCGACCTGCCGCTGGAAGGCTACGAAATCCATCTCGGCCGTACTACCGGGCGTGATTGCGAACGTCCCTTTGCAGAAATCGACCATGTCCCCGACGGGGCCATGTCTCCGGATGGAAAGGTGATTGGCACCTATCTGCACGGTTTTCTGGCGGCGGATGCCTTCCGCGCCAGGTTTCTCGAAAACCTTGGCGTTCGCAGCGGCGAAGTCGACTACCGCGGAAGCGTCGAGTCGGCACTGGACGAGATCGCCGACGAACTGGAACGGCATCTGGACTGCGATGCCATCTTTTCTCTCGCCAGATAAAAAGGCGCCAGAATCCTGGCGCCTCAATCTGGAAAATTGGCTCTAGGCTCCGCGGAACAGGCACGCTGCGGCAAGGACAACATAGGCGATGGTCATCACCCAGAAGGCCGAGATAGCACCCAGGCTGAAGACGCCAAATGCCATCAGCAACCCGATGATGGCGATCACAATGGTGATGATGAAGACAACCTGAGTTGGTGCGCTTAGATTCATACTTGCTCCTCCACAAGATGATTCGTGCGCGGAAATCGTACCACTGCGCAATTCAGACACCAATCAGAGCGCGCAGCGGGTTGGCAGGGTCTGACAGGAGGCTGGTTGCCAGGGCCACGCAGACCACTATCAGAAGAGGCTTGATCAGCCGGGCGCCGACGCGCACGGCCAGCATGGCGCCGAGGCGTGCACCGAGGAACTGGCAGACCCCCATTGCAACGCCGATTTTCCAGTAAACCACGCCAGCCGCCGAGAACACCACAAGAGCGCCGATGTTCGTGGCGAAGTTGAGAAGTTTGGTATGGGCCGTTGCCTTCAGTACGCCGAAGCCGGCCAAAGTGACGAAGGCGAGCATGTAGAAGGAGCCTGTGCCCGGACCGAACAGGCCATCGTAAAAGCCGACCAATGGCACGAGCGTGACGGAGAACAGGAGCGGTGACATCCGGCGGGCGCGGTCCACATCATTTATGTTGGGCTTGAACGCAAAGAAGAGAGCGATGGCAATCAACACCACTGGAAGCGCCCCGCGCAGCACGTCTGCCGGCACAACGGTTGCGGCCAGCGCGCCAAAGGCTGAGCCGGCAAGAGCCAGCAGCGCTGACGGCATGTGCCTTCTCGGGTCTACTTGCCCCTTTGCCGCATAGGCAAGGGTTGCCGATCCGGAGCCGAACAGTCCCTGGAGCTTGTTGGTCCCCAGCGCATCCACCGGCGAAAGGCCTGCCAGCAGCAAGGCCGGCACGGTGATCAGCCCTCCGCCACCGGCGATCGAATCCACGAATCCTGCCACGAAGGCAGCCACGGCAAGGATGAGGACGGTTTGAACGGCCAGGTCGAACATGGGGGGCAGGAGGGCAGGGGCCGGCCGGGATGGCCGCAGGCGGGAGTTTCGAACACAGCAGCGCGTGATTGGCAAGCGAATGCTTGGCCTGGATCTATGGGAATGCGAGCGTGGTGTTGCGAACCGCCACGGCCAAAGCGAGGCAAAGGTCGCCCCGTGCATGGTCGTGATGCCGGGAGAATGTATCGGTCAGGCCAGAACTGCCTGCAGGCGGCTGAGGTCGTTGAGGTGGGCCATTGTTGTCTCGTAGCCCTGCCTGATCGTCTCGTCGGCGCGGTGGAACTCGGTCATTCCGACATGTCCGAGCTTCGGATGCAGCGTCAGGTCCGGCGGGTCGCCGGCCAGGCGGGCGCGGGAAATTCTGTCCTGGATGATGTTGAAGGCCTCGATCATCACGCCGGTAATGCCCAGCTTGCTTTCGCGCGCCTGCTGGTTGAGATCGCCGCCGTGCAGCGGACGAGGTGCATCTTTTCTGACTGCCAGTTCGCCGGCGCTGTGCCTGATGACGGCTGCGCGGCCGAAATTGTCGCTGTTCAGGTTGACTGCGACGACCAGCGGTTGCTCGTAGGAGCGGCAGACCGACACTGGAACAGGATTGACGAGCGCGCCGTCCACGAGAAGGCGGCCATTGCAGTTCACAGGCTCGAACACGCCGGGCAGCGCATAGGAAGCGCGCATGGCGTTGATGAGCGAGCCATTCGAAAGCCAAATTTCGTGGCCGGTGCGAATTTCTGCCGCGACGGCGACAAAGGGCTTGGGAAGTTGCTCGAAACTGGCCCCTTCCAGATGCTGGCGCAAACGCGCATCCAGCTTCATGCCGCCGAACAGGCCGCTGCCTCCCAGCCTGAAATCAAGCAGGCTGAACATGCGTCGCCGGGTCAGGCTGCGGGCGAATTCTTCCAGTTCATCGAGTTTTCCGGCCAGGTAGCAGCCGCCCACCAGCGCACCGATCGACGTGCCGGCGATCATTGAAATTTCGATGCCTGCCTCGTCGAGGGCGCGCAGCACCCCGATATGCGCCCAACCGCGCGCACAGCCTCCACCAAGCGCCAGCGCGATGCCGGTCTTACCGGGGGTGTTCTCATCAAACGGGCAGCCGGGCGAAACGGGGCCATTGGCCTCCATCACATCTCCCCTGCTGCGCAATGACGCCCATTCGAGCATCATGGCCTCCATTATCTGCCCCAGCATGCACGCCTAACGTATCGAAATCGTGAATTTACGTGGTGGCAAGAGAGCAAGTGGTTCACGAGCGCATTCTATAGGTGTCAGTCCTATCGAACAGCACCCTTTAGTCGGAGGCGAGAGTGGCCTTGCCGTCGCCAAGTTCCACCGTTCGATAGAAGCAGGAACGCCGGCCAGTGTGACAGGTTGCATTGTCACCTGACACATTCACCCGCAGCCAAATTGCGTCCTGGTCACAATCCGTGAGGATCTGGACCACCTGCTGCAGATTTCCGGACGTCTCCCCCTTCTTCCAGATCGACTGGCGGGAGCGGGACCAGTAGTGCGCGATGCCGGTTTCCAGCGTAAGCGCGAGCGCTTCGGCATTCATGTGCGCAACCATCAGAAGCATGCCGTCCCCGGCATCGGTGACGACGGCGGTGACCAGCCCGTTCGCGTCGAAGCGCGGCGTGAAGGTGGAGCTTTCCTCCAGCGCCGTCTTGTCGTCGGGGGCAGGATCGAATCTGAACGTCGGCATGGTCGCGGCTCCGGTTCACGGGATCGGCCGTCAGGCCGCGGCGCCGCGCACCATGGCAACGAAGCGCAACTGCTCTTCCGGATGATCCCGGAAACTGCCGGTGAAGGTTGAAGTCAAGGTTGTGGAGCCCTGCTTGCGGATGCCGCGCATGGCCATGCACATATGCTCCGCTTCAATCATCACGGCGACGCCGCGAGGATTGAGCACGTCCTGGATGACACCTGCGATCTGCGCTGTCATCGCCTCCTGCGTCTGCAGCCGGTGGGCAAAGATGTCTACCACCCGCGCGATCTTGGAAAGGCCCACCACCTTCCCGTCGGGCAGATAGCCGACATGAGCCTTGCCGATGATCGGCACCATGTGATGCTCGCAATGTGAGTGGAACTGGATGTCCCTGACCAGAACAAGGTCGTCATAGCCGGCCACTTCCTCGAAGGTGCGGCCAAGTTCTTCCGAAGGGCACTTGTCATACCCGCCAAACATTTCACGAAACGCCTTGGCAACGCGCTTTGGCGTATCGACCAGGCCTTCGCGGTCCGGGTTGTCCCCGGTCCAGCGGATCAGCGTACGTACAGCCGCCTCTACCTCGGCCTGGCTGGGCCGATCCGTGGTCGGCTTGTCCATATAAGCCGAAGGCGGCATGACCTTCTTGATGACAGCGTCCATAAAGGTGTCTCCCGTAGCCCCGCTCAAGACGGGGCGAGTTGAACGGACCACAGCCTTTTACGGGACGTCTGCCCGAAAGCGGCGTGACTGGATCCGGGAATAGGATGCTCGACTTGCCTTGCCGTTCCCGGAACAGGAGCATTATATATATTCATGACGAGCGAATGAAAGGCTGCGCTGCGGCAAACGATGCTCGCTGAACGGCGGTGGACCGGAAAATCATGATAGACGATGTCTACAACACGAAAATTCTTGGTTTTGCCGGAAACATCACCCGCATCGGCCGGCTCGAACAGCCCGACGCCACTGCCAAGGCGCATTCCAAGCTTTGCGGCTCCACCGTCACGGTAGACCTGAAGATGCAGGACGGTGTAGTTACCGACTTCGCTCATGAAGTAAAGGCCTGCGCGCTGGGCCAGGCTTCGTCATCGATCATGGCCCGCAACATCATCGGCGCCTCTGCCGCGGAACTGCGCGCAGTGCGCGAGACGATGCTGAAGATGCTGAAGGAAAACGGTCCGCCTCCGGAAGGTCGGTTCGAGGACCTGAAGTATCTTGAACCCGTGCGCGACTACAAGGCGCGCCACGCCTCCACCATGCTGACCTTTGACGCCGTTGTGGATTGCCTCAACCAGATCGAGTCCAGGCAGGCAGAGGAAGCAGCCTAAGCGGCCGCTTCCTTCTCTCCCAGGATCTCCTTGACCATCGGAATCACCTTCGTTCCGTAGAGTTCGATGCTCTTCATCATCTTCTCGTGGCTCGTGGTGCCGGATGAGTATTTGAGGTCGAAGCGGTTGACGCCGAGTGCCCTGACCGTTGCCGCGATCTTCTTTGCCACAGTCTCGGGCGACCCGGCATAGGTCGAGCCATGCTCGATCTCGCGGATGAAGCTTTCCTTCGTGGTTGCCGGCCAGCCGCGTTCGGCGCCGATGCGGTCATGCATGGCCTTGTAGCCGGGCCAAAGTTCCTCGCGCGCCCGTTCGTCGGTCTCTGCCACATAGCCGGGGGAATGAACGCCGAGCGGCATCGGTTCGCTGCCGACCTGCTCCTGCGCGCGCTTGTAAAGGTCCACGAAGGGCAGGAAGCGTCTCGGGTCGCCCCCGATGATGGCGAGCGTCATCGGGATCCCGTAACGCACGGAACGAATGACTGATTCCGGGCTGCCGCCGACGCCTATCCAGGCGCTGAGCTTGCCGCTCTCGATCCTGGGATAGACAGTTACATCCTTGAGAGGAGGCCTGAGCTGCCCCTCCCAGCTCACGGACTCATTGTTGAGCAAGGCGGCGAAAAGATCGAGCTTCTCATTGAAAAGAACTTCGTAGTCGCTCAGGCGATAGCCGAACAGAGGGAAGGATTCCGTAAACGAACCCCGTCCCAGAATGACTTCGGCGCGACCGTTGGAAAGCGCGTTAACGGTAGAGAACCGCTCGAAAACCCGTATCGGATCATCGGACGACAGAACCGTAACGGCCGATCCAAGCTTGATGCGCCTTGTCCGGGTTGCGATGCCGGCCAGCATCACCTCTGGAGCGGAGATGGCGAAATCCGATCGATGATGCTCGCCAACGCCGATGAAATCCACACCGACCTCGTCGGCAAGGACGGCCTCTTCAAGCACGTTGCGAATAACCTGCGCCTCGTGCAGCAGCTTTCCGTCGGGGCCCACGGTGACGTCGCCGAAGGTGTCTATCCCGAATTCGTAGGTTTTGGTCATGGTCCGTCTCCGCGGGCGGTCCGGCCAGGCCGGTCGTGCGTAATGCCCCTTCTGCAAGCAGCAGCGGGCGGGTTGTTCCGCGGCTAGGTAGGTCCGCAGCTTGCTGCGTTCAAACTGAACGAACAGGACGCACTGTTCAAGATCGCTTGACGATAGGCATCGGCTGGCGGCGGGAATGCCCTCGCGTGAACGGACGCAAACGCCTATTTTCAGCGTCATGCAACCATCCGATCATTCCCGCGCTCCCAGGAGCCAGCATTCCCGCAACTGGAAAGGGCCCTGGCCCCGTACGCCCGCCCGCCTGCTGGGCGTCGGGCTTGTCCGCCTCTACCAGGTGACGCTTTCCGGGTTTGTCGGCAACAATTGTCGCCATCTGCCCACGTGTTCGGAATATGCCTATGAGGCGATCGCGCGCCACGGACTATGGGCGGGCGGCTGGCTGGCGCTCTTTCGTGTCGCCCGGTGCGGTCCGGGCGGCACCTGCGGTCTTGATCCGGTGCCGGAAAAGCTCGACCGACGTCTGCGCTGGTACACGCCCTGGCGCTTCTGGTCCGTTAGTCGCCCGCAGGACTGAAGGCCGGATCATCGACCGGCGAATCAGTCGACGCGGCCTGGGAGGGCGTGCGGGCCAGGGCCTTCAGCAGGCCGTGTGTCGCCGGCGCAAGCGACTTCCAGCGCAGGGTGCTGTCGGGCCCAAGGTCAGGTTCCCATTGCTGGCTGTAAACCGCATCTTCCAGCCCGGTTGCCGATTCGCCTGCTGCCCGGGGCCATGTCGCAGCCGATGCTTCCGGCACCATCAGGCCGCCCGTACCCGCAAACGCATACTCGCAGTGAGCCGGGTCGCAGCACTCATCCACGAGTGACGCGAGCTTGAGAAGGGAGGGGGCAACGAACAGGCCGACAACCTCCCGGTTGGCCGACTTGCGCACGAAGTAAGTTCTCACGGCTCGAATGTACTTTCGAAATTCTGCGTTGGAAGCGCCAGCGATCCGCAGGAAATGCCATCCTTTCTCGCGTGAACTGGCACCCTAAGCAAATCACCAGAATGTGAGGGTGGAGCTGGAAGCTGGCTTTCAAGCACGAGTCTTTACCTGCGCCGCTGCCCGCCCTAAAAGGCCGCGTCCCCAGTGGACATTCATGATCACCACCCGCGTCCGTATGCGGGACTGGATAGGAGAACACGATGCCCAAGGTTTCCCTCACATTTCCCGATGGTTCCGTTCGCGAATATGATGCGGCGACGACCGGTGCGGAATTGGCCGAGTCGATCTCGAAATCGCTGGCCAAAAAAGCCGTAGCCTATGCGCTGGACGGCACGCTGCGCGATCTTTCCGACCCGGTCGGAAGGTCCGGCGCAATCGAGATCGTCACGCGTGAGGACCCGCGCGCGCTGGAACTCATTCGACATGACGCCGCGCATGTGCTGGCCGAGGCGGTGCAGGAGTTGTGGCCGGGAACGCAGGTTACCATCGGCCCCGTGATCGAGAACGGTTTCTACTACGATTTTGCGCGAAACGAGCCGTTCACGCCGGACGACTTCCCTGCCATCGAAAAGAAGATGCGCGAGATCATTGCCCGGAACCGGCCCTTTACGAAGGAGGTCTGGTCCCGCGAGAAGGCAAGGCAGGTTTTCCGCGATAAGGGCGAGGCCTACAAGGTCGAACTCATTGACGCGATTCCGGAAGATCAGGACCTCAAGATCTATTATCAGGGTGACTGGTTCGATCTTTGTCGCGGGCCGCATATGGTTTCGACCGGACAAATCGGCTCGGCTTTCAAGCTGATGAAGGTGGCCGGGGCCTATTGGCGGGGCGATTCGAACAATCCGATGTTGACGCGCATCTACGGCACGGCATGGGCGACCCAGGCTCAGCTGGACGAATATCTCCACATGCTGGCGGAAGCCGAGAAGCGCGACCATCGCCGCCTCGGGCGCGAGATGGATCTGTTCCACTTCCAGGAGGAAGGACCCGGCGTCGTCTTCTGGCATGCGAAGGGCTGGCGGGTCTTCCAGAATCTCATTGCCTATATGCGCCGCCGCATCGGCGATGAATACCAGGAAGTGAACGCTCCCCAGGTGCTGGACAAGTCGCTATGGGAAACGTCCGGCCATTGGGGATGGTATCAGGAGAACATGTTTGCGGTGAAGTCCGCTCACGCCTTCAACCATCCCGACGATCCGGAGGCGGACCAGCGCATCTTCGCGCTCAAGCCGATGAATTGTCCGGGGCATGTCCAGATCTTCAAGCACGGCCTCAAGTCCTATCGCGACCTGCCGATCCGGCTAGCGGAATTCGGCAACGTCCATCGCTACGAGGCGTCCGGCGCCCTGCACGGGCTCATGCGGGTGCGTGGCTTTACCCAGGACGACGCGCACATCTTCTGCACCGAGGAGCAGCTTGAGGCGGAGATTCTCAAGATCAACGACCTGATGATGTCGGTGTACGAGGATTTCGGTTTCGAAGAGGTCGAGGTCAAGCTTGCCACGCGCCCGGAGAAAAGGGTCGGCACCGATGCCATGTGGGATCATGCCGAGGACATCCTCAAGCGCGCGCTGGAGCGCATGGCGCGTGAGGACAACCGCATCAAGGTCGGCATCAATGAGGGCGAGGGCACTTTCTACGGCCCGAAATTCGAATACACCCTGAAGGACGCCATTGGCCGCGAATGGCAATGCGGTACGACGCAGGTTGACTTCAACCTGCCGGAGCGCTTCGGCGCCTTCTACATCGGTTCGGATTCGGAAAAGAAGCAGCCGGTAATGGTGCACCGCGCCATTGCCGGGTCGCTGGAGCGGTTCCTCGGCATACTGATTGAAAACTATGCCGGGCATTTTCCTCTCTGGTTTGCCCCGCTGCAGGTGGTGGTCGCGACAATCACCTCGGACGCAGATGACTATGCCGAAAAGGTCGTCAAGCGGTTGAAGGCCGCTGGCCTGACCGCCGAGGCGGACCTGCGCAACGAGAAGATCAACTACAAGGTGCGTGAACACAGCCTCGCAAAGGTTCCTGTCATCCTTGTCTGCGGGCGGCGCGAGGCGGAAGAGGGAACGGTAAACCTTCGCCGGCTGGGCTCGCGCGACCAGCAGTCGCTCACGCTCGAAGATGCGGTTGCGGCTCTGGTCGATGAGGCGACACCGCCCGACATCCGCCGCGCGCGTCTTGCCGCGGCCACATAGAGATGCTGACGGCGGCGACGTCGGGGTCTACAGCAGTGGCCTCCGAGGCGATGACTTCGACTTCGCCATTCTTGCCGGCTTCGACGGTAAAATCCTTCTGGTAGATGCGGTCGCGGTTCTTAGCGATCACCGTATAGGCACCTTCGGCAAGTACCATGGGCGCATAGGCGCCCACGGCCTCCTTGATCGGATCGCCGGATTCATTGAGCACTGACCAGGACGTGTCGGCGATCGCCTCGCCCCCCGGTTCGCGCACCAGCTTCATGGTGACTTCGGCTGCATGATGCTCGATCGTCGCCTCCGTCAGCTTTCCTGCCTCGACTCGGATGTCGGAGCGGATCACCGCATTCGTCGCCCCGTAGGTCGAAACCACGTGGTAAATGCCGGCATTGAGGCGCACTACCGTGTTCGGCTTTACGTTGGGGATGATCAGGGCTTGGTCGCCGTCAGGCTCGGTTCCGCGCTCATAGATGGAGAAGCGAAGCTTTTTCGGTGAAATATGCTGTCCCCCGGCCAGGACGGCATCCAGCTTCAACCCTCCGGCATCCAGCACGATGTTTTCGCGCCGCGGTTCGCGCCTGACGGTGATGCGCTTGGTGGCGCCAGCCCGGCCATAGGCCGCATGAACCAGATAGCTGCCAGGTTCGAGTTGGAAGGAGGCTTTGCCGCCATGGGCCGAGGCCACCAGGGGCAGCTTCCCGTCGGCCGCAGGCTCTGGCTTGAATACACGCCAGACGAGGCCCCGGGTGATTTCCTCGCCATCTTCCGTAAGCTGTGCACTGAGCGTGATTTCGCCCGTCGCGGCGATGGCGAGTTGATTGCCCGGACTTGCCGGCGCGTATTCCGAGAGGTCCGGCAGGTCGAGCGATTCCAGCGGATCGCTGCCCAGCACGTCTTCCTCCTGGGCGCCGGCTAGTTGAGCCATGCCGAATGAAATGGCCACCACGAGGGCAAGTAGCGGCGAAAGGCGAGAGAGCGTGACCGACATGGCTTGCGTTGAAGCCCAGGCCGATGGCAATTTCAAGGCCTTTCCGGCGCCGATGCGCCGTTCGAATCGCCCGTTTCCCGAGGCCTCAGCCCACAAGAATGTTCTGGAGACACGCATGACGTCGCCCATTATCGAGTTCCTGCTCAGCCGCAGTTCCGTCCCGATCAATGAACTGCAAGAACCCGGCCCGAGCGACGCCGAGATCGCCATCATCATCAAGGCAGCCTCCCGCGTTCCAGATCACGGCAGGCTGGCCCCGTGGCGCTTCATCCTTTACCGGGGCGATGTGCGTTCACAGATCGGAGAAAAACTGGCCGCGCTCGCCGAACAGCGCGAGGGACCGCTGCCGGAGGGGCGCAGAAATCAGGAATTGACGCGCTTTTCGCGCGCGCCGCTGGTCATCGGCGTCGTATCGTCTCCCAAGGACAATCCGAAGATTCCGCAATGGGAGATGTTCCTTTCGGCCGGCATGGCGGCGATGAATCTGGCGCACGCCGCCAATGCGCTCGGCTATCGCACCAACATGGTCACCAACTGGTATTCGGATGTGCCTGAAGGGCGCGCAATTCTCGGCCTTGCGCCGCATGAACGCGTTGTCGGCTTTGTCCACATTGGCAGCTTCACCGGCACCGTTACGGAACGGCCACGTCCTGAAGTATCCCAGCTATATTCCGACTATACCGGCCCCTGGGAAGGATAGACACCAGCCGCCCTTGCGCGAGCCAGAAGGCGCTCGGCAAGCCTGAGGTGCGGACGGTCGTACATCTTGCCATCGACGGCGACGACACCGGGATTGTTGGCCGCGGCGAATGCAGCCACGATTGCCGCCGAGCGCTCGATTGCCTCGGGCGAGGGCGTAAAGGCGGCATTGATGATTGGCACCTGGTCGGGATGTATCGCCATCTTGGCCGTAAATCCGTCGCGCTCCGCCTCCGTGCATTCAGCCTGAAAGCCTGCCATGTCGCGGAAGTTCGGGAATACGGTGTCCACCGCAGCCACATTGGCCGCGGCCGCGGCCAGCAGGGTAACGGAGCGCGCGAGCTGAAACACGGGCGTGTAACGGCCGGCTTCGTCGCGCGCGGCACGTGCCCCGATCGCCGCCGAAAGATCTTCAGCACCCCAAGTGAGACCCGCGAGCCTCTTGCTGGCGCCGGCATAGCTGCGGGCGGCAAACACGCCTTCCGCCGTCTCGGTGATGATCGGCAGGATAGCAATTGCACCGTCGGGCAGTCCGGCTTCCGCCTCATACACGCGCAGTTTCGCAGAAAGAAGCTGCACATCCTGGCCGCCATTCGACTTCGGAAGCATGATACCGTCGGGTCGGGCCGGCACGATTTCCGCGAGGTCTGCGTCCGTCAGGCCGGTCGACAGGTCGTTCACGCGAACGTAGACTGAGGCATCCGTCTGATGCCGTCGGTCTGCGATGAAGTCCGCAGCGATTCGACGCGCGGCAACCTTGTCCGAAGGGGAGACGGAATCCTCCAGATCGACGATCACCACGTCCGCGCCCGCGGCGAAGCCCCTTTCCAGTTTCCTGTCGGAGTTTCCGGGGACGAACAGCAGGGAGCGCATCAGGTCGGCTTTTTCAGCATCATCGCCTGGCGCACGCACTTGGCCACCAGCACGTCGTTCTGGTTGTATGCGCGATGCTCGAATTCGACGATGCCCCGGTCCGGCTTCGATCTCGATTCGCGCACCGAAAGCACCGTCGTCTCTACTCGGATCGTGTCGCCATGGAAAACAGGGTGCGGGAAGATCGTCTCCGTCATGCCAAGATTTGCCACGGTGGTCCCAACCGTAATGTCGTTGACGGAAATGCCGATCATGAGGCCGAGCGTGAACAGCGAGTTCACAAGGGGCTTGCCCCATTCCGTCCTGGCGGCAAAATCGAAGTCGATGTGCAAGGGCTGGGGGTTAAGCGTCATGACCGAGAAAAGGACGTTGTCGCTTTCCGTCACCGTCCTGCGCAGAGGATGCCGGAACACCTGGCCGACCGTGAATTCCTCAAGATAGAGACCGGGCATGTTCGCTCACCTTTGAAGGGTTGATAGTCGCTGCCGGCTGATCCGACAAGGAGGAACGCGGCGCATTGTCATGGTTTCCAAGACCTCAACGAATATGGTGAACCGTTCGTAAACCTTTTTGCGGTTACCGTTCCCGCCGGGGCCAGATCTATTTTGGCCGGGGGTGCTGCGGGTATGGTAGTTTCGCATTTCCTGAAATGGATCGACACGGCGAAAGTCGCGCAGCGCGCGGCAGCCGCTGCCGCCCTGGCCCGGGCCTATATGGATGCAAACCTGTCCTTCGAGGACCGCTGCGCCGCCGAGGCCGCGTTGACCTTCCTGCTGGACGATCCCTCCTCGAAGGTGAGGCAGGCCATGGCCGAGGCGCTCTCGATGAGCCGGCATGCCCCTGCCCAGATCATTGCCGCGCTCGCCGCCGACCAGCCTGAAGTGGCCGGTCCGGTCCTGGCCAGATCACCCCTCCTGACCGATTCCGACCTTGTCGACCGGGTTGCCGCCGGTTCCCGCGCCACGCAATTGCTGATTGCCGGGCGGCCCACGGTGTCGATGGCCGTGTCGGCGGCCATTGCCGAAATCGGAGATGCCGAAGCCTGCGCTGCGCTGCTGAAAAACGGAGGGGCGGAAATCGCCTCCCTGACCTTCCGCCGAATCGCCGAACGCCATGGCCATGTGCCGGAGATTCGCGAGGCGCTGATCGCCGACCCCAGGCTGCCGGCCGATTGCCGGCATATGCTCCTGGTCAAGCTCGGCGAGGCGTTGAAGGGATCGCCTCTTGTAGTGGCGTTGATGGGGCCCGAACGCGCGGAGCGGCTGATGCGCGAGGTCTGCGTCAAGGCGTCGGTAAAGCTCGTCGAACGCACTCGAACCGAAGAACATGGTGCGCTCGTCGAACATCTGCGCCTGCGCGGAGACCTGACCGCGGGCTTCATCGTGCGCATCCTTGCCCACGGCAAGGTCGATTTCTTCGGTTCGGTTCTGGTGGCGCTGACCGGCCAGTCGGAACAACGGATCAGATCGCTGCTTGCCGGGGGCCACGACACTGCTCTGCGGGCGCTTTTCGGCAAGGCCGGCCTTTCACCTTCCACGCACGATATCCTGATCCGCGCCCTGAAGGTATGGCGTGAAGTCGCAAATGGCAGGCGTCTGGCGGGCGCGCAGGAGGTAAGCTGGCTGATGCTGAAGGAGCTTGGCGGCCAGGCTGCGGAAGGACCGCTTGCCTCGCTGGTGAAATCCATCCACCTCGAAGCGCTGCGCGATAACGCGCGCGGACACGCACTGGCGATCGCAGCCGCATAGGCAAAGGGTGCCAGGCACGCAAAGACCCCGGCGCTGCCGCCGGGGTCCAGCTTCAGGTGGTGAAAGAAAACGGACTTTACACCGAATAGTACATGTCGAATTCCACCGGATGCGGTGTCATTTCGAAGCGCATCACCTCCGCCATCTTCAGTTCGATGAAGGCATCGATCTGGTCGTCATCGAAGACGCCGCCGGCCTTGAGGAAGCCGCGGTCCTTGTCGAGGCTCTGCAGCGCCTCGCGCAGGCTGCCGCAGACAGTCGGGATCTTCTTCAGCTCCTTCGGCGGCAGGTCGTACAGGTCCTTGTCCATGGGCTGGCCGGGATGAAGCCTGTTCTTGATGCCGTCAAGGCCGGCCATCAGCAGGGCCGCAAAACCCAGATACGGATTTGCGCCCGGATCGGGGAAGCGGATCTCGACGCGCTTGGACTTCGGCGACGCGCCGAATGGAATGCGGCAGGACGCCGACCGGTTGCGTGCCGAATAGGCGAGCAGAACGGGAGCCTCATAGCCCGGCACCAGGCGCTTGTAGGAGTTTGTCAGCGGGTTGGTGAAGGCATTGATGGCCTTGGCGTGCTTGATGATGCCGCCGATGAAATAGAGGCAGGTTTCCGATAGGCCGGCATATTCATTGCCGGCAAAGGTCGGCTTGCCATCCTTCCAGATCGACATGTGGACGTGCATGCCCGAGCCGTTGTCGCCAAATACAGGCTTGGGCATGAAGGTCGCCGTCTTTCCATAGGCGTTGGCCACCTGATGCACGACATACTTGTAAAGCAGCATCTTGTCGGCGTTGCGCACCAGCGTGTCGAACTTGATGCCGAGCTCGTGCTGGGCGGCGGCAACCTCATGATGGTGTTTTTCCACCCGGACGCCCATTTCCGCCAGGACGGTGAGCATTTCCGAGCGCATGTCCTGACACGAATCTATCGGCGGCACCGGGAAGTAGCCGCCCTTCGTCCGCGGACGATGGCCCAGGTTGCCGGTTTCGTAGTCCGTGTCGTCGTTGGAAGGCAACTCGGATGAATCGAGCCTGAAGCCGGTGTTGTAGGCATCGGCCTTGTACTTCACGTCGTCAAAGACGAAGAACTCGGCTTCCGGGCCGACATAGACGGTGTCGCCGATGCCTTCGGCCTTCATGTAGGCTTCTGCTTTCTTGGCAATGCCCCGGGGGTCGCGATTATAGGCCTCGCCAGACACCGGATCGAGAATGTCGCACAGGATGACCATGGTGGACTGTGCAAAGAACGGGTCCATGTGGACCGTTTCGGGGTCGGGCATCAGCACCATGTCGGACTCGTTGATGGCCTTCCAGCCGGCGATCGACGATCCGTCGAACATGACGCCGTCGGCGAACATGTCCTCCTCAACCTCGGCAACGTCCATGGTCACATGCTGCAGCTTGCCCTTGGGATCCGTGAAGCGAAGGTCGACGAACTTCACTTCGTTGTCCCTGATCTGTTTCATGATGTCGGATGCGGTAGTCATAGGCTCTTTTTCCTGTGGCTTTGATTGTGTTGCGTGCCAGCGCGTCAGATCGCGTCCGGTCCGGTCTCTCCGGTGCGGATGCGCACCGCTTCTTCGATGTTGGAAACGAAGATTTTCCCATCTCCGATCCGGCCTGTCTGGGCGGCCTTGCGAATGGCCTCGACGGCGGTTTCAACGGCGTCGTCTGCGAGGACAACCTCGATTTTCACCTTGGGCAGGAAATCGACGACGTACTCGGCGCCGCGATAGAGTTCCGTGTGGCCCTTCTGTCTCCCGAAGCCCTTGGCCTCTATTACCGTGATGCCTTGCAGGCCGGCTTCCTGCAGGGCCTCTTTGACTTCATCGAGCTTGAACGGCTTGATGATCGCCTCGATCTTTTTCATCAGATGTCTGCCTCCAGTACCGAAAACGGATCTGCATCCGCTCGCTCTTCCAAAAGCATGAAACGTGCCAGTTCGGATTGGCGCCGTCCGGACGAACAGGCCGAGCAGAACTTGCCGCTCAGATGGGCATATCGCGGATATTTGCACCTGTTTCCGGCCACTGGGCTGGAGCGATTGTACCGGCCGGCTGTTGCTTTCGCCCGGAAGTTGGGCAGCCTGCCAAAAAAGTAGGCATCCGCCATCGTCGAGGTTGCAAAATATGCGAAAGGTGCGCGTGAAGCGTTTGCGTCCGGCCGTTGCGTGGTCAATCCTGTGGGCCGAGGTGACGGATCGATGAAGCTTGAGCTCCTCACTCCTGAAGAGATGGCCGAAGCAGACCGGCGCGCCATCGCCGCTGGCCCCTTCGACGGCATTGGCCTGATGCGCAACGCCGGGCAGGCCGTGACTGCGGTTTTGCTTGCGAGGTACCCGCAGATGCGCCGGATTCACGTGCTGTGTGGTCCAGGCAACAATGGTGGCGATGGCTATGTCATCGCGCGGCTGCTGCATGAAACCGGCGCTTCTGTCAGCCTGTGGGCATCAGGCGCGCCGCGGAGTGGAAGCGACGCGGCGAAGGCGGCGGCGGAATGCCCCCTTCGGGCGCTGTCCCTTGCAGATTTTGCCCCAATGCCAGGCGAACTTGTCGTGGACGCGCTCTATGGAGCCGGCCTGTCGCGTGCACTTTCGGGCATGGATGCCCAAGCGCTCGAGAAGGTCGAAGCACTCGGCCTGCCAGTCATGGCGGTCGATTTGCCTTCGGGCGTGTCAGGTGCCACCGGAGCGGTGCCGGGGGCGGCCTTCCGGGCGGCGGTAACTGTCACCTTTGGGCGGAGAAA
>SMEK01000230.1_pt1 | contig 42627 bp, 51 predicted proteins | sample 2456371 | NCBI WGS metagenome assembly SMEK01 (sample SAMN10132590, study PRJNA489261) | soil metagenome | isolation source: day1 antibiotic-loamy sand soil ammended with composted manure from dairy... | place: USA | collected 2015-04-01
CAGCCTAAATAAGATAAGAATCTTAGAAAATGATGAGCAAAAAAAGACAAATCCCAACTCAAATGAAGCATTTGAGTTGGGGTTTGTCGACAGTCTGAACGGACTGTCATTATGACAGTCCGTTTTATTCTTATCTCGTTATGACATCTGCAACTTCTTTTAAGTTCATTCCTTGTTTAAATTCAAAGTCCCCGATTTGAACATAGCGTTCATAGTCGTTATTTACCATAAAATCGACAAAGGCTTTTTTATCTTTAATAATTTTATTTTCTAGCAAGCGATCAGCAATATCGGAAAGACTCATACCAGTTTCGATTTTAATAACAACCTTTTTAGGTTCTTGTTGTTCATCTTTTTTCTGTTCATCACTTTGTTGCTTTTCTTTTTGCTGTTCTTCATTACTTTTCTCGTTATCTTTTTGTTGCTCTTTATCTTTTTGTTGTTCTTTTACCTTATTTCCGTTTTCACTTGCTTTTTGCTGTTCTTCATTTAATTGTCCTTTTTCTAACATTTCGACTTTATTTTTTAGTTCCTCAAACTCATCCATTGTTACTAATGCATACCCATCTTTTTTAAGCGTTTTTTTCACATCTTCTTGCTCGGCTTTATTAAAAAATTGAACATAAATGAACAGTACGACAGTAACGAAAAGTATGCCTACTGCAAAGAAGCGTAATTTCATATTATTCATTTTTGTCCCATCCTTCATCTTTTAAAATTTTATTAACTTCATCAGTAGTTAAAGCCGATTGTTTCGCAATTTGTTCAACCGTCAATCCTTGTTGTTTTAAAAGACGAACTTGATTGACGATAATAGGATTTACTTTTTTAGAAGATGCGTGATCATCAGATGCATTACTATTTGGTAATAGTAACTCCTCTTCTAAAACTTTTAGTCGTTTTTTAATTTGGTAGGTTTCTTGATAAAGTTGAATGGAGAGTTGGTCTAGATCATTTTTTACTTGTTTTGAATGATCAGGGATGATAAAAGAAACAATTATGAGAAGAACAGCGAATACGATCATGATCAAGATTAATGTATTCATACTATCACTCCCAAACAAGAGTTTATCATAAATCGACAACAGTTGACACTATGAAATATAAAAGAAAAAATAGTAATATTTTTAACATAATAGAATTGTACATCAAAACATAGTTTGATATTAAAATACAAAATATTACAAATTATGTATGTTGTTTGAAAAAACATTCGATGTTACGATGAATATAAATAAAAATCCATTTTTTCAGTTCGTATTTAGTTTTGAAGCTTGTCCATTCAAGATCTATAGATAATAGATTCTAGGAGTGAAAAAAATGACATATACACGTATAAATAATTTACCAGATTTATCGAAACTATCAAATATCGAGTATTTCATATTTTTTAAAGGGAAATTAATTCCGATTTTATCGGGCAGAAACATTTTGGCAAATAGTTTGTATATCTATTGTCAATTCCCACTACAAACGGAAAAATTCAATTTGACTCAATTTACGATTATTAACAAGAGTAATATATACGTACCGATAAAAATATTTGTGAAGTGCGGCTTACATACCTTTGAGAAAAAATATGTGTTTGTTTCACCGAAAGAAGATGTTATATTTTTAAGTAATCGTGATGGTTTATTTTTAAATTCAGGGATAATCAAGCATTCGTCGATCAGTCAATACGGTGTTCTTAAACGAAGTGATTATAATGAAAAAATTAGACAAGGGAAAATTCCGCTTTATCCGATCGGAACTGGTGATGTAGTTGGATTATTTACATTGGAAACAGTGTTAAAACCATATGAAAGAACGGTCGCTAATACGTGGGTAATGTATTCAGAAAATCATAACAATAAAAACTTGATAAAATGGGATCGAACACTGAAATCAAGACTAGCTTTTTCAAAAAAATAATGGTATTATAGAAAAGTCGTAATTTGTATATGACTGGAGGGAATAATATGCGCGTAAATATTACATTAGCATGTACTGAATGCGGTGAACGTAATTATATAACAACAAAAAATAAACGTAATAATCCAGATCGTTTAGAATTAAAAAAATATTGTCCACGTGATAAAAAACAAACAGTACATCGTGAAACAAAATAAGCAGCAGGAATATACCTGCTGTTTTTCTTTTAATTAAAATTGATTGAATTTATAAAAATCTTCTTCATTACAATTGAAGCAAGGATTTCAAAAGTTTATTTTATGATAAGGATTCAATAAAGAGGTGAAAGGATGGATAAAAATACGCTACGGAAAAAGGTGAGAAATCAGCTAAGCAAGCTAACGAAAGGACAATATGAACAAAAATCAAAAAAAATTGCCGACACACTATTTGAGCTTGCAGAATGGAAACAGGCAAAATGGATTGGAATCACGATTTCAATTTTCCCTGAAGTAAATACATATCCAATCATTGAAAAAGCTTGGGAGCTTGGAAAAGGGGTGGCAGCTGTAAAATGTGTACCAAAAACGAAAGGTCTTGAATTTTATCAAATTCGTGATTTTTCCCAAATAGGTAAAGGGTTTTATGGGTTATACGAACCTATTGTTGAACAAACGGTAAAAATCGATACCAAAGACATCGATCTATTAATTGTACCAGGTGTCGCATTTACAACGGAAGGAAAAAGACTTGGTGTAGGTGGCGGTTATTATGATCGACTATTACCAACATTTTCAGGAACTACTGTAGCTCTTGCTTTTTGTGAACAATTGCTTGATGATCTTCCGATGGATAGTCATGACCAATATATTCAAAAAATAATTGGAGAAGGGATAACATATCATTGTGTATAATTTAATCGGTTTTTTCATTGTTTGTCTTTTATCATTTCTTGCCTGGCGGGAAAAAGCTTTGCGATTAAGCGGAGCCGTCTGTGCTGTATGTATTGGAACAATGATATTGTTTGGAACCGGAATCAAGGGATTTCTATTACTTAGTGTCTTTTTTGTGACGTCGAGCTTTTTTTCAAAATGGAAACGCGAACAGAAACAATCGATTGATCAAATTGTAGCCAAAGGTGATGCGAGAGATTGGGTGCAAGTTTTAGCGAATGGTGGTGTACCAGCTTTATGTAGTTTTATTTATATTTTGGAAGAAGACCCGATTTGGATCTTTGCTTTTGCTGTTTCCCTTGCCTGTTCGACTGCCGACACATGGGCATCGGAAATAGGAGTCCTTAGTCAAAAGGATCCCTATTTACTTTTCCCTTTTAAAAGAGTACGGAAAGGAACATCAGGAGCTATCTCGCTACGAGGTACATTTGCAAGTTTAATGGGGGCTATCGTAATCGGGCTTACCGCGAAATTACTTTGGTTTCACATGTTTTCTATCCATTTAATGATTTGGATTATTGTTTTTGGTTTTTTTGGAATGGTATTGGATTCGATTATCGGTAGAAGTATTCAGGCGAAATTTTTGTGTACGACATGTCAATTGATAACCGAAAAGAACTACCATTGTGACCAACCAACTGTATTTTTTAAAGGTGTTCGCTATGTCAATAATGATGTTGTCAATATTTTATCTATATTAATTTCGACCGCCTTAAGTTTCTTACTTTACTCTTCGTTGTAAAACTTTTTGGATAAAAAGAGAATTTCGTCCAAAACTAAATCTAGGAGGTCGAAAATATGTTACGATATTTATTTAAAACATTAATCCTTGGAGTCGTTGTTTCTTCTCTAATAAAAAACCGCTATCGAATCATGAATTGGGTTTTAGGAAACCGATATATTAGGCAAATGGTCGTTTCTGGAACAATGAGTTTACCTTTTGTAAAGCAAATCCTTATGAATTCCCTATTTTCAAATCGTGAAAGAACTTCTTTGTAGGATTTCTTTAGACTGCATATTAAGAAGACTTAATCAAAAGAGCCTTCTTTTATGCAGTCTTTTTGCATTTAACTATCCATACAAATTATAATGAGAATGAAGATAATGGTTGATCCATGGATCGACCAACGTGTAATGATCGAATTTATATGAAAGTAGGGAAACGGTTGACGAATCGAGAGGACTATTTATATTGGAAATTGATACATTCATTATTCATTGACGGGTACCGGATTCTTAATATTTCTGAAGATCAAACTGAAATATGGCTCGAGAATTTCTCACATCGCAAATTACCAATTATTCGGATTAAACGAAAAGATATTGATTGGGCAAATTGGATAAAACAGGACATCAAAAGGACTTGTATGAACGGTGAAATGATTCGTAAACGATTTTTAAAAAGGAATTTAACGTGTTTAAATATTTATATTTCTACATATCCTCCTGTAGATTCTTATCAAGATTTGTTTACACGTTCTTTTCAAATCGATAAAACAAAAACAGTTGTGCGCAATATACTATTTACCGGTCGTCATTTAATGGATTCCATTTTTCAAATAACTAATCTATATGGGAAAGATTTATTTGGTTCGATTAAACAGGAGTACGATCTATACGAAGTCGATTTGATTAGAAGAGATTGTCTCGCACTTTTTCACGGTGCAGAGAAAAAAGAAAAACAACTTTTAAACCGCACAAATCCTTTTTTTACCTATTTATTTTTATCCATTCAACTATTGGTATTTTTTCTAATGGAGTTAGCTGGTGGATCACTAAATCCAAATGTATTAATTTCCTTTGGTGCAAAATCAAACGAGTATATCATTGAAGGGGAATGGTGGCGATTCATTACCCCAATGTTTATACATATCGGCTTTATTCATTTATTATTTAATAGTTTAGCGCTCTATTATTTAGGGTCCATGGTCGAACGAATATATGGAAAAGCAAGGTTTTTCATCATTTATTTGCTAGCAGGTTTTTTAGGAACAGTTAGTAGTTTCATTTTTAACTATCATATCTCAGCAGGAGCAAGTGGCGCCATTTTTGGGTTGTTTGGTGCTTTGTTGTATTTTGGTCTTGTTCATAAACGGACATTTTTTCGAACAATCGGTGTAAACATTATCGGCCTGATTGTGATTAATTTAGTTTTAGGATTCGTTATACCTGGTATAGATAATGCTGGTCATATTGGTGGTTTAATTGGAGGATTTTTAGCTGCGGGTATTGTCCATTTGCCACAAAATCAATCAAGTCATCAACGGTTAATGTTTATTGTAATTACGTTACTACTCATTACAGGCTGTTTATATTATGGTTACACTTATCCTAAACTGCTCTATTAAGCTATCCTCTATTTGCTTGAAATGAGTTGTTTTAAGTACATGATTTCATTTGAATTTGTTTCAAAAATGACATATAAATGGGATCGGTTTTTGGCAAGTAAAATGATGGGAATTGTAGTGCCTATTGGTGAAACAATTTCTCCATCATTTTTCCTTATGCCGAGAAAATAATTTTTATAAATGCCTTCCCATAGTTTTCCGATAATTTCACCTGTTTGTTTTTTTGAAAATCCAGGAAGACCACTTTTACTATATTCCGGTAATTGAATGATTGGAATGATATTATAATGGTCTAGGTTTAAATTAAATGTAGTTACTGCTTTTTGAATAACGGAATCAAGTAATTTTTTTTCTTTTTCATCTAACTTTTCTTTCCAAAATCGTTCCTCATCATTAGATGGTTGACGGAAGAATAAAAATTGGTCTTGATTTACATCTGTAATCATATATAAAAGATCATTCGAAAACGTTTGACTACTTGTAATATCTTCTTCATTACGATGTAGTTCACCGTAATGATAACTTAATGCATGTATAACTTGATCATTCGCTAACTCAACCACACCATCCATTTTGATTTTATCTGTATTTTCCCTCCATTCTCCGAATTTCTCGACTAATCTCCCGTTTGCAAATATGAGTGAAATATCTTGTCTTAAATAGGCATTTTCGTTGAGTCTTGAATTAGTAGATATCGGTAACCTTATTTGATTTCCTTTTGTTTGTGGCGAATGAATGGTTGTTTTTGCGTCTAAAAAGTAGGCATTTTCATCCACCGGAAAAAAAGTAATCGTTTCAACGGACTCTTTTTTGTTTGTACTAATCCAAAAAGCACAGGCGAAAATTGTAATGAAAATAGGGAATAGGATGAGCCGATTAATCGATTGATTCATGTTTTTCCACTTCCGTTCATTGTTATCATAGAAAATTAAGCTTATTAAAAATATATGGACAAGAAAGACTTTTATGAAATTTTTTCTTCAAGTATAAAATTGCTCCTTTTTTGTCAATGATGGCTATGAGGACTTTTAGGGTAGTAAATGGCAGGTGAGGAAAAATTTGGAAAAAAAAGAGCAAACAACGCCAGTATCAACAAATTTAAAAGAAAATATTGAAATAATGCGAGAATACTTAGGTGTTGAGAAGAGTTTTGATGTTATACATCTAGATTTAAATTATGCGAATAAAGATATGGCCATTTTTTTTATCGATGGGTTTATAAAAGATGATATATTTTTACATATCATGAGTTTACTTGCCGAACTCAAAGAAGAAGATCTAGAAGAACATACGTTAGATCGTTTGCTGAAGCGTTATATTCCATATGTTGAGTTAGCGACCGAAAGAGATTTAATTAATGCAGCTAATCAAGTATTAGCAGGACAAACAGCATTAATTGTAGATGGTATTGATCAAGCAATCCTAATTGATACAAGAACATATCCGGCCCGAACACCTCAGGAGCCTGATATTGAACGAGTTGTAAGAGGATCTAAGGATGGATACGTCGAAACGTTAGTTTTTAATACCACTTTGACACGAAGAAAGGTAAGGGATCGTTCTTTACGAATGGAATTTATGCAAGTAGGTAGGCGGTCAAAAACGGATGTTGTCATTTGTTATATAGAGGATATTGCTGATGTAGAATTAGTTGAAAATATTAAGAAATCCCTTGAAAAAATTGATACTGATGGCATTCCGATGGCTGAAAAAACCGTAGAAGAATATATTTCAGGAAATCATTGGAATCCATATCCAACAGTCAGGTATACAGAAAGACCAGATACAGCTGCCGTTCATTTATTAGAAGGGCATGTTTGTATCATTGTTGATGGGTCGCCAAGTGTCATTATTACTCCGACGACCTTTTGGCATCATGTACAACATGCAGAGGAATATCGAAATAAACCTATAGTCGGTGCCTATTTACGCATTGTGCGCTTTTTAGGTGTTCTCATATCCATTTTTCTTATTCCGCTTTGGTATCTGTATGCAGTTCACCCAGAAGTTTTACCAGATGTTTTATCCTTTATAGGCCCTAATAAAAAAGGGAATGTACCGTTATTTTTGCAATTTTTAATTGTTGAAATTGGAATCGATATGTTACGGATGGCTGCTATACATACACCGAATAGTTTAGCTACTGCCCTTGGTATCGTTGCAGCGTTAATGATTGGGCAAGTGGCTGTGGAAGTTGGTTTATTTTCCAATGAAGTGATTCTATACATCGCTGTTGCGGCAATTGGAATGTTTGCAACACCTAGTTATGAATTAAGTATGGCGAACAGAATCACACGATTGGTGTTATTAATTATCACCGGAGTATTTGGTTCTGTTGGATTTGTTATTGGCACTTTTGCATGGATATTATTGCTCGCTAATATGAAATCTTATAAAGTGCCCTACTTATGGCCTTTTATACCGTTTGATTTTAAAGCATTTATGGATATAATCATTCGGGCACCGATTCCATTAAAAAGAACCCGCCCTAAATTTTTAGATCCAAAAGATCCGGATCGTTAAGCTTACAACAAAACTGCTTAATCTTTTTAGGCAGTTTTGTTATTTTTTTATAAGAAAATTTACTATATATTCTATTAGGCAATACATATGAGTTTATAGTATTATATAAAAATATGGATTTTTCTAATGCGATTTGAATGATGTTTGTTTATAATAAATCTGAGGATAATACCTTGGTATTATGTTAGAGGGTGAGATTTGTGGACTCAATCTATGATGTACAACAACTATTAAAGCGGTTCGGATCGATTATATATGTTGGTGATCGATTAGGAGATTTACAGTTAATGGAAGAGGAATTAAAACAACTTTATTATTCCCAAGCCATCGATAGAAAAGATTTTGAAATGGCAATATTACTAATTCGTCATGAAATTCAATATGAATTGGAAAAGAAAAAAAGGATGTAGTGGTGAATAATATGAAGCAAAATAATATTTTTAGTATTGATGTTGGTGGAACAGCGATCAAACTTGCGATCATTAATGCAGAAGGAAAATTACAGAAGCTTTGGCAAATTCCAACGAATAGGAAAGAAGAAGGAAAATATATTATTGATGAGATATATGAAGAGTTTAAGCAAGCAATTCATAATTTACAAATTAATAAAGATGATTTTATTGGTGTAGGTATGGGGGCACCTGGTCCCATTTTGCCAAATGGAGTAATGAAACGAGCAACGAACATTGGTTGGGAAAATTACCCATTAAAGGCTAAATTAGAAGAACGTTTTCAATTGCCAGCCTTTGTAGAAAATGACGCAAATTGTGCAGCATTAGGGGAAATGTGGCAAGGTGCTGGAAAGGGCTTAAAGAATCTAGTTTGTATTACATTAGGCACCGGTGTTGGTGGCGGTGTAATTGTAAATGGTGAAGTTGTTTCAGGGACATCAGGTGGCGGTGGTGAAATCGGTCACATTACTGTTCAATATAAAAATGGTGCCCCATGTAATTGTGGTAAAAAAGGGTGTATAGAAACCATCGCTTCAGCGACCGGAGTTGTTCGACTAGCAATGGAGAAAATAAAAAGATCTAATGAAGAAACTGCTCTAACTCGTTTATACAAAAAATATGGCAAGATAACGGCTAAAGATGTTTTTGATTTAGCAGCAGGTAACGACCCTGTTTGTGTACAAATTGTTGAAGAAGTATGCTTTTATTTGGGCCATGTTTTAGGTACATTAAGTTCAACCTTAAACCCTGATGCGTTTATTATTGGTGGTGGTGTTTCCGATGCTGGTGAAACTTTGTTAATGCCTCTTGAAAAATATTACCGACAGTTTGCTTTTCCATCAACGGTAGATGATACGAAAATCATTCGTGCAACGTTAGGTAATCAAGCAGGAGTTTATGGAGCAGCATATTTAGTTAAGAATAAACTTTCTTAACATTAATATGTTATTTATTAATTTAGTAAGATGGTATATAATTAACTGATAAACAAATGTCAAAGTATGGAAACATGTTAGATTGTACATATTATTCTAGTATTCTTTAAATTTTTAAGAGGAATCTATCAAGGAGGCATTATTTTTTTATGAAACAAGTGTTGGAATCAAAATACACCCCTTTGATTATTCCGATTGTTTTGTTATGGGTAAAAACGTATATTGCATATAAAGTTGCCTTTGATATAACAATTGAAAATGGGTTGCAGGAATTTATATTATTCATCAATCCTTTGCCCTTTTTATTCATCGTATTTGGCATTGCCTTATTTGTGAAGGAAAAAAGACGAAATCTTTATATTTTAATATCTCATTTATTAATATCTATCTTGCTTTATTCAAATGTCGTTTTTTATCGGTTTTTCTCTGACTTTATAACACTGCCTTTAATTTATCAGCCAGGAAATTTCAAAGGTTTAGATGAAAGCTTTTGGGCAGAGATTTTTTTGTTTGACATTTTTTATTTTGTAGATTTTTTCATTTTAGCCTACTTAATGTGGAAGAAACACCATTTATTTAACATAAGCGGTATATCGAATTTACAACGAAAAGTTTATTTTCTTATGACAGCTGGATTAATTTTTATTAATTTAGGGATTTCTCATCTGCAAAGTCCCGACTTATTTGATCGTAATTTTGATCGGGAGCAACTTGTGAAAAATATCGGTCCATACAATTACGCTTTATATGATTTTTATCTTCAAACAAAAACTTCAGCCCAAAAGGTATTTGCCGAAGATAATGATTTGATTGATATTAAACATTATATTGATTCCCATTTTGTAAAACCAAATCCTGACTACTTTGGTATTGCCAAGGATCGAAATGTCATTGTTATATCATTAGAATCAACACAAAACTTTGTAATTAATCGAACGGTCAATGGAAAGGAAATCACACCATTTCTAAATGATCTAATGGAAGAAAGTTATTATTTTAATAATTTTTATCATCAAACGGGTCAAGGAAAAACATCTGACTCCGAATTTATTGTGGATAATTCCCTTTACGGTCTAGGAAGAGGAGCGGTGTTTTTTACCCATCCAAAAAACGAATATATGGCTACACCTGAAATTTTAGCAAATCATGGTTATACAACAGCCTCCTTTCATGCTAATACGAAAGTTTTCTGGAACCGTGATGAAATGTATCAATCTTTGGGTTATGATCGATTCTATCATTTAGATTATTACGATGTAACAGATGATAATTCCATAGGATGGGGACTAAAAGATATTCCTTTTTTTGAACAATCCGTAAGCCTGTTAAAAGAATTACCACAGCCTTTTTATGCGAAATTGATTACATTAACAAATCATCATCCGTTTGTTTTAGATGAATCAGATACATTTATAGATACAAATGTGACTGAAAGTGCAACATTAAATCAATACTTAGCAACAGTGCGTTATGAAGATGAGGCACTACGTCTATTTTTTGAACAATTAAAAGAAGAAGGTCTTTACGATCAGTCGATAATTGTAATCTATGGTGACCATAATGGGATAATAGAAAAAGATTTTGAAGTACTGAGCGACTTTTTAGGTAAAGAATATAATGCTCATACCGTTGTAGAAATGCAACAGGTACCTTTGATTATTCATATACCTGGTCAAGAAGGAAAAACAATTTCGACTGTCGGAGGTCAAATTGATTTAAAGCCAACAATACTTCATCTGTTAGGCATTGAAACAGAAGGACAGTTGAACTTTGGGCATGATTTATTTTCTTTGGACCATCCGAATTTAGCGATCTTTCGTGATGGACGCTTCGTTACAGATCAATATATTTTTGCGGAGAACACTTGTTATGTAAAAGATTCTGGGAAAATTATTGATGGTTCCTACTGTGAACATTATCATGATATTGTCACAAAGGAACTCAATTATTCTGATCAGATTATTTATGGAGATTTAATACGGTTCTATCATAAAGATTTATATGATATAAAAAAAGAATGATCAAATTCTTTTAAGACCATTACATGAAAAATTTCTTTTTATTTATAACAAAGGGAGTTTTTCTTGTAATGGTTTTTCTTGATTTATATAAAATGTTACACCGGAAAATTTCAAACATTCATCATGATCGGTGAAATTGTGTCGGACTGGCAAAAAAGACTGACCCTTGTCATATAGTTAGCAATAAGGATTTAAAAGTTTGTCACTAATGGCAATGAGGAGGATGTTTATGAAAGTCCAAGTTCGACCGGGGGATACATTTTGGCTATATAGTCAATTGTTTCGTATACCGGTTCAATTAATTGAGGATTCGAATCCAAATGTTTTACCTACTTCATTGATGGTCGGACAAACAATCAATATTCCTGGATTTATTGCTGAGGAATATATGATTCAACAAGGGGACACAATATCGAAATTGGCAAAGGAAAGAAATTTAGCGATTGATACAATATTTTTATTAAACCCTAATTTGAATCCAAATCGATTGCAAATTAATGATCGAATTCTCCTCCCGAGGTTGGTTACAGATTTTGTTGTTGATGGAAACGAAGCGTATGATTTTGGTAAATTAGAAAAAGATCTTCATCGTCTTGTTGAAATTTATCCATTTTTAAAAGTAAATCGTATCGGAGATAGTGTATTAGGAAAGCCATTGTATGAAATTGAAATTGGAAGAGGTAATCGTACGATCCATTTTAACGCTTCCTTTCATGCGAATGAATGGATTACGACCCCTGTATTAATGCGACTACTAAATGAATTTATCGTATCTTTAGTTCGCGGAAACCCAATCCGCGGAATATTTACACTTCCGCTTTATAATCGAAATCGTTTATCTATCGTACCGATGGTAAACCCCGATGGTGTAGATCTCGTTTTACATGGTCCTCCTGAAGAGATGAAAGAAGAATTAATAGAAATGAATAAAGGATCATTGGATTTTTCTGGTTGGAAGGCGAATATCCGTGGAGTGGATTTAAACAATCAATATCCGGCTTATTGGGAAATTGAAAAAAAGAGGAAAGAACCAAAAAGTCCGGCACCACGTGATTACCCTGGGGATGAGCCATTAACAGAACCTGAAGTGATGGCGATGGCAGATTTAGCACAAAGAAAACAATTTGCAAGGTTGTTGGCCTTTCATACACAAGGTAGGGAATTTTATTGGGGTTATGAAAATTTAGAACCTCCTGAATCAGAAGTTCTTGCCAACGAGTTTGCTAAAGTAAGTGGTTATGATTCGGTGAGATATATAGATAGCCATGCCGGCTATAAAGATTGGTTTATTTATATATACCGTCGGCCAGGATTTACATTTGAACTAGGTTATGGAGTAAATCCGTTACCTATTACACAATTTCCACAAATATATGATGAAATGTTAGGTGTGTTTTTGGCTGCATTATATATGTAAGACCAATCATTTTATGTTACAATGAACGGAAGATGGGAAAGTCAATATAGGCTTTCCGTTTTTTTCTTAAAAACATTGCTAGAATGATATTTTATTTTTTTCATTATATTTGACTTTTATGAAACCTTTTAGTAATGAAAACGTCTTGTATAATATAAGTCATTCGAAGGGGTGTGGTAGATGGCTAAGTCTAATTTGAAATATTTCATAATGCTTATTTTTATTTTTTGTTTCTTAATTGGATGCCAAAAACAAGATCTACACTTGCAGCCATCAGTATCCTCTAAACATGAAAAAACCTCTACTGATCATACAATGGATCAAAACGCTATGAATCACCCTGAACGAAAAATACAATCCCTTGAGGTTATTGAAGAACAGTTTGAATACATTGTAGGTTGGTTAAACAATGAAACAATTTTATTTATCGAACATTTAAATGATGAATATGTCATTACGTCCTATAACGTATATTCCGGCGAAAAAAAACGAATTTATTCTAGTCATATACCAATTTTACAAGCGATTCTCAGTCCTTCAAAAACACACTTGCTTATTCATACGTCACCAATAGTTTTTGAAGCAGATGTAAAAGTAATAGAATTAAAAGAGCAAAAATTAATCTATCACGATCGTATTGAATCTAGTGAAATTAGTTTTGAATGGAATGGGTATGATGAATCAAAATTATTTGTTGTCGCCTTTTTAGAAGATTGGACATTTCATACATATATTGTAAATATACAGAAAAAAGTAAAAGAAGAAATAGATATGCCATATCCCTTTGCAATTTGGAACGATACGTCTGTGTTGCTGACGTTAGATTGGGGTAATGACAGTTTGAATATGACTGCACCTATTTTACGTTTTCATAATGATACGAAAGATTTTGTCTTAAAAAACGAAAAATATTACTTTTTACAAGGATGGAAAGGAATCACACTAGCACTAGGTGTGAATAAAGATCTCGAGAATATAGCAGATTTTAAATTTTATAATGATAAATGGGAGCTAGTACAAAAGTTATCATTTCCTTATTTAACGGAGTATACAAATCGGGAAATTCCACGGTTTGACTTAGTGGATGATCATACATTTTTTATCGTTGCACCAAGAAATTGTGAAGAGGAAAATATCCATTGTAAATTTGATTTAGTAAAAGTTGATTTGTTTAGTGGAAAACAAGAAATAATTATTGAAAATGTAGCTAATGAACCAATATTACCCTCTCCGGATGGAGATTTAGTATTATCTGGATTTCAATTTGAAAATGTAATCCAAGTAAATAAAAAGAAAATCGAACCTTTTTTGAAGATACAATAAAAGAATAGGGGCATTGATTCAGCCCCTATGTTAACTTAAATCTGGATAACCGTTGAAAAGTATTGTAGCAACTGTAAAGAATCCAAAAACAGCTACTGTTGCTACCGCGAAAAAAAGCCCCAGATAATTTTTGTTTTTATAACAAGAATAAGTTGCAATAATAGCCAGAATTGTAATTAAACCTGTTATTATTACAGTACCCATTTTTTTCCCCCTTCGAAATTTTTTTCGATAAAGACATACCAACTATATCGATTACGGTGTTCCTGGAACAAAAACAAATGTCGTATAGTATGTAAATCCAACGAAGAAGATGGTCAAATAAGCTCCGAATATATACATGTACATTCTTTCGGTTAGACGAAGATAACCTAAAATGTAAAAGAAACCCGTTTGAGCTAAAAACAATAATGCCATCTCTAGCATGCCACCTACGAAGAACATGATTGCAAATATTCCTGTCCAAAACGACAAAACTCGAAACATGCGATCCATATTGGATTTCCTCCTTTTTTTCGTCTGAAAAGTCGATATATTTAAATTATATACACACAAACGATAGTTGTAAATGTTTTTAACTAATAGTAAGATTATAAACTTCTGAATAATGATAAAAAAATAAAACACGCAATTGTACAAAAAATGATGTCAATCTGCGTGTTGTTTCAATATTAATCAGCAACATGAATTAAATAAGCACAATGTGAACAATCTTCAAACATATTTTCTTTCATAATCAAATCATACTCTTCAAATAATGCTTCAATCATTCCTTTAATAAAAGCAATATGCATGTCGCAAGTTTCTTTTTTATGTTTTTCAGCAATCTCTCTAAATGGACAGTTAAAAACTTGCAAATATATTTGATTTCCATCTTCCTTAATATAAAAGTCAGGGGTCATTCCTAATATTGTTGTAGTGGTTTCCAGAATTTCGAACTTTTGATTTTTTGTTAATTCAGTTTTGTCTAACTTTTGTTTACTTAATTGTTTTTCCATTATTTCGATTCCATATCGCTTTCCCGTTTCGTAGAGTGCATTTTTTCCGAGCTCTCCCAAGGATATCATTGCTTCAATAGCAACTTTTGCTAACAGTTGATAATCTCGAAATGGGAAATTCAACTCAACAACTTCATTAGAGAGATGATAAACTCGACTTGGTCTTCCTCCTTTTCCGGTTTTTTTGTTTTCAGATTTCAACATACCGACATCTTCAAGTTTGGATAGATGCATCCGAGCAACATTTGGGTGAATCTGAAATTGTTTTGCAATATCTTGAACCGTTACAGGCTGATGAAATTTTGTCATATATTCATATATGGATAGTCGAGTGGGGTCTGATAAAACATTCGTAATTTTTAACGTTTGTTGCAAGGGAATCACCTCCATATTGCTATAAATTATTATAATATAGAAAATAAGCCTATGGAATGTAGAGTAGTGGTTAAACACTTTTTTGTAAGAAAACGTTCACAACTTCACAACAAAAATTTAAAATATTTTTTATTAAAAATTTAAAAATAAAGAAGGATTTTGTAATTTTATATCGAATATTATGTTCTGAGAAAAAAGCAAAGGGGTTGATCATTTTTGTGACTCCTATAGAAGAAAAAGCGGTCACTATCATACAAAAAGCCTTTTCTCAAAATGCGACCGATATTCACATCATACCCAAGTCAAATTATGTCCTCATATCCTTTCGGGTTACGAACCAATTACTTCCCATTCAGCAACTTCCTATAGAAGAAGCGGATCGCCTCATTACCTATTTAAAATATCGAGCTGAAATGGATATAGGTGAACGACGTAGACCTCAAAATGGTTCCTTTGAAGTCGATATAAAGGGAACAAAAGTTGGTCTTCGTTTATCTACGTTACCTTCTTATTTTATGGAAAGCCTTGTCATACGACTTCTTCCACAAGACAGCTCACATTCCTTTTCTCGCCTATCCCTTTTTCCAAAAACGACAAAAATTTTATTATCAATGGTTGAAAAAGCACAAGGATTAATTATCTTAACAGGCCCAACCGGTTCGGGGAAAACGACAACACTTTATTCTTTACTAGAACATTCAACAAAATATTTAAACAGAAATGTCATAACTTTAGAAGACCCAATCGAAAAGAGTAATGAAGATTTTTTACAAATCCAAGTAAATGAAAAAGCTGGTATTACGTATAGTACAGGTTTAAAGGCTATTTTAAGACATGATCCCGATATAATTATGGTCGGTGAGATTAGAGATGCTGAGACAGCAAAAATTGCAATTCGAGCAGCGTTAACAGGACATTTGGTCTTATCTACAATGCATGCGAAGAATGCAAAGGGTGGACTCTATCGGTTAATTGAATTTGGTTGTAATTGGCATGATTTGGAACAGGCGATCGTTGCTATTACTGCTCAAAGGTTAGTTCACCTTGTTTGCCCGTATTGTAAAGACTATTGTCACCCTTTATGTCCTCGTTTTTTCAAAAGTCGAGCGGTTGTATATGAAATTTTAATGAAAAAAGCATTAAAGGAAGCATTGCTAGAAATGAAAGGCTATAGCATGAAAGCCGCATATCCTACCCTTCGAAAACAAATTTTAAAAGGTATTACGCTCGGATTTATAAAAGATAAGGAGTATGATAGGTGGGTATATGATAGTTAGAAAAAATCGCTGGAAAATAGAGGAACAAATCGTTGTCTTAAAACGATTAGGAATGTTATTAGATCGTGGTTATTCTTTAAATGAAGGTTTTGAATTTGTTCAAATTGCATTAACGAAACATAAGCAAATGGATATTGAGATAACGATCAGAAAACTACAAAATGGTATGCCATTTTATAAAGTACTGGAAGAATTGAAATTTCATCCATGGGCGATAAGTTTTGCCTTTTTTGCTGAAAAAAATGGTAACTTAGCGACATCATTACAAACGGTTTCTAGATTATTATTAAAAAGAAAGCAGGAACAGAGTAAGTTAAAGAAATTACTTACTTATCCCATTTTTTTATTACTTTCTACATTCATTATGTTTATTTTCATATTGAATGAACTACTTCCCCAATTCATCTTTATGTACGATTCCTTTTCCTTGACTCCTAATCTATTCATCCTTTTTTTCTTACAAATCCAACAACATCCATATATTATGTTAAGTCTTACAATCGTTTTATTCCTTATACTTTTATTCATTCTTAAACAATATAAGAAAAGAAAGACCGATATTGAAATTCAAGTGACTGTTGCGAGATTGCCGATCCTTGGCCGTTTCCTTAGGTTATGGCATACGTATTATTTGTCCTATCATATTAGTCAACTATTAAAAAATGGTATTTCTTTAATGGAATGTTTTCAATTTATAGAAAAGGATCCGAAAAAACCATATTTAAAGTTGATCCTTCGACAAACACAACAAATGTTATTAGAAGGATACCAATTAGATCAGGCAATTAATCGTGTGCCCATTTGGGAAAAGGAACTCGGTCAAGTTATTTTCCATGGTCAATTAACAGGAAATCTGGATATCGAATTGGAAGTATATAGTCACTCGTGTTTAGAACGATTTTTTGAAGGAATAGAAAAGATCATAAAGATTGCTCAACCAACGATTTTTGGTTTTATTGCGATTTGGATTATTTTTATGTACATGTCGATTATGCTACCTAGCTTTGAAATAATGAACAATTTATAAAAGGGGGACAAACACAAGAATGCGTAATGAAAAAGGCTTTACTTTAATTGAAATGATGATCGTTTTATTCGTCATTTCTATTTTATTATTAATTACAATCCCAAACGTAACAAAAAATCAATCTTCTATTACCGAAAAAGGTTGCGAAGGACTTGTCAATATGGTGCAAGCACAAATACAAGCGTATATGATAGATCATAATGGTGAGACGCCAGATATTAATGATTTAACGAGTAATGGTTATTTAGAAAGTGCTCCCAAATGTCCTAATGGATCAAGTGTTACAATCGTGAATGGAAAGGCAACAGTAAATAATGAACGTTAACACTAAGAAGCATAAATTTCTAATAAGGGAGGATGGTTTTACGTTATTAGAAATGCTATTCGTTCTATTTATCTTGTCCGTTATGCTTTCAGCCATTCCTCCTATCTTTCACTCCATTCAACAGACAATCAATCAAACGAACTTTATCCACCAATTTCAAGCAGATTTATATTATGCGCAAAGCTATGCAATATCACATCGGCGAAGAATTAGCTTTAAGTATGATTTTACAAATAAGATGTATACTTTATCCGCTCCCTTTGATGAAGTTATTTTAGAAAGACAACTTCCTAACGATGTGACAATTGAAAGAGGAAGTCTTACTGATTTTTATTTTAAGGGTGATGGTAATGTTAACCGCTTTGGCTATATCTATATAACAGTAGAAGGTAAACAATATCGTTTGTTTATAAGTATCGGACGAGGGAGATTTATTGTGTATGATTCGTAGAGTTAAAATGAAAAGTGAAAAAGGATTTATATTCTTAGAAATGCTCGTTTCATTCATAATCTGGTTTGTTTTGTTTTCTACAGTCATTCCTTCATTTTTATATATTACAAATAGTAGAAAAGAAATATTAATTGATCATAAGGCTCATGAACTATTAGTGCAGCAAGCCACTCGTATTATTTTTGATGAGCCTATACGTGAAACTATAGTAGAAAATCATGATCAAATTTTTACATTTACAGTAAAAGGAGACAAAAATTGGAAGGAAATTTGTGTGCACTATGAAACAAAGCAAAATCAGGAAAAACAAGTTTGTCAAAAGGTACACTTGTAATCAAGATGGATTTACATTAATTGAAATGTTACTTAGCTTTTTGATATTTTCATTTTTAATTATTTTTCTCTTGCATTCTATACCTCTTTTAAAATATCATGCATATTCTACTGAAACATTGGATCAATTGCATTGGGACATATTTTTGAACCAAATAAAACGGGAAATACGAACAGTAGAGACCATTTATCTCAGTAATCATCAACTCGATTTAATTAAAAATGGGCGGCTTATTACTTATGATCAATATGGTGAAAAAATAAGAAGGCGTGTAGATGGGGGTGGTTTTGAAATCACCATGTTTAATATTAAAGAACTGACTTTTAAAGAATTAAAAAAAGGAGTAAAAGTTATCGTTTTACATAAAAATGGAAAAACATACGAAGGAGACATCTATTTACCAAATGGTATACCGATTACGAATAAGGGATGAGTCAGGTGTAATATTGCCAATTTCTTTATTTGTTCTTTTTCTATTTTCGATCGTTACCATGTATGCAGTAACGAAATTTGAAATGGAGAAACGTTCACTAGCACATATCGAAGAAACATATGATTTAGAATTATTATTACTGATGGCCTATCGAGATTTAGAAAAGCAATTTACAAAAGACCCGGCTAAAAAACAAGGACAATTCCAATATGAATATGGATTTGTCAATTTTCGATTACTGGATGAAACTGGAAATTCTTATCTTTTTCTTTTTGAATGCTACAGTGAAAGTGGGGAGCTATTTATGGAGTTATCCATGCCAAAATAGTTGATAAAATGTAAAAATGTTTGCATTTCACATTTTTGGTAAGAATATTAGTAGAGCAAAAATTTGGAGGGGAAAGCAATGAAAACAAACGATTATGTTCGTTTTTTGACACAAACATTTGTTGAACATTTTGAAACACCAAAAGAAGAAAGGAACAAAAATAAACAACGACTTCCAGTTTCATATCAATTATTTGGAATCTTGCCTTATTCTGTAAAAGAAAGTGTGAAAATGATAAGAAAAAGAAAAAATTGAATTATGATAAATAATCTTAAAAAAGGGGAGTATTCCCCTTCATTTTTTTATTAATGAATGTTGTGTTAGGTAAAATATTCCTCCGTTTATTATTGAAACATGTATTTTCGGTTCGTATTGGTTTTTTAAGGCCTCTTTTTCAATATAATAACGTTCCGGTCGTTCTTCTTCATCTTCGAAAAAAGCATCCAGCAGTTTAGCATCTTCTGCCCACCTTTTTTTAGCATCTTCTGCCCATGTATGATCGTCCGTAGCTATTTCATTTTCGATAAGTTGTTTAATTCTTCTTATCCCACTTTGCGGTTTTATTAATGGTGTAAAGGTAAAAGCAAAATCCGGCATTTTCGCAACTAAATGTATTTGATTGGTAAACAACTGATCATGAAAGTCATAAATGATGGTCCCATTCATTAAGTTCACACCGTAGGATTGCAACCGATCTTTTCTGTGATCACAAATGTAACTAATTTTTACATTTAGACAGAGCCAGGGGTATAGTGGTACATTTAGATTCGGACTACCGGATTTGTTTTCAAAAAGTCGAATAAAACCACCTTGTTTCTTGATCACATTAAAGATTTGATGCAGCCGCGGTGAACCAAAATGAATAAGTTCCCCTTTTGTTTTACCGAGTTCGTTGAAATCTGTAATGAAGGTAATTTTTTGGGGATTTGGTTCTGCGCCAATCTTTTCGATATAATGCCAGTAAAAAGGGCGATTCATGAGCAGTTTATCCATTTCAATTGTTAATTGCACTGTCATGTATTTGCCGTTATCTTGTTCAATTGTACAATTATTTGTAGTAAAAAAGTTTTTAAGATAACTGTGAATTTCCTGCTGTTGCATAATTTCCATCCTCCTTAATGGACTCAGCCAGTTCAATCATCGCTGTTAAATTTTCCATTTTAATTTTCATTTCTCCTTCTGTTTCTGATGTAGTAAAAATATCAATGAGATGGTCTTCCAATTTACCAAATTCCAATTTTGTTAAAATTTCATCGAGCTCACCAATCACCCGTTCAAACAGATTTATTTTCTCATAGAGTAGTTTTAAAATATGTTCTTCGACCGTATTTTTCGTTGCAAAATTATAAATCCTAACATCTTTTTCTTGCCCTAGACGATGAATTCTTCCAATTCTTTGTTCAAGTCTCATCGGATTCCAAGGTAAATCGAAATTAATCATATGATTACAAAATTGTAAGTTGATTCCTTCACCGCCAGCTTCCGTCGCTATAAAAACTTGGGCATGGTTTTGGAAAAGTTCTTTCATCCAGTCTTTTTTCCCGCGTCTAAATCCACCGCGAAAAGGCACAGAAGATATCCCGTGCTGTTTTAAATACCATTGTAAATATAGCTGGGTCGCACGATATTCGGTAAAAATAATGACTTTATCATTAATCGATTGAATTAATTCCAATGCTTTTTCTGCCTTTGAATTTACTTGAATTTTTTGAATGAGCTCCATCATTGATTGAATAAATTGTTGGAAATTTTTTGATGGATTTTCAGCTTTGTCGAGCATATTTTTTAATGTAACGAAAACGGCTTCTTTACTACTACATGCTTCACGTTGCAAAGTTAAAATCGAGAAAGCATTATTTAAGATTTCATTATGTTCTTGTTTGAACTTTGTTATGGCATCATATAATTCACGTTCTTCTTTTGATAAATCGATTAAAATCGTTTCTACTTTCCGTTTAGTCCATTCAATTTTTGTATCTTGTCTTCGATTGCGGATCATCACTTTATTTATCAATTCTTTTAAATGTTTATCATCAACACTGTGTTTGTTTTTATACTTCTCTAAAAACTCCTTATAAGTTCCTAAATGTCCAGGTTTTAAGAGGGAAACTAGATTAAAGATTTCTTCAATTCTATTCTGTATTGGTGTTGCTGTCAGTAAAAGACAAAACTTTTTCTTTAAATTTTGGGCAAATTCATAGTTTCGTGTTTTATGATTTTTTAATTTGTGGGCTTCATCAATGATCACAAAGTCATAATCTAACTCTAAAATCGTTTCTTTATGGGGACTTCTTTTTGCAGTATCGATGGATGTGACCATCACATCTGTATGTTCCCAACTGTAGTTTTTGCGATAACCGATGGCAGGGATATGAAATTTACTATTTAGTTCCCAAACCCATTGTGAAACGAGAGAAGCTGGCACGAGGATTAAGACTTTCTTAACTAAACCACGAATCATATATTCTTTTAAAATTAAGCCGGCTTCTATTGTTTTTCCTAATCCGACCTCGTCTGCTAAAATAGCTTTTCCATTCATGTTTTCAATTACTCGCTGTGCCGTTTCGATTTGATGAGGAAGCGGTTTTAATTCAGGTAAGAATTTCGGAGCCTGTAAACCATGAAAATCGGGGATTATTAAATTTTTTTCCGCTTCAAGCGCTAAATTATATAAATTCCAGTTTGACCATGGTCCATCCTGTTCTAATTTATGTAGAAAAGTTTCAATCCAAGAATCGTCGAAATGAATGTTTAATTCCATGATTACAACTCCTTTTGCTGACGAGGAAATTAGTTGAGAAAAGCTTTCCTTAATGATACGATTGATATGATTGAAGTGTTAATCTTCCATAAACAATGAATAATCCTAAAAAATCGTAAAATTAGTTTACCCCTTTGTAGTAATTTTTATCAAAATGTTATGTTTTACACTTGAGGGGGAATTTTACGATAGGTAACAAAAGGGGGACAAGCTATGAGTGAACTTAAACGAACACCACTTTTTTCAACCTATAAAGATTGGGGCGCAAAAACAATTGATTTCGGTGGCTGGGAATTACCAGTGCAATTTTCTGGAATCAAAAAAGAACATGAAGCGGTGCGTACAAAAGTAGGTCTTTTTGACGTTTCGCATATGGGAGAAATTCTAGTAACGGGTTCTGATGCAGAACATTTTTTACAAAAAATGTTAACCAATGATCTTTCCAAACTGAAAATAAACAAAGCGCAGTATACAATTCTATGTAATGAAAATGGCGGAACCGTTGATGATTTACTTGTTTATAAATTGACAGATTCATCTTTTCTTCTAGTTGTAAACGCTGCCAACACAGATAAAGATTATGAGTGGCTATTAGAAAACCAATTCGGTCAAGTTGAAATACATAATGTATCATCTTCTTATGCTCAATTGGCATTACAAGGACCATTATCTGAACAGGTATTGCAAAAGCTTGTAAAAAACGAAAAGTTAGAATACATTCAGTTTTTTAATTTTAAACAAGATGTTCAAATCGGTGATGTGAAAGCATTGGTCTCAAGGTCAGGATATACTGGTGAGGATGGTTTTGAAATTTATTGTAAGCAAGAGGATGCAATTTATTTATGGGAAAATATTTTAAAAGCAGGTGAGCCAGAAGGAATAATACCTTGTGGATTAGGAGCAAGGGATACGTTACGATTTGAAGCAGGCTTACCTTTATATGGGCAAGAATTGAATGAAGACATCTCTCCGCTAGAAGCTGGGTTAAAATTTGCAGTAAAACTGAATAAAGATATTGATTTTATCGGGAAAGATGCATTACAAGAGCAAATGAAGCAAGGGATTAAACGAAAATTAGTTGGCATTGAAATGATTGAAAGAGGGATTCCGCGAACTGGCTACACAGTATTGAAAAATGGTGAAGAAATTGGATATGTTACAACAGGAACACAGTCACCAACTTTACAAAAAAGTATCGGTATGGCTTTGATTAAACGTAATTTTGCAGAATTTGATACAGAAGTTTGTTCCAACACCATTTTATAAAAGAAAGAAATAACACGTTGAGGGGGAAACTTCATGACATTTCGCTATTTACCCATGACAGAACAAGATAAGAAGGAAATGCTCGAGGCAATTGGGATTGAAGCCGTTGATGAATTATTTTCAGATATTCCAGAAGAAGTCCGGTTTAATGGTCGTTTGAACATTAAAGAGGCAAAATCAGAATCTGCACTTACTAAGGAACTTTTTAAGTTAGCTAATCAAAATGTAAATTTAAAAACGCATGCCAGTTTTTTAGGCGCTGGGGTATATGATCATTACATACCATCCATTGTTGATCATGTCATTTCTCGTTCTGAATTTTATACGGCTTATACTCCTTACCAACCTGAAATATCTCAAGGTGAATTACAAGCTATTTTTGAATTTCAAACGATGATTTGTGAGCTTACAGGGATGGATGTAGCCAATTCATCCATGTATGACGGAGGAACGGCTTTAGCAGAAGCAGCAATGCTAGCATGTGGTCAAACGAGACGCAAAACGATTTTAATTTCAGAAGCGGTACATCCTGAATATCGTGAGGTAGTCAAAACCTATGCCCGTGGACAGCGCCATCAAGTTGTTGAAATCCCATTAAATAATGGAGTTACGAGTACTGAACAATTAAAAGAGTTAATGTCAAATGATGTTGCGGCTGTAATTATTCAATATCCTAATTTTTTTGGTAGAATTGAACCATTAAAAGATTTTGCAGCGATTGCCCATGAATATAAGTCATTATTTGTTGTATCTTGTAATCCAGTTGCACTCGGTATTCTTACACCACCAGGTAACCTTGGAGCGGATATTGTAACGGGAGATGCACAACCATTTGGTATACCGACATCATTTGGTGGCCCTCATTGTGGCTTTTTTGCGGTGAGTAAAAAGTTAATGAGAAAAATTCCTGGACGGTTAGTAGGACAAACCGTTGATGAAGATGGTCGTCGCGGATTTGTTTTAACATTACAGGCTCGTGAACAGCATATACGCCGTGAAAAAGCAACATCTAATATATGTTCTAACCAAGCATTGAATGCTTTAGCTGCGAGTGTAGCGATGTCATCGCTAGGTAAAAAGGGTATCCGTGAGATGGCTGTTAAGAATGTGCAAAAAGCGAATTATGCTAAAAAACAATTTAAGGAAAAAGGGTTTGACATTGTTTATGATGGCCCAATATTTAATGAATTTGTATTAAAAGTTGATAAGCCAATTTCTCAACTTTCACAACATCTTTTAGAAAAAGGATTTATCGCTGGCTATGACTTAGGTAAACTTGATGAAAAATTACATGGTCATATGCTCGTTTGCGTGACTGAAGTGAGAACAAAAGAAGAGATTGACCAATTTGTCGAGGAAGTAGGTGCTTATCATGCAAAATAAACAAATGCCGTTAATTTTTGAAATTAGTAAAGAAGGGCGTATCGGTTACTCCCTTCCGGAAATGGATGTACCTGAAGAACAAATTGAAACCCTTATACCGGAAGAATATATACGTACTGAAGAAGCTGGACTTCCGGAAGTTTCTGAATTAGATATTATGCGTCATTATACAGACCTTTCAAAGAGAAACCATGGAGTTGATTCTGGTTTTTACCCACTCGGCTCCTGTACGATGAAATATAATCCAAAAATTAATGAAGATATTGCGAGGTTATCTGGTTTTGCCCATCTTCACCCACTTCAAGATGAAAGTACCGTACAAGGATCGCTTGAATTAATGTATGATTTGATGCAATCATTAAAGGAAATAACAGGTATGGATGAAGTGACCTTACAACCGGCAGCTGGTGCCCATGGAGAATGGACAGGGTTAATGATGATCCGGGCTTATCATGAAGCAAATGGAGATTATAACCGTACTAAGGTAATTGTACCTGATTCAGCCCATGGAACAAATCCTGCATCAGCTGTGGTAGCTGGATTTGAAACTATTACAGTAAAATCTGATGAAAATGGGTTAGTTGATATCGAAGATTTAAAACGGGTAGTAGGACCGGACACGGCTGCTCTAATGCTTACAAATCCAAATACTTTAGGTTTGTTTGAAAAAAATATTTTAGAAATGGCTGAAATTGTTCATAACGCTGGTGGGAAATTATATTATGACGGGGCAAACTTAAATGCGATTATGTCTAAAGTCCGACCAGGTGATATGGGATTTGATGTTGTTCATTTAAATCTCCATAAAACTTTTACGGGTCCACATGGTGGAGGTGGTCCAGGTAGTGGTCCGGTCGGTGTGAAAAAGGATTTAATTCCATTTTTACCGGTACCGGTTTTAGTTAAACAAGATGAGCAATATGTATTTGATTATGATCGGCCACAATCGATCGGTCGAATTAAACCATTTTATGGGAATTTTGGTATCAACGTCCGTGCATATACCTATATTCGTACGATGGGGCCCGATGGGCTAAAACAGGTGACAGAGAATGCGGTTTTAAATGCGAATTATCTTATGCGTAGGTTAGCTCCATATTACGATTTGCCGTATAATACTCACTGTAAACATGAATTTGTTTTAAGTGGAAGAAAACAAAAGAAATTAGGTGTTCGGACATTAGACATAGCAAAACGTCTACTAGACTTTGGCTTCCATCCGCCGACAATTTATTTTCCGTTGAATGTTGAAGAAGCTATGATGATAGAGCCGACTGAAACAGAGTCGAAAGAAACTCTCGACGCTTTTATAGATGCAATGATTCAAATTGCCAAAGAATCAGAAGAAACTCCGGAAATAGTCCAAGAAGCACCTCATACTACAGTAGTCAAACGGTTAGATGAAACACAAGCCGCCCGTAAACCGGTTTTAAAATATGAAAAAGAAGCGTAAATATTAAACCTTCAGTTAGAAAACTGAAGGTCTTTTTTACTCGTTTATATTATAGATTTTATTTACCAACTTTAATTTTACCTGTCCATTTTTTAAAGCCACCCTGAAGTTGATAAAGCTCTTTGCATCCATTTTTATATAAGATCTGTGCAGCTCTGCCACTACGAGAAGTATTTTGGCAATATAAGTAGACTGGTTTATCTGTTCTTATTTCTTTTAAACGCATTTTTAATTGTGTTAATGGAATGTTTCTTGCCCCGAGAATATGCCCTGACTCAAATTCATTCGGTTCACGAACATCGATTAATTGGGCTTTACGATATCCTTTTATAAACTCATCTTGTGTTAAAACAGTAAGAATACGTTTTTGTTGAAGTTTATTAAATGCCCACCAAGCAAAGATAGCAATAATGATTGCTAGTAAAATGAGAAATGACGTCATTATTGTTCCCCTTTCTAAAACATATACGCTAATAAATATTATATATCTAAATACTGTTTTAGCAAACGAAAATATTATTTAATCATAATTTATTTTCATTGCAAATGAAATTTCATTGAAACGAGAAGAGGCTGCATAAATACAAGGGATTCGAGAAATATATTCTCAAATTTTTTAAACCAATGAAGAGTTTTTTTATCGATTGGTAAAAAAATATGTTAGAATGAAAAAGTTAGTATTTAAACCGATAAAAAAATAGATGACTATGAAGTAATCAAATATCTAGCAAAAACTTATTTTCAATGTGGTGCCTTCGAAAAATTCCTTCCAAAATAAAATATTTTCCTTTTAAAAGATGAAATTATTGACAAAATTTATGAAATATGCATCCAAACACAATATATAGTGTATATAAAAATGTTTTTGCACTATATATTGATTTGTGATTGTTGTTATGTTATCTTTAGGTTACAAATTAATAGACAGCTAGAAGATGCAGAGTGATTTTTTTATTGTGTAAAGGAGATGGATGTATGGCGGTAACAATGACGAATCAGCCACAGATTAACGTGAAAAAATTAAATGAAGCAATACGACTTTTCCCACAAGTATTTCCGATTACAGAAGATATGCACATCACATATAAAGGTGTCTCGAGACTTGTAATGTTGGATCGCTATTCTTTTAAAGATACTGAAAAGCTAACTTTAACAGAAGGCGATTTTGTTGTGTTAACGATCAAAGAAGATACAAAGTTCCCTGCTCGTGGACTAGGATTCGTTCTACATATTGATTGGGAGGGAAATAAGGCACGAGTTTTAGTTGACGAAGAATATCGGAATATTTTAGAAGACCCGGAAGAAGCAGAATCAGGTATTATTACACGTTCACTAGATGTAATTGAAAAACCGCTTGAAGTATACTACGAACAAATTGCGAAAAGAAATGCGGCTGGACTGGCAGAAGTAGAAAAGACGCCTGAATTACGAGAAGAATGGTTTCATAAGTTTTATCAAGAACTTGTACAACTCAACTTTGTTCCGGCAGGTCGGGTTCTTTACGGTGCTGGTTCTGGAAAAGAAGTAACCTACTTTAATTGTTATGTTATGCCATTTGTACATGACTCTCGTGAAGGGATTTCTGAACATCGGAAAAAGGTAATGGAAATTATGAGTCGTGGCGGTGGTGTAGGCACGAATGGTTCTACGCTACGACCTAGAAATACATTAGCTAGAGGAGTTAATGGTAAATCAAGTGGTTCAGTATCGTGGTTAGATGATATCGCCAAATTAACTCATTTAGTTGAGCAAGGCGGATCCCGTTGAATAAACGGCGGGATTAAAATCTCGCGAATTGCTGGGACACCCTTAGAGCTATCTTCACCACAACGTGACTGGTGACAGTGAGCGTGATGGTTTAAAAAGAAGATAGATTGGGCAATCAGCAGCGAAGCATCTCTGGAAACGGAGATGAACGTTCAACGACTATTGAAATTTCCTAAGGTTCCCAATAGCAAACGATAAAAAGGGAATGGGAACTATGGAAAGAGTAAACCATAACAAACGGCAACGTGGTTATGGGGCGCGAGACAAAGAAGAAATAATCGAATCAATGATAAATCTTAATGATAGTTATACCCAAGTTGATATAGCTAAAATATAAGTCGTGGTAGGATAAAAATTTAAAATGAGGAATTCCAATATCAAGCTATATCAACATGGAGAAAAAAGCTGATTCGAAAGTTTACAAATTTTCTTCTTTGATGAGATAGTCTGATCTCATACGAAAGTATGAGAGGATGGCAGAAATGACCATCCCCGTTCAATATTAATGAACGAGTAACAAAAAGCGTGGAGCTCAAATGATTATGCTAGCAGATTGGCATCCAGATATTATTGAATTCATAATTTCAAAAATGCAAAATCCTCGTATTTTACGGTTTTTAATCGAAAATGCGAAGGATGAACAAATTATTCGTCTTGCTCAAGAAAAATTAAAATTTACTCCGCTAACTGAAAAAGAACGAACAATGTATCAAAGCATTGTTAATTTCAAACATATTCCAGGTTATGGTGGTTTTACAGAAGAAATCATTAAAGATGCCGAAGAAAAATTGCGTGATGGCGGAACTTACGATGTCAATAATCCAGAATTTTTAACAGGAGCCAATATTTCGGTTTGTTTAACAAAAGAATTTATGGAAGCTGTTGAAAATGATGGAGAATATGAACTTCGTTTTCCTGATGTTGAAAAATATAATCAAGAGGAAATGAAGATTTACAATGAAAAATGGCATGAAGTTGGTGATGTTCGCGAGTGGGAAAAAATGGGGCATAAAGTTCGCACATACCGTAAAATAAAAGCTCGTGAATTATGGCAATTAATTAATATATGTGCAACTTATTCAGCAGAGCCTGGAATTTTCTTTATCGATAATGCAAACGACATGACAAATGCGAAAGCATACGGACAAAAAGTTGTTGCGACAAATCCTTGTGGTGAGCAACCTCTTGCACCTTATTCAGTCTGCAACCTAGCAGCGATTAACTTAGCAAATATGGTAAACAAGGAAACGAAGGAAGTTGACTTTGAAAAATTAAAACAAACAGTTAAAGTTGGTGTTCGTATGCAAGATAATGTCATTGATGCGACCCCATATTTTTTAGAAGAAAATAGAAAACAAGCTCTTGGCGAACGTCGTGTTGGACTAGGTGTTATGGGATTAGCAGATCTGCTCATTTATTGTGAAAAGGTTTATGGCTCACAAGAAGGAAATGAACTTATTGATAAAGTGTTTGAAACAATTGCAACTACAGCTTATAGAGAGTCTGTTGAATTGGCTAAAGAAAAAGGGAGCTTTCCATATTTAACAGGTGAAACAGAAGACGAAACAATCGCATTACGAAAAGCCTTTATCGAAACAGGCTATATGAAAAAAATGCCAGAAGATATTAAAGAGGCTATAGTAGAACATGGAATTCGTAATTCGCATTTGTTGACGGTAGCCCCGACTGGATCTACAGGTACAATGATTGGTGTCTCGACAGGACTTGAGCCTTACTTCTCCTTTAAATATTATCGCAGTGGCCGTTTAGGGAAGTATATTGAAGTGAATGCGGAAATTGTTCAGGAATATTTAGACAATCACCCAGAAGCTTCCGCTGACAATTTACCAAAATGGTTTGTATCAGCAATGGAATTAACACCTGAAGCACATGCAGATGTTCAATGTGTTATCCAACGATGGGTAGATAGTTCTATCAGTAAAACAGTTAATGCGCCAAAAGGATATACCGTAAGACAAGTACAAAAAGTCTATGAACGCTTGTATAAAGGTGGAGCTAAAGGTGGTACTGTGTATGTTGATGGAAGTCGTGATACTCAAGTTTTAACTTTAACAGCAGAACAAGAATCAAATGAGATGGCGGAGGACGTTCAAACAGAAGAACCGATGGTTGTTATAGTAGATACGATTCAGGATGTCCGTTCTACCGACGTCACAGTAGGCTCAGAAATCGGTGATACTTGCCCAGTATGTCGTAAAGGTAAAGTCAAAGAGATCGGTGGTTGTAACACGTGTGACAATTGTGGTGTACAATTGAAATGTGGTTTATAAATTAGCTTATTCAGGTCAGCTGTAGGCTAGAAAAGAAGTCGCGATGTTTTGAAAAGTTGAAATGAAGTACCCCTTTGGACTATATTTGTCTAAAGGGGTGTTTTTTAACGGGAACATGGGTTATTTTAGATTTAGAAAAAAATTACTTTTATATTTCTGAATTCTCTGAATTTGTTATTTTCATATTGTTATTGGTAATGAATTAGGGATTAAACATTCTACAAATCCAAAAACGAATAAACCAGTTGTAATGACTATAGATTTTCTATTAACAATAGATAAGGATAATAGTTTAATTGATGTTGCAAGAACGATAAAGTGGAACGATGTATTATTGAAAGACCTTGTTGTTAGGAAATTTTAAATTGATAGATTTTGTTGGAAAATAAGAGGGGTGATAGGGGAATTGTAACGGAAGTAAGTTAAATGACCTAGAAGAGCTAATTTTCCCTTATTTCTCAGAGCACGAATTTTATTCTTAATATTGTATTATGCACCATTTTATGAAGATCTTCACGCTTATAAACAAACAAGCATTTATCGCCAGTGAAAAAGTGCGTCAGTGTATAAGTAGTTAAGGAAGTAGGGAAATCTTGGTCGAAATAAGGAATTAAATGAAGTACACTTTGATGGGGTGGAAAAACCCGGCGATTTTATTATTATCTATTGGTTTTTCTAGTATAGGAGACTTTATTTATTTAGTTGCAATTAATATTATTGTATATAAGTTAACAGGATCGGCAGCTGCAGTTGCAGGACTTTGGATAGTAGGTCCACTGACAAATATTTTTACAAAGTTCTGGACTGGGAGTTTTATTGATTATCGCAGCAAGAGAAAAGTAATTATTGTAACGTACATAGTCAGATCTGTTTTCATCTGCTTAATTCCATTCGCATCAAACATGGCATTTATATATGGAATTTTAGTTGTCTTAAGTGTGGCAAAAGCATTTTTTAATCCATCTTCGATGACGTATATTGCTATATTAGTTCCAAAAGAAAAAAGAAAACGTTTTAACTCTATTCAATCCTTTACTAGTTCTGGGGCGTTTATAATAGGACCAGCAATCGGTGGATCACTTATTTTCATAACCTCTGTTGAAATAACATTGTGGCTAAATGCTTTCTTCTTTCTGATTTCGGCAATTTTATTATTTTTTCTACCAGAAAAAGAAAACATTGATAAAGAATCAATTCCGACATTGACAATTACTCAAGTGATTCATGACTTTACGATTGTGAAGAAATTCATGGTCAACAATAAATATGTCTCTTTTGTTTATCTAGGTTATATTATGATTATGATTTTTTCTTTTGCCATGGATGCACAAGAAGTCGTTTTCACTCAACAAGTAGTAGGTCTTTCCGAACTTGATTATAGCTTATTAATTAGTATAACGGGAATCGGATCGGTTGTAGGAGCTTTTTTATTGTCAGTTTTCTCAAATAAATTCTCACTTAGATATATGATTTGTATCGGTCTAATCATGATGACTTTTGGTTATACAATCTATGCCTTTTCATGGTCTTTTACATCGATTGTTGTTGGTTTTGTAATCTTAGGTTTTTTTAATGTGTTTTTAAATGCAGGAATTATGACCTTCTATCAAAATAATGTTCCTACTCATGTAATGGGAAGAGTTACAAGTATCTATCAGTTAATTCAAAGTGTTGCTCAAGTAATTTTTCTTTTATTTATAGGTTTCATTGCAGATCTTATAAACTTACGACTTACAATAGTAGCGTTGGCACTAGTTATGCTGCTATCATCTTTTATTTTTTCAGTTTCAATATTGAAACCGAGTAAAAAGGGCTTTTATCAAGAAGATGATATAGAAAAGAGGAATTAAATTTATCATTATAATAAAATTGAGCCAGTACAGGGTGGTAACGTCCATCTGATTGTATTAACTATAGGAACTTCAATAGCTGGATATTTCGTAAGTACAATGGACAAAATTTCACATTTTACTCATCTTCTACCGTTCACATATTTAAACAGTGGAAAAATCATCAATGGCGAAATTGCTACTATACTCAATAACAATTCTATCGGGATAAGTTCAGGTGTCGTTGTATTACTATTTAGTTCACTTATTTTATATTTAATCGGAGTTTTCACTTTCAATAAAACAAACACATAAAAAGGATTCATTCCGCATATGAATCCAGAAAAAAATAATATAAAGCAAAGCTCCAATGATTTATTCAAAAGAATTCATATATAGCTCTCTAACTTAATTCAACAAACGGGGGACTTTAACAAAACACTTCACAATGGCGTCTTATCTGATTAAAGGGGAGGATTGTGATAAAATGTGTTGGAATTTTATGGTAAAATAAGTATACTATTTTAAAGTGGAGGAATTTATGGGCTTAGGTACAACAATTTTAGGACTGGTAATAATCTTTGTGTTCCAACTTCTAATATCAGAATATTTTGTTAGAAGATTGGACATCAAAAGAACAAAAATAGGAGTGTTCTCAAAAGGAAGAAAAAAAGGCTTTATTGCTGTTGAAATAATCCTTATGGTCTTATTCATAATTAGTCTTTCTGCACTTCTTGACTATTTTCCTTATTCAGTTAGTCTTTCTATGACTATGTATTTCACATTAACATATTTGTTCCGAGGAATTGAAGAATGGATTTATAAAAAAGAGAATAAGGGATATTTTCACGAATGGTTAGCTTCAATTACATTTTTAATTATGTTCTTATACATTTTTAATTATGTTCTTATTTTTTATAGGTGACATGACTTTAAACTAACAGGGTACTTTTCTTAAATAAGGAAAAGTGCCTTTTTTTACTAACGGAAAGTTACTTTAAGTAGGAAATCAAAAATTACTGGGATAAATAAATGGAGAGGTGTTTTTTATGAAAAAGATCATAATAGGATTATGCACAGTGTTAATTTATGGTACTCGATGAATTTAAAGGAAATGAAAATACAAACTGTATTGATAAAATGTTTTTTGATCAAGTTTTTGATGACATACAAGAGTAATATACTGTACACGGAATAGGGGTTAGTCCAGAAAAAGTCCTTACAGTTAGAATTGAAAAAACACAATAAAAGGAACAGGCTGAAAAATACTTTAGAGCTATTTTAAATACTTATGGTATGAAAAGCTATAAACTTGAAGTATTTGCTGATGATTTAGATTTACATTTACATTAAAGATATTGTGAAATGATATAGTGAAACTAACGGGTGCGATTGTTGGTTGAAGATAAGCAGAGAAAATGATCTAACTATTTTTTAAAGTTACATCGGCAATTTGTCGATCTTTTTATCTAACATTTTATGCTTAAGAATAAAATAAAAAATTTATTTATAGATTTAAAAAACAGTTTGTCCGCTGTACTAAAACAAATAGACACAGATTACATATGAAGTAATGAAGTACTTGTTGGAGGCGGATGAATTGGACATTGATGGCGTATTTTCTGGAGGAGGCATTAAGGGGTTAGCTTTTGTCGGTGCGTATCAAGAACTGGAAAAACGCGGTTATCGATTTAAAAGACTAGCAGGAACAAGTGCAGGATCTATTGTGGCTGCAATGATTGCTGCAGGATACAACTCTAAGGAAATGTTGGACGAATTAAATTCATTAGAAGCTGAAGAAATACTAGATGAACAACGTTCCATATTTCCATTTAAATTTATTAAATGGATACCGATCTATTGGAGACTAGGTCTTTACAAAGGGCAGGCATTAGAAAATTGGATTGATGAACGACTCAAAAAAAAAGGCGTCAAAACTTTCGGAGATTTGCCGCCTGGTGGTTTACGCGTGGTCGCATCAAATTTAACAAACGGGAAAATTTTAATCATACCTGATGATTTGTATAAATATAATATACCTTTCGAAAGTTTTTCTGTAGCTAAAGCGGTACGGATGAGTTGTAGTTTACCTTATTTTTTTGAGCCCGTACGTCTTAAAACGAGTGAAGGAAAGGTAATAATCGTAGATGGTGGTGTATTAAGTAACTTTCCTATGTGGCTATTTGATCAAGAAAATGTTAAAAAAATTCGACCTGTCCTTGGGCTAAAACTAAGTCCCGATTATAAGAATATACCACCGAATGAAATTAACAATGCACTACAAATGTTTGAAGCATTATTTACAACGATGAAAGATGCTCACGATGCTCGCTATATATCTAGGAAACACGAAAAAAATATTATATTTATACCAACGGAAGGAATTTTAACAACTGAATTTGGTTTAACCGAAGAGAAAAAACAGGAACTTGTAAATATTGGTAGAGAACAAACAATTAAGTTTTTACAAAAATGGACATATTAACTTTAAACCTTACTCACTTTTAGTATTGTCAATGAAGGGCACGATTCTTTTTCTTCCCTTTTTTTCCTTCGATAACCGTTAGATGAGTTGAAGATGCAGTTCGTTTCCGAATTGCATTTTTCTTTTTATATGTTGGTTGTTTCGTATTCCTTCTATATTTTCTTTTCGAAAATCGAGCTGCTTTTTGAAATGCTTTATGTTCCTTAGTAAAAATCGTACTACTTTTAAACACAAATTTTTTCATAATAAAATAAATGATACCGATGATTATTGCAGTAATAAGAATAAAACGGAAAAGCCACATCGGATCATTCATGAGAGTGATGAGTAAACCGATAAATGAGAACGATAATAAACTAACAAAAAGAATGTAGCCGATTTTATTATTCATGCTAACACCTCCTACATGCATCATGAGCAAAAATTCTTTATTTTAAACAAATATCTTTATTTTTATGAATTCTTTTTTATAATTCATAATTCCTTCTGTTTTGGAAAAATATTATGACGAAAAGTTTTTAATGTGTCGGAAGTTGTGGGATAGGAAAGCCCAAGGAATAGTTAAATCAATATTATTGAGGCGAGTATATGAGTTGATGTTAAGATTTAGTACAGAATTTCATATTTATATTCATTGTATTACGTATTTAATTTTATTTTACAAAAAAAAGGGCAAAACCTCTACAATAATTACCTGATTTATGTAAAACATGGATAAACGGGCATACTAATATTGGAGGTGTCGTCATGGCAGACAAAAAATTAGAACAAGATAAGCATGCAAAGCCATTATCACTTACTGCAATTGCCGCGATCACAGGCTTTTTTGGTGGAATATTTTGGGGATTCGTCGCTTTAATTGCCCATTTCTTTAAATTTTCAGAAATTAGCCCAACGACAATATTAGAGCCTTGGACGGTAGGAGAATGGAAAACAGGGTGGATCGGTATTGTTTTTTCATTATTATTACTTGGTGTATTAGGAATTGGTGTAGCATATATATATTATTTTACATTAAAAAAATATAATAATATTTGGGCAGGTTTACTATATGGTGCTGTTCTATTTGTGCTTGTCTTTTATGTATTAAACCCTCTTATTCCAACTTTAAATCACATTAATGAATTAAAGTTCAATACGGTAATAACCATGTTATGTATTTATTTATTATTCGGATTATTTATAGGTTATTCCATTTCCTATGAATACAATGAACAGCTAGAAAGAGAAAAAACGAAAGAGATAGAAAAAAGTAGGTAACCGGTTGAAATATATGGTAAAATATGTGTTGTGAATTTTATGTAGGGAGAGAGAAAAATGGTAAAATTAAATCGGTTGCGTACGACTTTTTCTAAATTTGATATTGATGCGCTACTCATAACAAATTTATACAATGTACGATATATAACAAATTTTACAGGCGATTCTTCAGTTGCGCTGATTACTGAAGAAGGAGCCTACTTTATTACCGACTCTCGTTATACTGAACAAGCAAAAGCTGAATGTATTGCTTTTGAAGTGATCCAACATCAAGGTTCGATTCCACATGAGGTAGCAAAGATTTGTAAGGAAAAAAACGTTAAACGTTTAGGTTTTGAAGAGAAAGATGTGACTTATGCACTCCATCAAACTTATGTCAAGGAATTGACCGCGGAATTTATTCCGATAACTGGTATTGTAGAAGAATTACGTCAAATTAAATATCCTGAGGAAATAAAGTTAATTAAAATTGCTGCAGATATTGCTGATGCTGCCTTTAAACATATTTTAGAATTTATCAAACCTGGTAAAACAGAATTGGAAGTTTCTAATGAATTAGAGTTTTTTATGAGAAAAAGTGGTGCAACATCTTCATCTTTTGACATCATAGTAGCCTCGGGTGCTAGATCTGCTCTCCCACATGGTGTTGCATCTGATAAAGTCATTGAAAAAGGCGATATGGTTACGCTAGATTTTGGTGCATTGTATAAAGGATATGTTTCTGACATAACGCGAACAATAGCGGTTGGCCAACCCTCTGATCAAATGAAAGAAATTTACGATATTGTTCTTGGGGCTCAACAAAAAGGAGTCGAAGAAATTCGTAGTGGTTTGACAGGAAAAGAAGCAGATGCCATTTGTCGTGATTATATAACTGAAAAAGGATATGGCCCTCATTTTGGTCATTCAACAGGACATGGTATCGGATTAGAAGTACATGAAGGTCCTGGTCTTTCTTTTCGCTCTGATACGGTTTTAAAGCCAGGCATGATTGTGACTTGTGAACCTGGCATATATATAGAGGGAATTGGCGGTGTTCGGATTGAAGATGATTTATTAATCACTGAACATGGAAACGAACCGCTTACACATTCAACAAAAGAATTAATCATACTGTAATTGGTAGGAGGATATTTTATGATTTCAGTAAACGATTTTAAAACTGGATTAACAATTGAAGTTGATGGTGGAATTTGGAGAGTGCTTGATTTCCAACACGTGAAACCTGGTAAAGGTGCAGCTTTTGTTCGGTCTAAATTAAAAAATTTACGCACAGGTAATGTACAAGAAAAAACATTTCGTGCGGGTGAAAAAGTAGAAAAAGCCCAAATCGATAATCGTAAAATGCAATATTTGTATGCTAGTGGCGATACCCATGTATTTATGGACATGGATAATTATGAACAAGTTGAATTGCAAGCATCACAAATTGAACATGAATTAAACTTTTTACAAGAAAATATGGAAGTACATTTAATTATGTTCCAAGGCGAAACATTAGGTGTTGAACTTCCAAATACAGTTGAATTAGAAGTGATAGATACTGAACCAGGTATTAAAGGAGATACGGCTTCAGGTGGTTCAAAACCTGCCAAATTATCAACAGGCTATGTTGTCCAAGTACCTTTCTTTGTTAATGTTGGCGACAAAATCGTTGTAAATACAAGTGATGGATCTTATGTATCAAGAGCATAATTTCGGTAGACTGTCCGATCGGACAGTCTATTTTTTTGAAAAAACTTTTCTATATGAATCTTTTCATACTAACTTCATAATATTTCTCTTCACAGTGCAGTAATTTCCCCAAATTGTAGTCATACTTTGTCCAAACATGAAATACATTTAAATAGAAAAGTAATCCAGAATCTGTCTATAGGAGAGGTTCGATCATGAAACAAATAATAGATCTATTACCATTATCCTTACGAGAACAATTTGAAAACCTGCCGAACAATCTTTTAGAAAAGATAGAAGAAATTCGGATTCGTATTTCTCGTCCAATTGAACTAATAAGTAATCGAGAAGTGATTTATCTCTCCTATGTTGTGAATCCTCATGATGCGGAACAATTATTAAACAAAATTAGTAAACATTCGTTTTATACGTTAGATGAAGAATTAAAAAGGGGATATATCACGATTGAAGGCGGGCATCGAATCGGACTAGCAGGAAAAGTGATTTTAGAAAAAGGAGATGTCAAAGCGATTCGGGATGTGGCTTCGTTCAACATACGAGTGGCAAAAGAAAAAATCGGTATTTCAGAAAAATGGTTACCATATATTTACCAATCAGATTGGAAAAGTACAATGATCATCGGTCCGCCGCAAACAGGTAAAACTACTTTATTAAGAGATCTTGCAAGAGTCATTTCAACAGGATGTAAAAAACCAAATATTCCGCCTCTTAAAGTCGGTATTATTGATGAAAGAAGCGAAATAGCGGGAAGTGTTGGAGGCGTGCCACAACTTACCTTTGGTGTTCGAGTGGATGTAATGGACTCATGTCCGAAGGCAGAAGGAATGATGATGATGATTCGATCAATGAGTCCCGATGTTTTAATAGTCGATGAGATTGGAAGAAAAGAAGACACCGATGCTATTTTAGAAGCAGTCAATGCAGGGATATGTTTAATGATGACGACCCACGGTGAATCTTATCAAGATATACAGAGAAGACCTATATTAAAGCCAATACTAGAACAAAAAATATTTAAACGCTTTATTGAATTATCACGAGGGAAGGGTCCAGGCAACGTTATCAGCATAAAAGATGAGAATGGAAATGAATTAGTACGAAGAGCGAGTGTTGTAACATGATCAAGATCATTGGTGCTATTTGTATAATCATTGCCACTAGCTGGATTGGCTTTGAAGCTTCTAAAGCATTAACAGAAAGAACGCGTCAAATACGTATATTAAAATCGGCTTTGCAAAGTTTAGAAGCAGAAATCATGTATGGACATACCCCATTACATGAAGCATCGCGAAGAATTGCAAAGCAAGTAGGAAGTCCGGTTAAAGACTTATTTGAATGTTTCGCCATGAATTTAATTAAAGGGGATACAACAGCAAGTAATGCTTGGGTTGAAGCCCTGGAGCACATTTGGAAACGAACAGCCTTTAAAACTACGGAATTGGAGATTTTAAAACAGTTTGGTGAAACTTTAGGTAAGCATGACTTAGTGCAACAACAAAAACAAATTCGATTAGCTTTAACTCATTTAGAACGTGAGGAAGAAGAGGCACGAGATAAACAAACATCCTACGGAAAGATGTTTCGGAATTTAGGGATACTAACAGGACTATTTATTATTATCTTGCTAATGTAGAGGTTTGGATTAGGGGGAAATGTGATGGGCATCGATGTGGATGTAATTTTTAAAATTGCCGGGGTTGGAATCATTGTTGCATTTTTAGTCACGATCTTAGATCAAGCAGGAAAAAAGGAATATTCCCAATGGGTAGTCCTCATTGGCTTTATTTATATTCTTTTTCAAGTAGCAACTATAGTCAATGATTTGTTTCAAAAAATTAAATCAGTATTTTTATTTAATGGTTAGAGGGGGGCTTTTCGATTGATATTTTACAAATCGTCGGAATTGGTTTAGTTGCCACCTTTTTAGCATTAATTTTAAAGGAACAAAAGGCGAATATCGCATTTCTTCTCATTGTATTTACGGGTTGTGTTATCTTTCTATTTTTAATCGATCAAATTTACATGATAATTCAAATGATAGAAAGAATTGCAATTAACGCCAATGTGAATTCAGTATATGTTGAAACTATTTTAAAAATCATCGGTATTGCATATATTGTGGAGTTCGCTTCACAAATTACGAAAGATGCGGGACAAGGTTCGATCGCTTCCAAAATAGAAATGGCGGGGAAAATTGTTATATTAGCAATGGCGGTGCCAATACTTACGATTCTAATCGAAATGATCATAAAAATGATTCCATCTTAAGATCTTCATAAATCACTCCTTTTTCGAGGTGAAAAGATGAGGCAAAGGATAGGGCATTTTTTTCTGTTTGTTGGAATCATCTTATTGTTTTTTACACCGGTTCCTACCGTTGCAAATACAAATGTTCCACAAGAACAATTAGATAATGACAAACAGCCTATTAATGCAATGGATTTAGTAAATGAACAAATCGATAACATGGATTTCCAAGAGATCGAAGGTTTCTGGAATAACATTATTCATGAATACGGAGGGTTCTTACCCGGAATTGAAAAACAAAGCATTGTTGAATATATTAAACAAGCTGGTGAATTCTCGTTTAAAGAATTAACGTTCGGAGCAATAAATTATATTTTTCACGAATTAATTTTGAATGGAAAGTTACTAGGTACATTAATTTTATTAACCGTATTAAGTATGTTCTTACAATCTTTACAAAATGCATTTGAAACAACAACGGTGAGTAAAATCGCATATGCAGTTATTTTTATGGTTTTAATGATACTTGCATTAAATAGCTTTCATTCAGCCATCTCATATGCATCGGATGCTATCCAACAAATGATCAATTTTACAATTGCCTTTATACCATTACTATTAGCATTAATTGCAACAAGTGGAAATATCATTTCCGCAGGTTTTTTTCATCCAGTCATTGTATTTTTAACTAATATTAGTGGAGTGTTTGTGGACAAGATTGTTTTACCATTATTATTTTTATCTGTTCTCCTAAGTATTGTAAGCACTCTTACAACTAATTATAAGGCAACGAAATTAGCCAGCCTTTTACGGAATTGGAGCGTTGGATTATTAGGTGTATTCATGACGGTATTTTTAAGTGTTGTTTCGATTCAAGGTTCTGTTACAGCCGTTGCTGATGGAGTTGCGATCAAAACAGCAAAGTTTGCAACGAGCAATTTTATACCTGTTGTTGGTCGTATGTTTACGGATGCTGCAGATACGGTTATTAGTGCCTCTGTTATCTTAAAAAATACAATTGGACTAGCTGGTGTCGGTATCCTTTTATTTCTCGTTTTATTTCCATCATTAAAAATATTAATGATTGCTTTTATTTATAAATTTTCAGCAGCACTTTTACAACCTTTAGGTGGAGGATCTATTATTCATTGTCTTGATATTATTTCAAAAAGTATTATTTATATTTTTGCTGCCTTAGGTATCGTATCCATCATGTTTTTCTTAAGTATCACGGTTATCATTTTAGCAGGAAATATAACGTTAATGGTTCGTTAAGGCAGGTGTCAGAATGGATTTTTTAACCGATTGGATTACAAATATTCTTTTGTTTATATTACTTGCGGTAGTAGTTGAACTATTATTACCTCAAACGTCTTTGCAAAAATATGTAAAAATGGTCATTGGTTTGTTACTGATTAGCATAATATTAAATCCTATTTTTAAATTGTTTTCTTCAGATCTTGAAGATCTACTAAAAAATGCAAACGTTTTATTTGAAAAAGATGTAAATACAAATATAGAAAATTCGATAGAAAATCAGAAAATAGATATACAAGCTGATCAAAATGCATATATTTTAGAACAAACGGCTGTCCAATTAGTAGAAATGACTGAAAAGGAGTTGATGGACACATTTAATTACCAATTTCGTAATGTAGAGCTTATTGTAGATGAAAATTACGGTTCATATCTACAACCAGAAGATGTAATGGAAAATCTATTAAGTATTCAAGTTTCTTTACAAGAGGCAGCTGAAGAGAAACCAGTGGTTAAACAAATTGATGAAGTAAGGATTAATTTAAGTGAGCCATACGAAACCGAATTTAAGCCTGATATAGAACCAATCGCGCGTTTTCTTGCTGATAAGTGGGAGGTGGATAAAGAATTGCTTGCGATATCGTTTGAAAGGGGGCAGAACGAAAATGAGTGAGGATAAGGGGCCACTTCCATTTTTAAAAAAACTATTTTCCTCTGATGGAAAAGAAAAACAGAAATTGACAAAAAAACATTACTTTATAATTGTACTAGTTGTCGGAATAGCTTTTATGCTCATGAGCAATTTCTTTTCCAAAAACAATCATTTGTTATCAACACCCGTTCCTGTAGCAACAGAAGATGATGAAAAAATGGAGGAAGTCGAAACTTTTGGAAAAGCTTCTAGTCAACCATCTACAATGAAAGAATATGAGGAACATTACGAGAATCAATTAAAAGAAGCAATTGAAACAGCCGTTGGTGTTGAGGATGTAACGATCGTTGTCAACCTTGAATCAACTGAAAAAAAGATTTACGAGAAAAATACGATAAATAAAAAACAGACAACGAGTGAAACAGACACTAATGGTGGACAACGCGAGGTGGAAGACCATTCAATTGAAGAACAAATCGTGATTATACGTGAAGGAGATAAAGAAATCCCACTCGTTAGCGAAACAAAAAAACCTCAGGTAAGAGGAGTACTTGTTGTAGCAAAAGGTGCTGATAATATTCAAGTGAAAAAATCAATTATCGAAGCTGTTATGCGCGTATTAGATGTTCCAAGCCATCGTGTATCTGTGATGGCAAAAAAATAAAGTAAGAAGAACATTTCGATAAAAATTATGATTAATGAAATATTAAGTGGAGGGAGTATCATTGATGTTAAAAAAGCAAACTGTTTGGTTATTGACTATGTTGAGTTTAGTTGTCGTTTTATCTGTCTACTATATTACGGCAGAGCCAACCAAAAATAATCATGTGGCAAATGTTGCAGAGGAAGAACAAAATGTAGAATCAAACGA
>SMEK01000261.1_pt1 | contig 42549 bp, 33 predicted proteins | sample 2456371 | NCBI WGS metagenome assembly SMEK01 (sample SAMN10132590, study PRJNA489261) | soil metagenome | isolation source: day1 antibiotic-loamy sand soil ammended with composted manure from dairy... | place: USA | collected 2015-04-01
CGAGCGGGCTGAGGCGCTTGCGCTTCTTGCCGCCGGGCTGGACCGGCGCGAGGCCTACCGCTCCGCCATCCAGGCCTATGAAGCCAGCCTTGCCCTGGTCAACTCGGCCTCCGTGCGGGCCGAATACGAGGACCTTAAGGCGCGCAAGGGCTTCCGCATCGTCGATCACACCGTAGAAGCCGACACCAGCGCGCCGCGCATATGTGTCCGGCTTTCTGAAGAGCTGGTCAAGACGGGCGTAGACTACGCCCAGTTCGTGACAGTTGACGGCCGCGCTCCCAAGGCCGTGGAAGCCAAGGGCCGGCAAATCTGCGTCGAAGGCCTGGAGCATGGCCGTCATTATGACGTGGCATTCCGTGCCGGCCTCCCGGCCGCCATCGGGGAGGTCATCTCCTCGCCAGTCGCGCTGTCAATCTACGTGCAGGACCGTGCCCCCTCTGCCCGCTTCACGGGCGACAGCTTCGTCCTGCCCGCAGGCACGCGCCGTGGCATTCCGCTGGTCAGCATCAATATGGATGTGGCGGAGCTGAAACTCTATCGCATCGGCGATCGCTCGCTGGCGCAGCTTCTTTCCGGCTACCAATTCCTGCGTCAGCTGGATGGATATGACATTTCCTCGATTTCCGACCAGATGGGCGAGCCCGTCTGGGAAGGGCGGATGGAAATTGCCAGCGAGCTCAACAAGGAAGTGACGACCTCCTTCCCTGTTGACGAGGCCCTGCCGGAACGCAAGCCTGGCGTCTACATCCTGACCGCGCAGCCGGTCGATGATCGCAGCGAAAGCTACCAGTCGCGCGCCACGCAATGGTTTGTCGTTTCGGACATCGGCCTGTCCACCTATACCGGCCAGGACGGGCTGAACGTCTTCGTGCGTTCACTTTCGACGGCAAAACCGATCCAGGGCGCAGAGCTGACGCTGCTCGCCCGAAACAACGAAATTCTAGGTTCAGCTCTAACGGACGCCGAGGGTCGCGCCAGCTTCAATCCGGGTCTTACCCGTGGCGAAGGCGGCATGGTGCCGGCTGTGCTGATGGCGCGTCAGGGCGATGAGGACTTTGTCTTCCTCGACATGACCAAGGCAGGCTTCGACCTGTCCGACCGCGGCGTCGAGGGTCGGCCCGCTCCCGGCGCTCTTGACGTATATACCTGGACGGAACGCGGCATCTACCGCGCCGGCGAGGTCGTCCATGTCGCCGCCCTCGCCCGCGACGGCGCGGCCAACGCGGTCGAGAACCTGCCGCTTACCTTCATCTTCACCCGCCCGGACGGCGTGGAGGCTCGCCGGGTGGTGTCTGAGGGCGTGGATGCCGGCGGCCATGCCGTTGACCTGCCGCTTGAGCCCAACGCCATGCGCGGCACCTGGACCGTTGCCGTCCATACCGACCCCCGGGAAGCAGCGATTGCCAGCCAGATGTTCCTGGTCGAGGATTTCGTTCCCGATCGCATCGAGTTCGATCTGACGGCCGACAAGACCGAGATCGCACCGGGCGAGGCAGCCAACGTGACTGTCGATGGCCGATTCCTCTACGGCGCACCAGCCGCAGGGCTGGATCTCGAAGGCGAGACGACGCTCACCACCACCCGCGAATGGGGCCGGATCAGGGGCTTCGTCTTCGGTCTTGCAGACGAGCAATCTTCCGAGGCCCGTGTGACGCCGCTGACAGGGCTGCCCGCCGCCGACGAAGACGGCAGGGCCACCTTCCCCGTTTCTTTCGACCAGCTTCCTTCCACGACCAAGCTGGTCAAGGCCAAGGTGACGGTGCGAATGCGCGAGACCGGCGGCCGTGCCGTCGAGCGATCGCTCGAGATCGGCATACGCCCGCAGGGCAGCATGATCGGCATCCGGCCAGACTTCGCAGGCCATGAGGTTCCCCAGGGCGGCACAGCCCGATTTTCCATCATCGCCGTCGATCCGAACGGCGAGCGCGAAACGCTGAAGGGCGCGCTCTGGTCGCTGGTGCGCGTTGAGCGACACTACCAATGGTATCGCAGTGGCGGCTACTGGAACTACGAACCTGTCGAGTTCACGCAATCGGTCGCCCAAGGCACGATCGACATAAGCGCAACCGGCGAGGCCGAGCTGGAAGTGCCGGTGGACTGGGGCCGCTACCGGCTCCAGATTGAAACCACGGACCCTGAAGGGCCGGCCTCCAGCTACGAATTCTACGGTGGCTGGTATGTCGAGGCGAGTTCGACGGAGACACCGGACGCGCTTGAAATTGCACTCGACAAGGACAGCTATCGGCCGGGCGAAGTCGCAAAGCTGAAAGTTTCGCCGCATTATGCCGGCCAGCTTCTGGTTACGGTTGGCGCCGACCGGCTGCTCAAGACATTTTCCACCGAGGTTCCTTCCGCGGGCGCCACGGTCGACGTGCCTGTTGGCGAAGACTGGGGTGCCGGCGCCTACGTGACTGCCACGCTCTTTCGCCCGGGGCAGGCCCAGGAATCGCGAATGCCGGCCCGCGCCATCGGCGTGAAATGGCTGAAGGTCGATCCGGGAGCGAAGAAGCTCGAAGTGACACTGACGCCGCCTGAAAAACTCGAGCCGCGGCAAACCTTGTCGATCCCGGTTTCGGTCTCTGGCGCGAGTGATGGCGACAAAGCCTATATCATGGTTGCTGCCGTCGATGTCGGGATTCTCAACCTCACCGACTACAAGGCCCCCGATCCAGAGGCATGGTTCTATGGCCAGCGCATGATGGGGCTCGAACTGCGCGACCTTTACGGTCGTCTCATCGACGGTTCCCTCGGCACGATGGGCCGCCTGCGCACCGGCGGCGACGGCGCGGCCATGCAGAGCCAGGGCAGCCCGCCGACCGAGAAGCTCGTCGCCTACTTCTCCGGCCCCGTCCAACTGGACGGCGCAGGAAAGGCAATCGTGGATTTCGATCTGCCGCAATTCAACGGCACGGTGCGCGTCATGGCCGTTGCCTGGACGAAACGGGCAGTTGGACATGCGGTGACGGACGTGATCGTGCGCGATCCGGTCGTGCTCACCGCAAGTCTGCCACGCTTTCTTGCACCTGGCGATTCCGCGCTCATGCGCGTCGACGTGGTCAACACGGACGGTCCGGACGGCGAATATTCCGTGTCCGTGCAATCGACCGGGGGCCTTTCCCTGGGGAACGATGGCGTGCCTGCAAAGCTGACCCTCGCCAGCGGCAAGCGTCAAACCTTTTCCGTACCCCTGACCGCAGTTGCCGCGGGGCAATCGACGATCACCGTCAGCCTTTCGCACCGGGACGGGCCGGACGTGGAGCAGACGCTCTTCCTGCCGGTCAGGCCCTCGCAATTGCCCATAACCACGCGTCTTGTCGTCGACCTGAAGGGCAATGGCGGCGCCCTGCGCGTGGATCGCGAATTGCTGGCCGCCTCCCAACTGGACGGCGCTTCCGTCAGTATCGGCATATCGCGGGCCGCGGCATTCGATGTCGCCTCGCTGCTGATGACGCTCGACCGTTATCCCTATGGCTGCACCGAACAGACCACGAGCCGCGCCTTGCCGCTGCTTTATGTCGATGAATTGTCGAAGGGCTTCGGCATAGCTGTGGACGCCGACATTCGCGATCGCGTCCAGCAGGCCATCTATCGCGTACTGGGCCATCAGGCATCCAGCGGCAGCTTCGGCATGTGGGGAGCCGGGTCAGGCGATCTTTGGCTCGACTCCTACGTTACGGATTTCCTGACAAGGGCGAGGGAGCAGAAATATGACGTGCCGGCGCTAGCCTTTGAACAGGCGCTGTCGAACCTGCAGAACGCTCTGGCCTATGAGCAGAATGTGCAGGATCGCGGTAGCGAGATTGCCTATGCGCTCTATGTTCTGGCCCGCAACAAGAAAGCCTCGATAGGCGACCTGCGCTACTACGCCGACACGCAGATTGAAGCCTTCTCCAGCCCCATGGCGGTGGCACAGCTTGGCGCTGCACTCGCCCTCTATGGCGATGCGCAACGCTCGAAGCAGGCCTTCGAGGTCGCGCTGCGACTGGCCATGCCCATGACGGACCACGACTGGCGGCGCCGCGCGGACTATGGATCGAAGCTGCGGGATGGCGCTGCCATGCTGGCACTTGCCGCCGAATCCAAACCAGTGCCCCCGGTGGTGCCGGACCTTGTCTCTCTCGTCGCCACGGAGCGGGCTGCCAAGCGCTGGACGAGTACACAGGACGAAGCGTGGATGTTGCTGGCGGCACGGGCGCTGAAGGAAGGCAACGAGTCGATCCAAATCACGGTCAACGGTGAGCCGCGCAGTGGCGCATGGTCGGCCGAAATTGGCGGCGATGAACTGCTCGCCGCGCCACTCACCCTCGCCAATACCGGCCAGCAAAGCGTACAGGCCGTCGTGACTGCAGTGGCCGCGCCAGCCCAGCCTCTTCCGGCCGGGGGCGACGGCTACTCCATCGAGCGCGCCTATTACCGGCTCGACGGAACGGAGGCCAATGTCACCGAAGTCAAACAGAACGAGCGTTTCGTGGTCGTGCTGAAGGTCCGCAAGCACAATGACTGGCCCCAGCGCGTGCTGGTGACGGATCTTTTGCCCGGCGGGTTCGAGATTGACAATCCGAGTCTCGTTTCCAGCGCGCAGCTCTCCAGTTTCCCGTGGCTGGCGCAGACAAGCGCAGCGCATCTCGAATTCCGCGATGACCGTTTTGTCGCGGCATTCAATCCGGATACGGACAGGCGGGAAATGACGCTCGCCTATGTGGTGCGCGCGGTGACGCCGGGCGTATATGTCCATCCACCCGCCAGCGTGGAGGATATGTATCGCCCGCATTATTCGGCCCGCACCGCCACCGGAATGATGGAAGTGAAGGCGCCCTGACCCGGCGCCGTCTTCCGACGACCGATGAAGAAGGCAATGCGGCACTCCGGAACCATGGGGAGGCTGACGACTGTCGCAGCCGGCGCGGCGGTGTTGTTGCTGGCCGTTGCGGTGGCCCTCTGGCATCTCGATCGCGCCTTCCCGCCCCCGCTCGACACCCGGACCGCCGTGTCGGCCGAGGTGCTCGACCGCGATGGGCAACTGTTGCGGGCCTTCGCCACGCCGGACGGCTACTGGCGGCTTGCCACGAGTCTCGACCAGGTCGACGGCGATTTCGTCGAAATGCTGATCGCCTACGAGGACAAGCGCTTCTGGAGCCATCGTGGCGTGGACCTGCTGGCGATCGGCCGCGCCGCGCTGCAGCTTGGCCGCCACGGGCGCATTATCTCCGGCGGTTCGACCCTGTCGATGCAGCTTGCCCGCCTTCTGGAGCCGCGGGAGGATCGGTCCATCGGGTCGAAGGTCAGGCAGATCCTGCGTGCCATTCAGATCGAGCGTCGGCTTTCCAAGCGGGAGATTCTTGAACGCTATCTCACCCTGGCGCCCTATGGCGGCAATCTTGAAGGCGTGCGCTCCGCCGCGCTTGCATGGTTCGGCAAGGAACCAAAGCGACTGACCCTATCCGAGGCCGCCTTGCTGGTGGCGCTTCCGCAGCTGCCGGAGAAGCGCCGGCCGGACCGACATCCGCAAAGCGCTCAGGCCGCGCGCGACCGCGTATTGCAGCGCATGGCCGCCGCCGGAAAGCTCCCGGAGCGTGAGGCTGCCCGTGCGGCGTTGGAGCCTGTTCCGGAACGGAGGCGCCCCCTTCCCGCCCTCGCCCCGCATGCTGCTCACCGCGCGGTGAAGCTCGCCCGGCCAAAAGGGCCGGCAAGGCTGACAATCCGCAAAAGCGTGCAGGAGGGACTTGAAGCTGTAGCGCGCGCAGCCGCACACAAGCTGGGGCCCAAGCTGTCGGTAGCCATGGTGCTGGCAGATTCGCGCACTGGCGACATTCTGGGCGAGGTCGGCTCTGCCGACTTCTTCGACTCGGGCAGGTCAGGATGGATCGACATGACCCGCGCAGTGCGTTCGCCCGGGTCGACGCTGAAACCGTTCATCTACGGCCTGGCATTCGAGCAAGGACTGGTTGCACAGGAGACGATGATCGCCGACAGCCCCGCCGACTTCAACGGCTATCGGCCCAAGAATTTCGACATGGACTACCAGGGTGATGTCACCATTCGCCAGGCGCTGCAGCTATCGCTGAACGTACCGGCAATCCGCGTACTGGACGCGGTCGGTCCTGCGCGGCTCATGGCCCGCTTCCACCAGGTTGGTGTCAGGGCGTCCCTGCCCATCAACGAGCCGCCTGGGCTTGCCATCGGCCTCGGCGGTGCCGGAATCACCCTGCGCGATCTCGTCCAGCTCTATGCAGGACTGGCCAATGGCGGCAAGGTTCAGATTCTGCGCGACGGAACCGAGGCTCAGCCGGTGACGGAGACAGCCGCTACCATCCTCGACGCCCCGGCCAATTGGCAGATCACCGACATATTGCGCGGCGTGCGGCCCCCGCAGGGCGCAGCGCCACGCGGCATAGCCTACAAGACCGGCACTTCCTACGGCTACCGCGATGCCTGGTCCATTGGCTTCGACGGTCGCTACGTGCTGGGCGTTTGGGTCGGACGGGCCGATGCCGGTGCGGTGCCTGGCCTTTCCGGCTATGTCTCCGCCGCCCCCATCCTTTTTGAAGGCTTCGCCCGTTCCGGGCTTGCCGCCGTGCCGCTGCCGTCGCAACCCGCCGGAGTGTTGCGGCCTCGCCCCGACGAACTGCCGGTCACCCTGGTCCGTTTCGATTCGGCTCACGGCATGGCGCCTGCAGGGGTGGTGGAACCAGCGCCGCGGATCGTGTTTCCGCCCGATGGCGCGCGGGTGGACCTTGCCGCGGCAACGGACCAGGCAAGCCCACTTGTGCTCAAGTTGCAGGGTGGCCGCGCGCCGTTCCGCTGGCTGGCGAATGGCAAGCCACTTGCCGGGCTTGACCGCAGGCGCACCGCCACCTGGCAGCCGGATGGCAAGGGTTATTCGACCCTGACGGTCATCGACGCGGCCGGCCGCGCCGCCAGCGTGAAGGTATTTGTGGAATAGGCCGAGCCTATCCGGCCATAACCATAGGGCGCCTGGTTCGCCACATGATGATTCCAATCACGGCGAGATTGACGAGATTCCAGCCGATCCCATTGAGGAACGCCGCCGAATAGGAGGCGGTCAGGTCATAGATCCATCCGCTCATCCACCCGCCGACGGCCATACCAAAGATGGTAGCCATCATCACCAGCCCAACCCGCTGGCCGGCCTCCTCGGCCGGCATGTAGTTGCGCACGATGATGGCATAGCAAGGCACGATGCCGCCCTGCGACAGGCCGAAAACCAGCGACACCAGGTAAAGCGAGACAAGCCCGTCGAACGGTATGTAGAGCAGCAGCGAAAGGCCCTGCAATGCGGAGCCGAGGAACAGCGTCCGCACGGCGCCGATACGGTCGGCAAGAAAACCGGAGCCTATGCGGCTGACGACACCCGCAGCCAGCATGATGGCGAGCATGTCAGCGCCGTGAGCGACGCCATAGCCGAGATCCATGCAGTAAGCGACGATATGAACCTGCGGCATCGACATCGCCATGCAGCAGCCGAAGCCCGCCACGATCAACAATGCCTGGAGCGCTGCCGGCGATAGCGGGGCCGAGCGTCCTCCTCCACTGGCCACTGTGTGCCGGAAGGCAGCGCGCGGCGCACTTCGTCGCAACATGAATACAAGCGGCACCATGGTGACGAGGCACGCTATGCCGATCGCCGCATAGGCGAACCGCCAGCCCTGGCCAGCCATCAGATAAGGCATGACAGCGGGCCAGAACGCGCCGGCGAGATAGTTCCCGGCGGCTGCTCCGGTGACCGCCAGCCCGCGGTGGCGGAGGAACCAGTGCGAAATGTCGGCAATGAGCGGCCCGAAGATCGCCGAACAGCCGACACCGATCAGCACCCCCTGCACAAGCGAGAACTGCAGGATCGAACCGGTTGCCGCCGCGAGCAGAAAGCCGGCGCCAAGGCCGATCGAGGAAAACAGCGCCGGCAACCAATAGCCGAAACGGTCGATGGCGCGTCCGACAACAACGTTACCGGCAGCAAAGCCGACCATGGTCGCTGTATAGGGCAGCGAGGCGTCGGCGCGATCCACGCCGAATTCTGCCTGAACCTGGGGCAGGACGACCACGACGGCCCACATGCCAACCCCTCCGATGGTCGCGAGCACAACGGACACGGCAAGCCGCATCCACGCATAGCGTCCATCTATCAGCGACATATCGGCCGTAGTGGGGTTCAAGCTCGCCATCGGCCGCTCCATTCAGACCAGCAGCATTATCACGGTGCGAATCTGCAGCCGTCAGAACCAGCACGAGAAACCGGTCGCTCCAGAGCACGGGAACTTCCCGGGTGCCGCAGAACCGAGGGCCCCGCCACCCGTCCGGCAGAATCGAAATTCAGGCTCGGGAAAAAACGCCGTCCCTGGTCAGGGCCATGTTCGTCAGCGTCCGGTCGGCATGGCGAAGCCGCCAGCTCAACATTTTCTGGGCGTAGCGGAGCACGGTCACGCTCATTTCCGGGCGATCGGCCAGATTCTCCATCTCGTGCGGATCGTTCTCGAGATCGAACAGCAGTGGTGGCAGCGCTGCGAAATGAACATATTTGTAACGCCTGTCGCGGATGACGGCATAGCTGCATTCGTCCGAGCCTATGCCCAGCGCCCGTTCCGCTTGCTGGGTCACCACCGTCCGGAAATCATGCTCGAAATAGACCTCGGTGCGCCAGTCTTCCGGTTGCGCGCCATAGACCAGCGGCAGCAGGGAGCGCCCGTTGCAAGCGCGTGGAACGGGGCGCCCGAGCCAGTCCAGGATTGTCGGCATGAGGTCGATTGCTTCGCTAAATGCTTCGGTCTGCAGGCCACGCGTGCAGTTGGCCGCGGAACGCGGATCACGCACCACCAGCGGCACATGGAAGGCCTGGTCGAAATAGATCTCTTTGCCCCAGACATGATGCTCGCCGAGCATCTCGGCATGATCGCTGGTCACGATGATGAGCGTGTTGTCATACTCCCCGGTCTTTTTAAGATGTTCCACGATGCGGCCGATGTGATGGTCGACCTCTGCGATCAGCCCAAAGTAGGTCGCGCGCATCTGGCGGATTTCCAGCTCATCGGCCGAAACGGGATCAAGCGGGCTGTGTTCGTCATAACGCCCCGGCTCGCTCAGGCGATCGAGTTCGTAGGCAAGCATCGGGTGCTGTCGCTTTTCTTCCTCCAGAGAGGACGCCCGCGCCGGAAAGACGACATCTGCGGGGTCCACAAGCCTGTTGTAAGGCTCCGGCGCAATCAAAGGCGGATGCGGGCGATAAAACACAAGATGGGCAAACCAGGATTTTCCGCGCTGCACCGCAAGCCATTCCAGGAATCTGTTGGCCAGAAATGCCGTTTCGCTTTCTTCCGCGGAGAAGCGCGTAGGAATGTAGCGAAAGCCACGGTCTGGCAGCCTGTCGAAATCTTCTCGCGGCCTGAACGCGTCCTCACGGCCGTTCGGCAGATCGTAGCCGCGTGCCACGAGGTCGGCGATCCAGGGCCCCATGTCGTCCGGGAGATGAAGCGGGACCGAAAAGCCGGGCATTACGCCCTTGTCGTAGCTGGTCAGCGCCGGATCGTTCGGGTCGCGATCGCGCGGATCGAGACTCGTATCAGTATAGCCGAAAAGGACGGGCTCGTAGCCCGCCTTGCGTGCCTCAAGCGCGATGTTCGTATGACGGGCATCGAGTGGCGTGCCGTTGCGCCCCGAGCGGTGGTTCATGAGGTAGAGCCCGGTCAGCAAACTGGTGCGCGAAGGCCCGCAGGGTGTGCACTGGCTGAAATGATTCCTGAACAGCAGGCCGTCCGCCGCCAGCGCATCGATGTTGGGGGTTCGAACATTCGAATGGCCGAGCACCGAGAGACAGTCGCCGCGCCACTGGTCGGCGCAGATGAACAGCACGTTGGGACGGGACATCGGGAATTCCTGATGGGAGCTGAAATTCAGGGATGGCCGGCAACGATCCTGTCGGTGTTGACCAGAAGCTTGCGCACGGCGTTGCGGGCTGCTTCCGGACGTTGCAACCTTATATTGCGTTCGATCGCCTCATGCAGTTTTTGCGCATGATCCAGGTCTTCGCCCTCCCGGGTCACATAGCGGAAGAGGTGATCGAATGCGGATTCTATCAGGACACCGAGCGGGACCAGCAGATCATTGCCTGCGGCACGCAGGATGGCGAGGTGGAAGCGGGTGTCTGCCTTGGTGCGCTCCTCCAGGTTGCGAGCCAGGCGCATGTCCTGGCAGGCCTTGCTTATCTCCGCCATCTGCTCGTCGGTACGGCGCAGGGCTGCGAAGGCCGTCGCCTCCGGCTCGATGATGTAGCGAAATTCCTGCACCGTACGCATGAAACTGTCGCGCCCTGGCGACGTCGCGTACCAGGAAAGCACATCACGATCCAACAGGTTCCAGCGCTCACGCGGCTCAACCCGACTGCCAACCTTTGGTCGCGATGCCAGCAGGCTCTTGGCCATGAGCATCTTGATCGCCTCGCGCACCGCCGAGCGGCTGACGTCGAACATCTCGGACCATTGCGCCTCATTGGGAAGGATGGTGCCCGGCGGATAGTCTCCCCGCACAATGCGAAAGCCGATCTCATTGGCAACGGCTGCGTGGACGCTGACCCCCGAACTCCTGCTTCCGCTCCATCCGGCCCTGCTTGCATCCGGCCCGTCGCCGGCCATCGTCCGATCCTTCTGCGCCTTGCGTTCCGCCATCGCACCTGCCCGTGTTTGCCGGCAGGCTATACATATTGGCTGCCAATTGCGACAGCCGCGTACAGTCTCTGTTGAAGGTTACGAGACAGTCGGCGCCTCGCAAACAACGCTTCCGACTTACAAAGCCTCATAGAGTTGAGCTGCATTGTCGTAGGTAAAGCGGATAGGAACAGCTCCCTGCACGCGCCAGACCTCGACTTCTTCTCCTGCCAGCAGGCCGCAGGCGCCCTCCGTGTCCGTCACCGCGCCACCATAGAGCCTGTTTGCCATATTCAGAACCGCGGTCTGGTGCATGGCGGTGGTGCCGCTGCCGCAGGCGTCCTTTACCAGCGCAACGCGAAAGCCCATATCGACTGCGTCCTTTACCGTGGCCGTGATGCAGGCCTCGGTCCATACGCCAACGATGAACAGCCATTCGATCCCGCGCGCCCTGAACAATTGCGGCACATCGGCCTGGGCGAACGTGCTGGCATCAGACTTGATCAGCACAGACTCCTCGCCCACTGGGCCTACTTCCGGGCATATGGCGGTGAGTGGATCATTGACATCGCTGAAGGCCGACGCTCCGTCCGGCATGGTCGGGTGGAACGGCCTTCCTGGCTTTGAAGGATCCACCACATAGGCCGAATGATAGACCGGAATGCCGAGGGCCCGCGCCACCTGCTGGATACGCCGGACCCGCTGCAGGATTGCTTCGAACCCCTCAACCAGATAGCGGCTGTCCTTGCGATGCTCCTCCTGCAGATCGATGCATAGAACCCCGGCCCTGGCTGGGTCGACGATCAACTTGCACTTCACGAAACCACCCCCCACGAAATCCATTCCGGTGGCTTGCGATAGCAGGTCTCAAAGCCCTCCGGTTGTCAGGATTCCGCCTTGGAGATACGCCCCACCGTCACTCTGCCTCGAGTCCTGTCCGGTTCTCCGGTTGGGTGGCAGCCTAACAGCGCAACCTGTGACGCTCCGACAATTCATTGCGTGTCGCCTCAAGCTCGGCTTCCCGTCTTGGCTGCGACCAGCCGAAAGCGCCGGCAACGACATCCGCCATGCATTCAAGATCGCGACGGCTCAGGCGACCGGTAATGGCCAGCGTGGTCCGCCGCAGCACGAGATCGGCCAGATGAACGACCTGCTCGTTGCGGGCAAGCCACTCGATTTCAGCGATGGAATAGTCGGGTGCGTCCAGCAGCATTTCCGCACCCCTCTCGGCCTCATAAGCCAGGATAGTGCGGGCGGAGGTGCCATAGCGGTCAAGCAGAAGTTCGACACGGTGTCGCGGAAGTCCGGTTTCCTGCGCCACGTCCTCGACCCAACGTTTCCGGGACGCTTCCTCCGCGGGGAAATCGCGTCCTCCGCCAATAGGCAGGTCACGCGTGCTGATGCGCCTTGTCCGGCCCAGGCGGGAAAGCAGCATGTCGGCGACTTCCTCGGCAAAGCCGCGAAAGGTCGTCCACTTTCCGCCGACCAGGGAGATGATCGGCCAGGGACGCCCTTCTCCCGGCTCGGTTATCGGGGCGGAATGGTCCCGGCTGATGAGTCCCGGCGCCGTGCCGTCCGAGGCAGGCAGCGGACGGATTCCCGAATAGGCATAGACGATCTGCTTCCGCTCGAAGGAAAGCCCGGGAAACAGTTCGCGCAGGCTTTCAAGGAAATAGTTTATTTCATCGTCTTCGCAGCGAACGGCGTCCGGATCGTCTGCCCTGATGTCGGTGGAGCCGACGAGTGCCCGGCCGAGATAGTCGAACACCAGGCAGATGCGGCCGTCATTGGCTTCGAAATAGATCATGCGCCCATTCAGAGCCCTGAGCAGGTCGGGATGGTCGAGCAGGATGTGCGAGCCCTTTGTCCCCCCGATCAGCCGCGAGGGCGCGCCAAGCGCCTCGTTCACCCGGTCGATCCATGGGCCGGCGGCATTGACGACTATTCGCGGCCGGAAGCTTCTTTCGCTTCCGTCCGGGAGAGAGAAATGGATTCCGCCTGCCTCGGTCCTAGCCAGCGTTGCATAGTTCAGCGCCTCCGAGTCCGGGCTCGCCTTGACTCCGTCCTGAAGCAGCTCCAGCACCAGCCTCTCGGGATGGCGCACCGTTGCGTCGTAGTAGGTGCCGGCAGCGACGATACGCGGGGTCAGAGGCGGAATCTCGGCCAGCGCCCGCTTTTTCGACCAGAATGCGTGTCTGGGCATGACCCGGTGGCGCGCACCATAAAAATCATACATTGCCAGCCCGATCCTGATCAGAACGGCGCCGCGGCTGCGCGGTGCAGTCGTGCTTCCGAGCAGGGTCCTTAGCGCCGCGCCGATACCAGTCAACCACGAGAAGATCGGAATGACAGTCGCCAGAGGCTTCACCGCGTGCGGCGCGTTGCGTAGCAGAAGATTCCGTTCCAGCGTCGACTGGGCGACGAGACGCAACTCTCCCGTCTCCAGATATTTGATGCCCCCATGGATCAGCCGCGAAGGAGCCGCACTCGTGCCGGAACCGAAGTCCGCCTTGTCCACTATGGCCACGGTCAGGCCCTGTTCGCACAGGTCGCGGAACAGGCCGGCGCCGTTGATGCCGGCGCCAAGGATGAGCACGTCGATATCGCGGGTTTGCTGTGTCATGGCACCGTATGAATGAGAGACTGGCCCGGCCCGTTCACCGATTCGGGCCTTCCGCAAGCCGCTCGATTTCCGGCCAAAGCCGGGAAAGCTGCGCGGCGGCTTCGCAGTGCAAACGGTAGCGTACGTCCAATGCGGCACTACGTGCAGGATCGGGTCTGTACGCATGTTCGAGCGCGGAGAAATCGCGTGGATCATGGCGCGGCGAGGCAAACAGGCCAACGCCCGCACCTGCGCAGAGCGCGGCTCCCCAGGCAGCGGCTTCTTCGGTCTCGGTTACCGTCACCGGCATGCCAAGCACGTCGGCGAAGATCCCGGCGAAAACCGGATTGCGCGAAATGCCCCCGGTCAGCCTTGCCTCCCGCGGGGCAAATCCCTCGCGCAAGGCATCCACATGGACCCGGTGGTTGAAGGCGATGCCTTCGATCACGGCGCGCAGCATGTCGCCGCGATCGTGCCAGCCCCGCAGTCCCAGGAACCCTGCACTGGCGATGGGCCCATGCGGCGAGCCGAACAGATAGGGATGGAACAGAAGGGTCGACGGGCGCGCCAAGGCCGCCTCGATTTCCGCCCCGACAATGGCATGGATGGAGCGGCCCTCCGCTTCCGCGGCCTCGCGTTCCGAGCCGCAAAGCGTGTCGAGAAACCAGTCGTAGTTGGCAGCGGATGCTGGCGAAATGGCCATGTTGTTCCATTCGCCCAGCTTCAACCCGTTACGGCAGAACCAGCGTGCGTCCATGCGCGGAGCATTCGAAACGGTCTCGTTGATTGAATAAGTGCCGGCAACGATGGCGACGATGCCCTCGCCATAGCCACCAATTCCCAGCGCAGAGGCGGTGACGTCATGCAGGCCGGCCGCGACTGGCGTTCCGGCGACGAGGCCGGTGAGGCGAGCGGCCTCTTCCGTGACGTGCCCGACTATGGCGTCCGGCGGCGTCACCTGCGGCAAAGCCCCGGCAATCTCATCGAGCCCGAAAAGCGAGAGTATGTCGGGCGCGTAGGCTTGGCTCTCGACCTCGGTAAAGGATGTGCTGGCTTCGGTAAGATCTGTCCCGAGCGTTCCAGTCAGGCAGAAGCGCAGCCAGTCCTTGCAGGCAAGCACCGTACCTGTCCGCGCAAACCGTTCCGGCTCATGTTCGCGCAGCCACGCCAGAAGCGACGATGGGGCAGACGCATGCGGCGTCTGTCCCGTCCGGGCCAATGCCTGTCCTGCCGTGCCGTCCTTCTCCCAGGCCGCGGCCACGCCTCCCGCCCGGCTGTCGAGCGACAAGATGCCGTTGCCGAGCGGTCGGCCTTCCTTGTCGAGCAAATAGAGCCCGTCGCCATGGGCCGTGGCGGCAACCGCGGCGATGTCGGAAGCAGGACGACCGCAACGGGAGATGGCCTCGGAGATCGCGTCGGCTGTTGCAAGCCACAAACCGTCCATGTCGCGCTCCACATGGCGCGGCTTGGGCATGATCTGCGGCACACGCCGGCGCGCTACGGCAAGCGGCTTGCCGCCTTCGTCGAAAATGACGGCCTTGGTCACCGTCAGGCCATTGTCTATACCGAGGAGACAGGGCATGAGCTTCAGTTACCGGTGGTTACAGGACCGATGCGGCGTTCGCCTTGGCGCTCGGCACCGGCGCAACAACGACATTGACGCCACGCGATTTCATCGCCTCCACCTGGTTCGGCGGCGTACCGCTGTCGACGACGATGGCGTCGAAGTCGTCCAGCGCACACATGGCGTGCAGCGCACGCCGTTCGAACTTGGTGTGGTCGGCAAGAAGGATGCGCATGGCCGCGCTCTCGAACATTGCCCTTTTTGTCTCGACCATTTCCGGCGACTGGTGAAACACCATCCCGTCGGTAATGGCCGACATGGACATGAACAGCCGATCGGCTCGAAGCTTGCGGATCTCGGCCGTGGTGACCGGCCCCATGAAGGCGTTGCACCAATTGTGGAACTGGCCGCCGAGGCCGAGCAGCGTCAGGTCGCGCATACCCTTGATTTCATTCATGAGGGTGAGGGAATTGGTGATGGCCGTCAGCGGCACGCGCGTGGCCAGATGCGGCACGATCTGCAGCACCGTGGTGGAATCGTCGAAGAAAACGGCCTGCCCCGGCTCCAAGAACACCGCCGCCGCCTCGGCGATTGCGCGCTTTTCGGCGGCCTGGCGGGTGGAGCGGTAAACGTCGCTTGACTCGATCAGGCTGGTGGGCGCAGCCGAAACGATACCCCGCGTCTTTCGCAGAAGGCCCTTCTCGGCCAACTCATCCAGGTCCCGATGCGCAGTCATCAGGCTTATGCCGAAACGACCGGTTAGATCCTCGATGCGCATCGTGCCTTCGGCCATCACGGCCTCAGCCATCAATTGGCGCCTGGCAAGCTGCCGCGCGTGGCGACTGTCCGCCGGTACCTGCTTGGCAGCCGCAAACAGTGTTGACGCCCTTGCCGGGCGACGCTCCTTCTCTTTCATTCACGTGCCTCCCGCCGCTGCATTCGCGTATGTGGCGTCCACATCGGCCAGTTTACCCGCTCGGGAGATTGATTGCGCCCCTCGTACGGAGCGAAAAGGGGCGCGGAAAACCCCGCGCCCCCTCCAGCCTTACTCGGAGAGAGTGAAGGCCGCAGTGTACTTGTCGACATTGTCCTTGGTGATGAGGACGCAGTCGAAGAGCTGCTTCTCGGAGCTGGCGCCCGTCGAGCCGGTCTTGATGAAATTGTCGGCCTGGCGAACCGCCTCGGCAGCAAAGACGGCAACCGGCTGCAGAACCGTGTACTGCAGCTCGCCTGCCTTGACGGCCTCGACCGCGTCGGGCGAACCGTCGAAACCGCCGACCTTCACCTGGTCGAGCTTGCCGGCTTCCTTGAGGGCGGCGATGGCACCGAGCGCCATCTCGTCATTGCCGGAGATCACCCCGATGATGTCGGGATTGGCCTGCAGCAGCGACTGCATCTTCTGGTAGCCCTGGGTGCGGTCCCAGTTCGCCACTTCCTGGCCCACTTTCTTCAGGTCGGGATACTGGCTGAGCACCGTCTCGTAACCGTTGGAGCGGGTCGCGGCATTATTGTCCGCCGGATTGCCGAACAGTTCGACATAGTTGCCCGACTCGCCGACGGATTCGACCCACTGCTGCGCGCCGAGCGCGGCACCCTGTGCGTTGTTCGAGACGAGCTGCGCCTTGGCAAGGCCTTCCTGGTTGATCTCGGCGTTGACGAGGAAGACGGGAATATTCGCCGCGACAGCCTTCTTGACCGCGCCGATGGAACCGTCCGCGTTAGCCGGGTCGAGGATAATCGCCACCGACTTGTTGGTGATAGCGGTGTCGATCAGCGTGCTCTCGGTGTTGGTGTCACCCTTGTGCGCGCTGACATTTGCCGTGTAGCCGAGTTTCTCGGCCGTGGCCTTGGCGACCTCGCCCTCCGTAAACCAGTACGGGTTTGCGGGATCGGTAACGATGATGCTGATGAGGCCCTCGGCCCATGCCTGGCCTGCCATAAGCGGCAGGGCAGCGGCCGCGATCATCAGCAGCCTTCTGGTTTTGTCGAACATGCGTCACTCCCTTTTACAATTGCTGGACTGCCGATTTCTCGGCCTTCTTTCCGGGGATCTTTCTCCCCGGAGAAGCTCTTTCCAGGCCCTTACCTGGCTCTACGGACTCCGTACTGAATGGTGTTCATCAGCACCGCGAGGACGATGACGGCCCCGGTGAAAACGGTCTGCCAGTAGGAAGACACGCCAATGATGACGAGCCCGTCCGACAGGAAGCCGATGACGAAGGCACCGAGCATGGTGCCGCGTACCGTGCCGCGCCCGCCTGTCAGTGCGGCGCCGCCGATCACGACCGCGGCAATGGCGGTCAGTTCATAGGTGGTGCCGGCGGTAGGGCCGGCGGAAGTCAGCTGCGAAGACAGAACCAGGCCGGCGACAGCCGAAAGCGCACCGGAAATGGTGTAGACTGTAATCTTGACGAAATTCACTGGCACGCCGGACAGCTCAGCCGCCCTCTCGTTGCCGCCAGATGCATAAAGCCAGCGCCCGAACGAGGAACGGGAAAGTATCAGGCCCGCAAGCAGCGCGATGACGGCGAGCACGATGACGCTGATCGGTACGCCGAACAACCGGTTGAAGCCCAGCCAGTCGAACCCCGTATTCCCGAGTTCGGGACGACCGGCGAGGTTGTTGTATGTCAGGCCGTTGGTCAAAAGGAGCGCTATTCCGCGCGCCACATACATGACACCCAGCGTGGTAACGAAGGCCGGCACCTTGAACCAGGCGATGAGCACGCCGTTGACCGCGCCGATCAGTGCGCCGAGCACGCAGGTCAATACCACGACGGCCCAGACGGGTGGGAACAGGATAACGCCGAGTGGCTCCAGCACCACGCCCTGCATCAGCGCACCCGCTACGACGCCACACAGCGCAAGGATAGAGCCTACCGACAGGTCGATTCCGCCATTGAGAATGACCAGCAGCATGCCTATCGCCAATATGCCGTAGATCGCCACATGCGACGACATGATGAGGAAATTGGATACGGTGAAGTAATTCGGCGACAGCAGCGAAAAGACGATGATGATCGCGACCAGCGCGAAGAAAGCTCGCCCCTTCAGCAACAGCTTGATCGGGTTGATCCTGCCCAGGGCTCCAGTAGCCGCGGCAGGCACGGTTTTGGCGCTCGTTTCTGTCATGCTCGTTCCCTTGGTCCCGCGCTCACGCGGCCTCCGCCTCGCCCGAGGCGGCCATGATGTCTTCCTTGGCTACGTCTGAGCCGAACTCAGCCGCGATACGTCCGCGCCGCATGATGATGATACGGTGCGCGATCGACAGGCATTCATTGAGTTCCGAGGTCGTATAGACCACGGCCTGCCCCGCAACGGCCCTCGCAGCGAGAATGCGGAACACCTCCGCCTTGGCACCGATGTCGATGCCGCGGCTGGGTTCGTCGAGCAGGATCACCTTCGGGTCGGTGGCCAGCATCTTGCCGATCACCACCTTCTGCTGATTGCCGCCCGACAGGGACCCTATGGCCGCATCCGGCCCGTCGGTCTTCACCGTGACGTCCCGGATCGATTTATCGATCAGGGCTCTTTCCAGCTTGAGCGATGTGAAGATGCCGCGCGTGAATTCCATGATCGAGGCCAGAGAAAGATTCTGCCCCACGCTCATTGTCTGCACCAGACCGTCGCGCTGCCGATCTTCGGGCACTAAGGCAAGCCCCCGCGCGATGCGTTCGCCAATGGACAGATGGGAGACTTCCTTGCCGTCCAACACGATTTCGCCGGATGTAGCGGCAAGGCGGCCTGCGATGGTCTCGAGAAGCTCGGTCCGGCCAGCGCCCATCAGGCCGTATATGCAGACGATCTCCCCGGCCCGCACATCGAGCGACATGTGGTCGACTACATTGTAGCCGCCGCCGGCGGGGTCCGGCACCACCAGGTTCCGCACCGACAGCACGACCGGACCGAAATCATAGCCCGAGGGTGGGCTGCCGAGCTCGTAGTTCTCGCCCACCATGTTGCGCACGACCCAAGCCAGGTCGATCTCCGAGCGGGGCGCAGAGGCGGTCATGCTGCCGTCCCGCAGCACAACGGCATGATCGGTGATCTGCAGCGCTTCTTCCAGATGATGCGAAATGTAGACGATGGACACGCCCCTGGCGGTAAGATCGCGGATGACCCGGAACAGAACCTCGACCTCCGCAGCAGAGAGCGCCGACGTCGGCTCGTCCATGATGAGGATGCGGCTGTCGACCGAAAGGGCGCGGGCGATCTCGACGATCTGCTGCTGCCCAAGCCGCAACTCCTCCACCGGAGTCAGCGGGTCGATGTCTTCTTCCAGTTCCTTCAGCAGCTCACGCACCTGGCGCTCTTCTTCTGCGAAGTCCACGCCCATCGGACCGATGATTTCGCGCCCCATGAAGATATTGTCGCGAACCGACAGGTTTGGCGCCAGGCTGAGTTCCTGATGGATGATCGAGATGCCGTGATTGCGCGCGTCAGTCGTCGACGAAAAGACGATCGGCTTGCCATCGAGAAGGATTTCGCCGGAGGTCGGCTGCACGACGCCGGAGAGGATCTTCATCAGCGTCGACTTGCCCGCGCCATTCTCGCCGAACAGGGTCGTTACCTGCCCGCGGCGGATGTCGAAATTGACGCCCTTCAGCGCCTGAATCCCGCTGTAGGATTTGGCAATGTTGCGAGCCGCCAGAACGACGTCGCTCCTGATTTCCTGTTGGCCTTGCGCGCCGCTCATCGGACGGTGACCTTCACAGGAGTGACCAGCCAGTTCTTCGGATTGATCAGTCGGAACGCCCCGAAAATCTCAAGCGTCTTGCCGGAAAGATTTGCAGTGTCGATCTCGTCCAGCACAGCCTTCTTCATCGCGCGATTGATGCCTGAGCCGGCGTCCTGGTATTCGATCTGGTTCTTGAAATTGCCAAAGGCAATGTCGCCGGTCACGTCACGCAGATCCGTTCCGTTGATGGCCGGTCCCGTTTGCACCCGCACCCGGATTTCTTCCGGAAGGCCCTCCACCTTGAGCTCGTAGACGCCGGATTTCGCCTCGCCGGCAACGCCGATCAGCCTGACCGGCATGATGGCGCCGGTAGAGGACGCTGTTCCGTACTGTTGGGCCGCCGCCTCCTTGTCGGCCAGCACCGCGGGGCCAAGAGTGGCAGCGTCCACTGCACGCTCTACGACAAAGGTCTGGATTCGGGGAAACTCCTGCTCGCCGAACCGGTCGGGAGAGAACGCCTCCTGCCGGACATCGGCCTCCGAGCCGATCCTGACCACCTTCGTATCAAGGGCAATAGCGGCAAGAACTGCCACCGAAGCGCCGATGGCAACCATCAGGCTGCGGCGGGACGGTCCGGGGGCCCTGGGCGCCGTGGTGGGAACGGCATTCATCGTCAAGCCTCCAATACGCAATTGAGAAAGGAGACGCCTGAAGGCATGCAGGCATCTGGCGGCAACGAGCTAAGCGCCTGACACCTTATATGAACCGCCTTTGAATATCGCGCCCATTCCATCGCTTCCTCCACCTGGAACCGACGACTGTCGGCTGTCGCCACCATCGGGTTCCTTACCGCCAGGTTAATTCCTATGTTAGATAAGTGTTACTTATGCCGTCAAGCGAGTTATATGCTGCAAAAACAAAAGCGACCTTCTGCGCGGCTATCTCCATGGTTGCGGCGTCGGCGCGCCTGCGCGCCCTGGGTGCCTGGCCAGCGACGGAAAGTTTTGCTTTCGGATCCCCAGGCCTTCCTGCCCACCTCAACGCGCCACCAGGCCGAGATAAATCAAATGTTTGTTTTTTATTGACTTTTATCTCCATTAGCGTCACCCGTCCTGTAGCACATCAGCTCCAGGGACCCACTCGACTTCCTGGCAGAGCATTCAAAGACCAGGCCTATGACCCCCCGGGCCGGGGTGAAAAAAATTTCTGTGTATGCAAGAATGCCCGCTCGTATGTTATGAGTGTGATATAAAACTTTGACGGAGTTGGCGACCAGCGCTAAGAGGACCTTCGCTGAAGGGTTGCTCGGCGACCCCTCCGGCGACCCCCGCATCCAGCGCTTCGTCATTCCGCCTTTCACCTCCGTCCGCGAGGTCAAGGCGATACTGAGAGATACCACGGTCAAGGTCGGTGCACAGAACATGCATTGGGCGGACCGCGGTGCCTGGACCGGCGAAATATCGCCGCCGATGCTGAAGGATTGCGGGCTCGACATGGTCGAGCTAGGCCACTCCGAACGCCGCGCGCATTTTGGCGAAACGGACGAAACCGTTGCCCTCAAGACCGAAGCCGCCATCCGTCACGGCTTGATACCCCTGATCTGCATCGGCGAAACCATGGCCGAACGCGAGGCGGGTCGGGCGACGCAGGTTCTTGAAACGCAGGTGCGGGCCGCGCTGTCGCGCCTGGACGAAAAGCAGAAGTCGGCGTCGGTCCTGTTCGCCTATGAGCCGGTATGGGCGATCGGCGAGCAGGGCGTTCCGGCGACCGCAGACTATGCCGACGCCCGCCATGCCGAGATCGCCGCAGTCGCGGAAAGCGTGCTGGGCCGGCGGGTTCCCTGCCTTTATGGCGGTTCCGTCAATCCGCACAATTGCGCCGAACTCATCGCCTGCCCGCATGTTGACGGGCTGTTCATCGGCCGCTCCGCCTGGACCGTAGAGGGTTATCTGGACATCCTCTCGCGTTGCGCGGCCACTTTGTGAAGGAGACCAACATGAAACTTGCAATCGCAGGAGACAGCGCCGGCGAAGGCCTCGCCAGGATCCTCGCCGACTATCTGAAGGACAAGCATGAGGTTTCGGAAGTATCGCGCACCGATGCCGGCCCGGACCCGTTCTATGCAAACCTGTCCGACCGCGTCGCCAGTGAAGTTCTGGCCGGGAAATATGATCGCGCCATCCTGATTTGCGGCACTGGCATCGGGGTGTGCATCGCAGCCAACAAGGTGCCCGGAATTCGCGCCGCGCTTACCCACGATACCTATTCGGCACAGCGCGCGGCGCTATCCAACAACGCCCAGATCATCACCATGGGTGCGCGCGTCATCGGTCCCGAACTGGCCAAGGCGATTGCCGATGCATATCTGCAGGAGACCTTTGACCCGAAGGGCCGTTCCGCCGGGAATGTCGCCGCCATAGATGAGGTCGACGCCAAGTACAATGCCCGCTAAAAGGCCGTGAGGGACACACCCCTCACAGTCTCCAACAGGGCAGGAACAAGGCATCCATGGCACGAATAACGCTTCGCCAGCTTCTCGATCATGCAGCCGAACACGGCTACGCCGTTCCGGCGTTCAACATCTCCAACATGGAGCAGGGGCTGGCGATCATGGCCGCCGCCAACGCCACGAGATCCCCGGTCATCATCCAGGCGAGCCGCGGCGCGCGCGCCTATGCGGGCGACCGCGTACTTGCGCGCCTGATCGACGGGCTTACGGAAATGTATCCAGACATTCCCGTTTGCATGCATCTCGACCACGGCAACAACCTTGCCACCTGCGTCACCGCCATCCAGAACGGCTTCACCTCCGTGATGATGGACGGCTCGCTGAAGGAGGATGGCAAGACGCCAGCCGATTACGACTACAATGTCGCAATCACCCGGCAGGTTGTAGACGTCGCACATGCGGCCGGCGTCTCGGTCGAAGGCGAGATCGGCGTGCTCGGCTCGCTGGAAACCGGCATGGGCGACCAGGAGGACGGCCATGGCGCCACCGGCAAGCTCAGCGAGAACCAGTTGCTTACCGATCCGGCCGAAGCGGAGAAGTTTGTTTCCGAAACGGGCGTCGACGCGCTGGCCGTTGCGATGGGCACCAGTCACGGAGCCTACAAGTTCTCCCGCAAGCCGGACGGCGACATTCTGGCCATGCATGTGATCGAGGAAATTCACCGCCGCCTGCCGAACACGCATCTCGTCATGCACGGCTCATCCTCGGTCCCTGAAGACCTGCAGAAGATCATCAACGCCTATGGTGGCGATATCAAGCCAACCTGGGGTGTCCCGGTGGAGGAAATCCAGCGCGGCATCAAGAGCGGCGTGCGCAAGGTCAATATCGACACCGACAACCGCCTCGCAATGACCGCTGCCATCCGCAAGACCATGGCCGAGGACCCGTCGGAATTCGATCCGCGGAAATATCTCAAGCCGGCAATGGCAATGATGACCGAGGTCTGCAAGGCCCGCTTCGAGGCATTCGGCACAGCAGGCAATGCCGACCGAATCCGCCCCCTCCCCCTGGAGGCGATGGCCAGGCGCTACTGACATCGAAAGAGGCGCTTGCCCGGTCGGGGCAAGCGCCTCTAATCTGCCGCCGATTACCAGGGAGGACTGTATGAGCCTGACGCAGAAGCTCATCAATGACGGCAATGCGGCGGTTGACGAAATGCTGGCCGGTATCATGGCGGCGCATCCGGACCATCTGTGGCGGCCGGACCACGCGCCGCGGGCAGCCGTGGCGAAGAATGGACCACGTCCCGGCAAGGTCGCCATAGTGGTCGGTGGCGGCTCGGGTCATGAGCCGACCTTTCTGGGCTATGTCGGCAAGGGGTTGGCCGACGCCTGCGCGGTCGGCAACGTCTTTGCTTCTCCTCCGCCTCAGCCAGCCGTGGATGCTGCCCTTGCAGCCAATGGCGGCGCCGGCGTTCTTTTCCTTTATGGCAACTATGCCGGCGACGTCATGAATTTCGACATGGCGTCCGAACTGCTGGAAATGGAAGGTGTGGAAGTACGTACGGTGTTGACCACCGACGACATTGCCTCCGCCCCGCGCGACCAGCGCGAGAAACGTCGCGGGGTTGCCGGCAATGTCTTCATCTTCAAGGCAGCGGGCGCGGCCGCCGACCTGATGATGCCTATCGACGAAGTAGAGCGCGTCGCGCGCCATGCCAACGACCGCACCTTCACCATGGGGGTTGCCCTGTCCTCCTGCTCCCTGCCCCAGACACGAAGGCCTAGTTTCGATCTGCCCATGGGCGAAATGGAAATCGGTATGGGCATTCATGGCGAACCGGGTGTCAGGCGCGGACCGCTGCGCACGGCCAACGAGGTCGTGGACGAGATCATGGACGCCATTCTCGCCGAGATGAATGCACCCGCCGGCGACCGGGTGGCTGTGCTGGTGAACTCGCTTGGTTCCACACCCCTCATGGAGCTTTACATAATGAATGCGCGGGTGGCCGAACGCCTGCGCAGCGCCGGCCTGACCGTGCACCGAACCCTCGTCGGCCCCTATTGCACGTCTCTGGAGATGGCAGGCGCCTCGATCACCGTCATGCATCTCGACGACGAATTGCAGCGGCTGCTCGACCATCCCTGCGACTGCGCGATGTTCAGGCAGGGGTGAGCCATGGACTTCACCACGGGCGATCTCAAGAACCTTTTCGTTGCCATGGCGGCACGCATGACGGCCGAACGGGACAAGCTATGCGCCTTGGACGGCGTGATCGGCGATGCGGACCACGGCATTGCCATGGAACAGGGCACGAAGGCCGCCGCCGACGCCGCGCAAGCAGCAGACGGCACTCTCCAGGATGTCTTCAATGCCGCCGCCAAGGGGTTCCTCAATGCGGTCGGCGCCTCCTCCGGACCGCTTTATGCCACGGCCCTTCTGCGCGCCGGCAAGGCGGCGGGACCTCGCGCTTCCATGCCGCGCGATGAACTGCGCGCGGCGATCGCCGCGATGCGCGAAGGAATTGCCCAGCGCGGCAAGGCAGAACCCGGCCAGAAGACCATGTTGGATGCGTGGGCACCAGCAGCCGATGCTGCCTCCGCCGGCGAAACCGCTGATGCGATTGCGGCTGCGGCCAGGCAGGGCGCCGAAGCGACGCGCGACATGGTGGCAGCGATGGGGCGTGCAGCCCGCCTCGGTGAGCGCTCGCTCGGCCATCCCGATCCCGGCGCAGTCTCTGCTGCAATGCTGATCGAGGAAATCTGCAGTGCGATGAGAGGTCCTGCATCGTAGCAGTGACGGAACCGAAACAGGGATTTGCAGCAAGGGGGGGCGGATCGTGACGCAGCAATCTTCGGAACCTCTGGTCCGCACGTTCTACGAACCGCGAACCTGCTCCGCGCAGTATGTGGTCTCCGACCCGGCAACCGGCAGCTGTGCGATCATCGACCCCGTGCTGGATTTCGACGAGAAATCCGGCTCGACCGCCACAAATAGCGCCGACGAGATCCTGGATTATGTAACGGCCAATGGCCTGACCGTGGAATGGATCCTCGATACCCATCCACATGCCGACCATTTCTCGGCGGCCCACTATCTGCATTCCAGAACCGGAGCCCCTACCGCCATCGGCGCACATATCGTTGAAGTGCAGAAGCTCTGGAGGGAAATATACAATTGGCCGGATCTGCCGGTTGACGGCTCCCAATGGGACAGACTGTTCGAGGCCGGCGACAGGTTCCGCGTGGGCTTGATACCGGCGCAGGTGCTTTTCTCGCCGGGCCACACCCTCGCTTCCGTCACTTACGTGATCGGCGATGCGGCCTTCGTGCATGATACGCTTTTCATGCCGGACAGCGGCACCGCTCGCGCAGACTTTCCCGGCGGCAGCGCCAGCCGGCTTTACCGCTCGATCATGGAAATCCTTTCACTGCCTGACGAAACCCGGATCTTCACCGGCCACGACTATCGGCCTGGGGGGCGCGAGCCGCGCTGGGAAAGCACGGTGGGCGAACAGAAAGCCACCAACATCCATATATCGAATTGCAGGACGGAAGCCGAGTTCGTCGCCATGCGTGAAGCCAGGGACCGTACCCTGCCGATGCCAAAGCTCATCCTCCATGCGCTTCAGGTCAACATCAATGGCGGACGCCTGCCCGAACCGGAGCCGAACGGAAGGCGTTACCTGAAGTTTCCGCTCAATGCCCTGCCGGGAGCGCCATGGGGCTGACTGCCTGCTCCCCCAGCGGACGAACATTTCACCGATCCGGCAAACATCTCTTGAGTGCGTTCAGCTGCTCCGTCCGCCGTGGGTTGGCTAATCCACCTTGATGACCCGAACCCCGTCCAGCAGAGTTTCTGAACGCAGACGCGGAGCGGGATTGCCATTCGTCACAAGCACATCGATGTCCCGGATATGCGCGATCTGGTGAGGAGCGCGCCGCCCGAACTTCTCATGATGCACTACCAGCACGACCTTTCGTGAATGTTGCAATATGGACCTTGTAAGATCGACCTCCATCGGGTCGAACTCGAGGATCGTGCCGTCCTCGTCCACGCCGTTTGCGCCTATCAGCGCAACGTCGAACTTGAACCTGGTCCTGCTTTCATCCGTGACGGTAAGGACAGCCGGATCCTTGTTTCGCACATAGCCGCCGTAAATATAGATCGTCGCGTCGGTGTTGATTGCACAACTGTAGGCAACATCCAGATTTGGCGTGGCGATCAGCGTGCCCGGATGTCGAACAACCACTTCGTGCAGCGAAGCGAAGGTTGTGCCGAGCCCGACGAAGACCGTGGCATTGTCGGTGAAGAATTCCTCGAGCGCCAATACCAACCTTTTCTTGACGTCCGCCTGCTCGCCCTGCCGTTCCTGATAGCCGTAGAGCACGCGTCCCGGCGCCGCAAAGGCACCACCAAAGCCTTTCTGAATGAGGCCGTTGGCGTCGAGTATGTGAAGGTCCCGCCGGATCGTCTGCTGCGTGACCCCGAAGCGGATGGCAAGTTCAGAGACGGACACCGCACCGTCGCGCCGGACGGCATCGAGAATCGCTGCGCGTCGCTCCGTCAGGACGCCGCTCATCGCAGTCTGACCCCCAGATAGGTCCGGTCATCTGTCAGCATCGTCGCCGTCGTTCCCTTGGTGCTGAGAAATTCCCCGATCTTGTTGGGGTCCCGTTCCTCGACGTAGGCGAAGGCCGCCTCCCAGGAGGCGACGCCGAATTCAGCTCCGGGGAGAAAATATCCGTCGGAAAACAATTCGATTGTTTCCACCTCGGCCAGTGCATAGCTGCGCGTCTCGATATATTTTTCGGGAACGCCGAAACCATCCAGTCCGCCATAGCCAAGCGCGCGATCGGTGACGTTCTGGAAATCGCCCTGTCCATTGGCAATTCCCTTGTGGAACAGTTCGAAAAATTCCCACTCGGGAACATGCGGCAGCCGCTCGCGGCAGGCGGAAAGCGCCCTGGCTTCTATCTCCGCGATGATAGCGGCATCGGATGTCGGCGATCCTGCCGTCTGGAACCTGCTCCCATGCCAGGTCAGTGCAGCGGCGAGCTTTTCGCAGTCGGCCTCCGCATAGCCGCGCGCTGCGAAGGCGCGCCATGCCTCGCGGCGCAATATGGATGTCACGTCATCCAGCGGCTTCAGTACCTGGAAGAGTTCCGCCTCGTTGATCCTTGCACCGCTGTCGCCCACCGCGACAAACTCGAGCCGGTCGCCAAGATGGAAGGCCAGCATGACCGTACAGCCACCGCGAAGCTTCCAATCGGCCTCGGCGCGCTCATAAGCTCCATTTTCTTCGTAGCCAACCCGAATTGCATTATCGAGATAGGCGATAAGCTCCACCGGACCGCGATAGTGAAGTTCGGCCATGCCAGGCTGGCCCTGGGCAATAAGAAACATCTCGATTGCACGGCGAACCCGGCGCGAGGCAAAGCGCCCCGAGAGCATCCCGTCATATTTGGTGCCATTACGGTCGGTCACGCCGTCAATCACCGCATAGCCGAGGTCCGGCATGATGACGAGGCTGTCCTCGTTCATCTGCGGGTGGCCGAATTTCTTGCCGAGAGTGAATGCTTCGAGATGCTTCATGATCAATGGGGCGACCAGAAGGCATCGCCCGGAACCTTTCCTGTACGCACAGAGCCGGCCGAGGGGGCACTACTGTAGCGCCCCCTCGGCGTTCCGTTCCGGCAGCGGACTTCCGGGCGCTGCCTCCTGAGCTTACTGACCCGTAGCGGCACGCCACTTTTCCAGAAGCGCGTCCATGCCACCGAGATCGGCAATCGACTTCAGGCTGACGAGGTTCAGTTCGGTCAGGTTAGGCATGCCTTCCGGCCCGCCGACATCGGTGCGCGCCGAACGCCGGCCAATCTCCTGGACGAGCACTTCCTGGGTGGACTTCGACAATGCCCAGTCGATGAACTTCTTGCCACCGTCGGGGTTCGGTCCACCCTTTACCAGCGCGATGCCGTCCGGCGTGGCGATCGTCCCGTCCGTGAGATGGACGATCGACATGGGAGCCCCGCCCTTCACATATTGGAGGGCATTGTCCTCCAGGGTGAGGCCCATCGGGGTTTCGCCGTCAGCGACGTAGCGCGGAACGGCACCCGAGGAATCGCTCAGCACGAAGTTCTTTGCGATCCCCTCATAAACCTTCCAGCCCTCATCACCGAAAATGGTGAGAACGCCCTGCAGCTGCTGCATCGCAGAGCCCGAACTGTCGGCGCGCGCCGAAGTGATCTGGCCCTTCCATTTCGGATCAGCGAGTTCTGCCCAGCTTTTCGGCGCTTCCTCGAGCGGCAACATGCTGGTGTTGACCGCGAGCACGTAGACAACGCCCGTATAGGGCGTCCAGGCATCGTTCTCGATCAGGGCGGGATTGATCTTGTCGTGGTCCGCAGGCTGATAAGGCTCGAGAATGTCTGCAAGTTCGGTCAGCGCACTGCCCGAAATGGACCAGATCACGTCTGCGGCGGGATTTGCCGCCTCTGCCCTTGCACGCTTGGCGACATCCCCCGAACCCATCTTGACCACCTCGGCCTTGAGCCCGGTATCCTTCTCGAACATCGGCAGCAGGGTGTCGACGATCGAGGAGTTATGGGCTGTATACACCACCACCGGCTTGTCCTGGGCATGAGCGGAAAAGCCGAGAGCGGTAGAGGCGACAAGGGCAGCCGTCATCGCCAGGAATGTACGTTTGCGAATATACATGAAATCCTCCCTTTTCGTTTTCGAACATCTAGCGGCTGGCTTGATAGTGATCCGGATTCCATATTGTTGCAATCCGAAAATTATGCTTACTGCGGAGGAAACGGGGAGGAGAGCAGATGGCCTATCTGGCGATAGCCGGAGCCACCAAGCAATTCGGTCCGGACTTCCGGGCCCTGGATGATGTTTCGATTTCCGTTGAGCGCGGCGAGTTCTTTACGCTTCTGGGCCCATCCGGCTGCGGCAAGACGACCCTGCTGCGATCGATAGCCGGCTTCAGCGACCTTACATCCGGTTCCATCACCCTGGACGGATCGGACCTGCGCCGGATACCGCCCCACAAGCGCGACATCGGCATGGTCTTTCAGGACTATGCAGTGTTTCCCCACCTGACCGTTTTCGACAACGTCGCTTTCGGCCTTAAGCCGCGCAAGGTTCCTTCTGCCGAAATGAAGCAGCGTGTCGATGAAGCCCTGGCCGCCGTCCGGCTGTCCCCGCTTGCCGATCGAATGCCCGCGGCCATGTCGGGCGGCCAGCAACAGCGCATCGGCATTGCGCGCGCCATGGTCATTAATCCGCGCCTCCTCCTGATGGACGAGCCGCTATCGAATCTGGATGCCAAGTTGCGCATCGAACTGCGCGAAGAAATCCGCGACATCCAGAGGCAGATCGATATCGCGGCCATTTATGTCACGCATGATCAGGAAGAGGCCCTGGCGATCTCCGACCGGATCTGCGTGATGAACGCCGGGCGTGTCGAGCAGATCGGCACGCCACAAGAGATTTACGGCGACCCACAGACCCTGTTCGTGGCCCGCTTCGTCGGCACGCTCAATACGCTTTCGCCCGGTCCGGCACTTGATGCCCTGCTCAAGAAACTGAAACTTCCCCAGTCCGGCGTCCAGACCTGGACTGTGCGTCCGGAGCAGCTTGAACTGTTCGAAACAGGAGCAGCCTCGGCCGACGCCGCCGCACTTTCAGGACAGGTCAGCAAATACACTTATCTTGGCCGAGAGGCCCATGTGCAGGTGGCAACCGACCTTGGCCACCTGATCGTGCAGCTTGCCAATCCGGGCACGAGTGCCGGCTACCGGCGCGGGGAGAATGTTTCTCTAGTCATCCGCCGCGACGCACCGATGGGCTTCGACGCTGCCGGCAGGCGCGTGCCAATGGGGGTCTAGGGCCATGCCCCGGCTGAATTTCTGGACCCTTGTTTCAATATCTACCTGGCTGCTTCTGCTGGTTCTGCTGTTTCTACCGGTCGGGTCGATACTGATTTCCTCTGTCTATGACGACGCCGGCAACTTCACGCTCGCAAACTATGCCCGATTCCTCAGCGAGCCTCGCTTTCACAGAGCCTTTCTGAACACGCTGGTCGTGGGTTTCGGCGGCCTCGCCGGCGCTCTGCTGCTGGGCTCGATCATGGCCTTCTGCATTTCGCGCTTCGTCATTGTAGGGTCACGCTTCGTTTCCCTTTTGGCAATCCTGGCACTGGTGTCGCCGCCCTTCATCGGCGCCTATTCGTGGATCGTGCTGTTCGGAGGCGGCGGCCTGGTGCGCGGCTGGCTGCGCGCGGTCGGCATCAACATCCCGCCTATCTATGGGCTGGCAGGCATCCTCATGGTCTTCAGCTTCAAGTTCTATCCCTATGTCTATCTGATGGTCTCCGGCGCCCTCTCCAACGTCAACCGCTCGCTGGAAGAAGCGGCAGAAGGGCTTGGCCTCACGCCATGGCAACGCGCCTTCAAGATCTCATTTCCGATGGTGTTCCCAGCCCTGTCGGCCGGCGGGCTCCTGGCCCTGATCCATGCCATTGCCGATTTCGGCACGCCCCGCCTTCTCGGTCGCGGGTACAACGTGCTGGCGACGGAGGCCTTCAATCTCTATTCGGCCGAGATCGGCTCCAACATGTCGATGGCAACAACCATCAGCGTGTTTCTCATTGCGGTGTCGATGTTCTTCGTCATGCTGCAGCGCTACATGTCGCGCCGCAACGTCTATCATGGCAACATGATCAACAAGCCGATCAAGATAAGATTGAAGGGCTGGAAGAATGTGCTCGCCCATTTTGCCGTCTACGCGATCGGTTTCCTTGGCGCACTGCCGGTCATCGTCTCTGTAATCTATTCCTTTCGCAAGACGAGCGGGCCGGTGTTCAAGCCGGGAATTGGCCTGCAGAGCTATGAGCGGATCCTGTTCAATCTGGGCGATGTCGTTCGCAACTCGGTATCCTTCTCGATTTCGGCAGTCGCGCTTATCGTCCTGGTCGGCACTCTGGTCGGCGTGCTGGTGGCGCGGCGCACCAACCTCAACACCTCTCTGCTCGACGGCGCTTTCATGATCCCTTACGTCATGCCGGGCATCGTTATCGGCATTGCCTTCATCGCGGCCTTCAACACCGGCCCGGTGGTCCTGACCGGAACGGCTGCCATCATCGTGCTCTCGATCTTCATACGGCGCCTGCCCTATTCGGTTCGCACAACCGCCTCGGCACTCCGGCAGATTTCGCCATCGATGGAGGAAGCGGCGATTTCACTGGGCTACAGCCCATTCCGCGCTTTCCTGCGGGTGACCGTACCCCTGATCATTCCAGGCATCGTCGCCGGCGGCATGCTGAGCTTCGTGACGGCCATCAACGAACTGTCTTCCTCTCTGGTGCTCTATGTCGGCTCGACAATGACCATGCCGGTACGCATCTACCTTCTCATCCTGGACGGTGATTTCGGAACCGCTGCGGCAATGTCATCTCTCCTGCTGTTGCTTAGCGGGCTTGCCGTTTACGTGGCTTTTCGCCTGATGGGACGCAATGAGCAGGCATTGCTCTGAAGAGCTTGTAGCCCCTGGGCAGCCTTTGCCAGACTTGCGATCGGCCCGATTCCGGCGCTGCGGTAGCGATGCTTCCCGTTCAACGATTTGATCCATATCATTGCCAAGGAGGCGTCAGACGATTAGACCGTTCTGCAACCCACCCCTGAAGGCAGGCCGTTGCGATGGATTTCGATGCGTTCTTCAAGAACAAGCTGCAGGAATTGCGCGAAGAAGGGCGCTATCGTGTCTTTGCAGACCTTGAGCGCAGGGCTGGCCGGTTTCCCCTGGCGGCGCGGCACGTAGAGGGCGGCCCCCGCGATGTGACGGTCTGGTGCTCGAACGACTATCTGGGAATGGGCCAGCATCCGGCCGTTCTCGCGGCCATGCACGAAGCACTGGATACCTGCGGGGCCGGTGCAGGCGGTACGCGCAACATTTCCGGCACGAACCACTATCACGTGTTGCTGGAGCGTGAAATCGCCGATCTCCACGGCAAGGAAAGTGCGCTTCTGTTCACCTCCGGCTATGTATCGAACTGGGCGGCGCTCTCCACTCTCGGCCAGCACTTGCCCAGCTGCATCATCTTTTCCGATGCCAGCAACCACGCCTCGATGATCGAGGGAATTCGCCACTCCCGGGCGGAGAAGCGCATCTGGAAGCACAATGACGTAAAGGATCTCGAACGCCAGCTTGCGGCGGCTCCGGCGAGCGCGACCAAGATCGTGGCCTTCGAATCTGTCTACTCCATGGACGGGGACATCGCCCCCATCGCCGATATCATTGCCGTTGCCGAGAAATACGGCGCCATGACCTATCTCGACGAGGTCCACGCCGTAGGCATGTACGGACCGCGCGGCGGTGGCATTGCCGAGCGCGAAGGGCTGATGGATCGCATCACGCTGATTGAGGGCACCTTGGGCAAGGCTTTTGGCGTCGTCGGCGGATATGTGGCCGGGTCCGCTGCCCTATGCGACTTTCTGCGCTCCTACGCTTCGGGTTTCATCTTCACCACTGCGCTGCCCCCGGCCGTCGCGGCCGGCGCCACGGCCTCGATCCGGCATCTCAAGCGCTCCCAAATGGAGCGCACGAAGCATCGTGAAGTGGTTGCGACGGTACGAAAGCGACTCGACCAGCTAGGCGTGCCGCACCTTGCCAATCCGAGCCATATTGTGCCGGTGATCGTGGGCAATGCCGCCAAGTGCAAGTGGATCAGCGATATCCTGCTTGATCAGTATGGCATTTACGTTCAGCCGATCAATTATCCCACGGTGGCCCGTGGGACGGAGAGGCTGAGGATCACCCCCACGCCTCTGCACACGCCGGCCGACATCGAGCGCCTTACCGCAGCCCTCTCCGACCTCTGGTCTCAATGCGCGCTCGCGCGCCAGGTTGCGTAGTCTGCTGACAGCACCCTGGGGCCTACCCCATCCGCGCCTTCGGGAATGAAGTTCCTTCTTGGACTTATACCTTTCGGGGGCGCGCTATATCGTTGCTGCCCTCTGCCTCCGGGCCCAGGCCGTAGCTCATGCGCTTCATCTGGGCGATGACCCGCTCCATTTCCTCGTCCGGCAGCACGGGTGGCTCGCCCAGAGCGAGAGCCTGCACGTACATGCGCGAAAGGGTTTCCACCTCGACGGCAAGCCAGAGCGCTGCATCCAGCGTCTTGCCAAGCGAAATCTGGCCGTGCTGGCCGAGCAGACATGCCAACCGCCCCTCCAGCGCTTCAAGCGCCGCATCGGAAAGCGCCTGCGTGCCAAAGGTTGCGTAGCGCGAGCAGCGAATGGTCGTGCCGCCTGCCACGCCCGTCATGTAGTGGAAGCTCGGGATTGTCTTGTGGTGACAGGCGAGCGTCGTGGCGTAGACGGAGTGACAATGCAAAACGACATTAATGTCATCCCTCGCCTTCAATATGTCCCGATGAAAACGCCATTCCGATGATGGCCGGCGGCCGACATAGGTGCCGTCGAAATCCATTTCGACAATGTCTTCCGCCGTCATGGTATCGTAAGGCATGCTGGAAGGTGTGATGAGAAAGCCGCTTTCGGTTCGAACCGAAAGATTGCCGGCAGTTCCCTGGTTTATTCCGCTTTCGTTCATGCGGCGGCAGGTCGCCACCATCTGCTCGCGCAATTCCCTGTTCTGCATAAAGATCCTCTGGGGCGCTAAAGACGCCTACTTCATCGTGAAAACATTCTGGAGCGGCACCACAACTGGCTCGTTGCGCTCGGTGTACTGCATTACGTCGGCCATGAAGTCCCACCAGCGCCTGTTCACCTCCGTCGCCGGCAACTGGTCCATCTTGTGATCATCAGCCCGCACCAGCGTGGCAAACAGATGATTCGTCTCGGGGTCGAGCCAGATCGTATAATCGGAAATGCCGGCTTCGCGCAGGGCATTCACCATTTCGGGCCATATTTCGTCATGGCGCCTGCGATACTCTTCGGCCTGGCCGGGATTCAGGACCATACGGAAGGCGATGCGTTCTGCCATATCGGAATGTCCCCTCGCCTCGTCAGACAATGCCCCCACCACCGGACGCGACTGCAGGCCGCTCAGCCGCAACCTTCTGCCGGTAACCGGCCGATCGGTAGGCCGCAACCGGATCGATCGCACCTCCCGCATTGAAGCGGGCCATGGCCAGTATCGGTTCGACGTCGGTGCGGTAGGCTGCCTTCAGCGTCTGGGTCGCCATGAGCGCGTCATTGTCCTCCTGATAGGCCTCCAGTGCCTTGCGATCGACAAGAAGCGCCTGGGCATAGGCACGCTGCACCTCGACTGCCGACAGCATCAGACTTTCGATCGGGTCGGTTACATTGTGGCTCTGGTCAAGCATGTGTGCCGGGTCGAATCCCTTGGCTCCGGAAAGCTCCGCATCGACCAGTTCGTTGAAGACAAGGAACAGCCGGTAGGGATCGATCGATCCCGCATCAAGGTCGTCATCGCCATATTTGGAATCGTTGAAGTGGAAGCCGCCCAGCTTGCCGAACTGGATGAGCCGCGACACGATCATCTCAATGTTCACATTTGGCGCGTGATGCCCGAGATCGACGAGGCAGAACGCCTTGGGCCCCAGCTCTCTGGCAATGATGTAGTTCGTGCCCCAATCCTGCACCACCGTGGAATAGAAGGCAGGCTCGTACATCTTGTGCTCGGTGAACAGCCTCCAGTCGTCGGGCAGCGCCGCATAAATTTCCGCCACCGCATCCAGATAACGCCGGAAGGCACGGGCAAAATTCACCTGGCCAGGGAAGTTCGAGCCGTCCCCGATCCATATCGTCAGCGCCTTCGAGCCCAGTTCCTTCCCGATCTCGATGCATTCGATGTTGTGAGCTATGGCCTGACGGCGCACGGCAGGGTCCGCATGGGAAAGCGAGCCGAACTTGTACGAGTGCGCCTGACCCTTCGCATCGGAAAAAGTGTTGGAGTTCATCGCATCGAACGCCAGGCCGAAGCGGGAAGCTGCTTGCCTCAGACGCTGCGGATCCGCCTTGTCCCACGGGATATGCAGCGAAACGGTGGGTGTCGCGCGCGTCAGTTGATGAATGACGGCGCAATCCTCGATCTTGTCGAATATGTCGCGCGGCTCGCCAGGGCCTGGAAAACGTGCAAAGCGCGTACCGCCAGTGCCCACGCCCCATGATGGAATGGCGACTCCGAAAGCCTCGACCTTCTTCAGGATGGCGTCGATGGAAATGCCGCGCCGGTCGAGTTGCTCCCCGAGAGCCGCATAGTCGGCGCGCAAAGCCTTTTCGCGTGCCGCATTGTCTTTCTCGACAGCATCCGGGGCGATCATAAGATCCATAATTGTCTCCTTGTCTCGGTGACGATGGGGCGCACGCAGCGCGAAAGTGTCAGACCATGCCCAGGGAACCCAGCCATCGCTCAGCCTGCCGTGTCGCCGCTCGCCGCCTTGCGGGCGAGTTCCTGCCGATATTTTTCCGCATCCCAATCGGTGAGTTGAAGGAGCTCTTCGGGAGAAAGTGTACGCAAGGGTGCGTCGGCTGGTATGCGGGCCGCGACATCGGCCAGGCAGCGCGCCATCGCGTCCCCATTGGCCGGCACATCAGCGCGCATCAGGACGCCCTTGCCGGGGCAGACAACGGAAGCAGGAGCATATCCGACCCTCGCCTCGACTTTCGCCATCGTCTCGTCCGGTTCCGCGATGACCGAACCCTCTCCGAGGAAGATGACATGATCGGGGTACAGGCTCCCGCGTGCGGCGATGGCGAGGCTGTCCGGGTCCAGCGCAACGGCGTGGGCGGCTTCCGATTCCGGCAGGCGGTAATGTGCCGTCTCGCCAGTTGCAGCAAGCTCACGCAAAGCTTCAATGTCGGCATCGCCCGCAGCACGCGGGTTTGTGCGAAGCCTTCGTCTCACATCGGCAAGCAGCATTTCTGCTCCGTCCACGGTGTCCGCCGCAACGACAAGGCCGTGATTGCCAAGGACAAGTACATCCGGCACCCCGGAACCAAGCTCAGCGATGGCGAGCGCCAGCGGCAGGCCGGGCCGTGCATAAGGCACATAGGCCCATTTCAATCCGTTCAGCCGGGGCGCCACTTCGGCAACGCAATCGGTGCGGACTGCAAAGGCTATGGTGTCGACGCAATGCACATGCAGCACAACGCGCTTGGGCATCAGCGCGTGGACGGTGGTTTCGATAGACGGCCTGAGTCCGGACGCATTCTGTGACGCCAGGACGAACCGATGCGCCTGTTCAGCCGCCGGCTCCGCCGCCGCCACGGCCGCAAGCAGGGGCTCAAGGGCGACAGGAACCATGATGTCCCGTTCTGCCCCATGCGCCAGCCAGGTTCCCGACGCCTTGATCCAGAGGATATCCCCGACCTTGAGAGAGGTGTTGCCGCCAGCGCCCTGGGTAATCAAAGGATCTGCGCCAAGGCGCGCCGAAAGCGAGCGCAGTGCATTAAGCTCAGCCTGCCAGGAAGCCGCTTCGGGCATGGCGATCCTCCTTTCCAGACCGAATGGAACGTCGGCCGTTTGCCGGTTGGGGACAGGGGGCGTCATGTGACGCCCCCTGTTTGACCTCAGAAATCGAAGTCGTTGATATTGTCCTTGGTGAACACGGTCGGCGCACCGAGCAGAACCTCGGAACCGTTGATGACGGCGAGTTCGCCAAGCTTGCCGGCCTTCACCGAAGTCGCGCCTGGCTTCAGGTCGCCATCGGCCACTGCGCGCAGCACATAGGCGGCCGCATAGCCGAGATCGACGGGATTCCAGAGGACGACCGACTTCACGCAGTCATTGTTGACATAGGGCTTCATGGCGTTCGGCGTCGCGAGGCCGACGACCGCCACCTGGCCGCACTTGTTGGCCTGGGTGACCGCATCGGCCGCAGCCGGGGTAGCCACCGAGGTCATGCCGAAGATGCCTTTCAGCTCATCGCCATATTTGTTGATGAGCGTGTTCGCCTGGTTGAAGGACAGGATATTGTCTTCCTGGGCCTCCACCGTCTCCAGCCACTTCATGTTCGGATGGCATTTCGCCTGATAGGCCTGCATCTCGGAAATCCAGCGAGCCTGGTTCGGCGTCGTGAAGGTGGAGGTGACGATCGCGAAAGCGCCATCCTCGCCGATCTCGGCAGCCATGGAATCCACCATTGCCTTGGCAATGCCGTTGAACTCGGCCTGGTTGACGAACCATTGGCGTGCATCCGGCGTGGAGTTGGCGTCGTATCCGACCACATTGATACCGGCGGCAAGAGCCTTCTTGAGCACCGGGGCAATGGCGACCGGATCGTTCGCCGCGAACAGGATGCCGTCGACACCGCTGGTGATGTAGTTGTCGATCAGCGTGATCTGGTCATCGATGTTGGCCTTGGACGGGCCGTCGGTCTTGGCATCCATGTTGCCCATTTCCGCGGCTGCGTCGGCGATGCCCTTCGACGTGGCATTGAAATAGCCGATGCCGACGAGCTTGGGCACATCCACGACCTTGATCGTCTTGCCCTTGCGATCGGGTGCGTTGGTGGGTTCGCCGCCGTCATATGGGGCAGCAGCGGGCGTTGCCGGCGTCGCGTCGCAGGCCAGCGGGTTGGTCGGAAGATCGTCGCCGCCGGTCCAGGCCGATTGGGCGTGGCTGAGGCTTGTCGAGAATGACAGGGCCAGAAGCGCAGACAGTACGATTTTGTGCATTTCATCCTCCAATTGATCGTCCGGACACTGATGAGCGGCAGTGAAGGACGCTCTCTCCCAATTATCGAGTGCCGCTCCTCTCGAAGATGTTGCTGGCGAGAATCGCCAGTATGAGCACGGCGCCTATCAGCATGATCGTGCCGTCGCCCTTGACGCCGGCCAGCGACAGCCCGTTTTTCAGCGCCTGGATCAGGCAAAGGCCGATCACCGTGCCGAGAATCGTTCCCCGGCCGCCGAAAATGGACGTGCCGCCGAGCACGACGGCGGTAATGGCGTCGAGCTCAATGCCCGTGCCCATATCGGAACGCGTGGTCGAGACGCGCGAAACGAAAATCACTGCTGCAACCGAGGCAGCAAAGCCCGAGGCGGCATAGAGCGCCAGCTTCGTCCTTTCGACCGAAAGGCCGGAAAACCTGCTGGCCACCTCGTTGGAGCCGATCGCATAGACCGTACGCCCCCAGCGCGTATAGGCAAGCAGGATCGACGCCAGGATCGCGGCAAGGAAAAGTATCCAGAGCTGCGTCGGCACGCCCAGCACCTCGCCCTGCCCCAGCACATAGAACCAATCGGGATAGCCGCGAACGGAACGGGCCTGGGAGATTCCCTCCGCCAGCCCTCGATAGAGCGCCAGGGTTGCAAGCGTCGCAATGAGCGGAGGCACGCCGAAGCGGGTGATGATGATGCCGTTGCCAAGGCCGGCCAGGGTGCCCGCCGCTATAGCTCCCACCACGGCGAGCGGCAGCGGCAGCCCGACATTTTGCCACAAGACGCCCGTGAGGATTGCGACAAGACCAAGGATCGACCCCACCGAAAGGTCGATGCCTCCGGTTGCGATGACGAACGTCATGGCGATGGCGATCAGGCCGATCTCGGTCATCAGTCGGCCCTGGTTCAACAGGTTGGCGACGGTGAAGAACCGGTCCGACTGGAAGGAAAGCACGGCCAGAACGACGGCGAGAAGCAGCGCCAGAAACGTTTCGTGCCGGATGAGGGATTGGAGTTTCATGCGCCGTCCCTCACGTCCTGCGGCGCCGGCGCATCATGTCGGCCAACACTGTCGCCAGGATCAGCAGGCCAATGACTGCGCGCAGCCAGTAGGCCGACACGTTGACGAAGATCAGCGCCGAGCCGATCGCCGCGAACAGGATCGCCGCGAGAGTCGAGCCGATGACCGTTCCCGTACCCCCGAGAATGGACACGCCCCCGATCACCGAGGCCGTAATAACCGTGAGTTCCAGATTGGGCGGGACGGTGGACTGTATGACCTGCAACTGCGTCGCGAAGAGCATGGTCGCCAGCCCGGCAAAAGCGCCATGGATGGCAAACACCGCCACGATCCGCCGCTCGATCGGGATCCCGGTAGCGACCGCCGCCTCGGGATTGCCGCCAATGGCATAGAGCGACCTGCCGAAGGCGGAGTAGCGCATCCAGAGAAAGGCAAGGACGGTCAGCACCACCATCACGATTAGCGGCATGGGTAGGCCCAGAATGCGCTTCTGAGCCAGCAGGAACTCGGGCGGCAGGTCGCTGATCCATGTCCCTCCGGTGACGCTGATGAGACCGCCGCGCAGGATGGACAGCGCGCCCAGTGTCACGACGATGGAGGGGATGCGGGCATACGCAACCAGCACCCCCTGAAAGCCCATGATCGCCATACCCACCAGAACGGGAAAGAACCACGCGACCCAGACCGGATAGCCCGAGACCGCCAGCGTGCCTGAAATGGTAGCAAGCACGCCGATCAGTGCTCCAACGGAGACGTCGATATTGCCTGTTATGATGACCATCGACATGCCGATGGCCGCCACGGCTATATAGGCATTTCCGGCGAAGATCGTGGTCAGGTTGTTGGCGCTGAGGAAGCGCGGATTGACAATACTGACAACCACGAACAGGGCAATGATTGCCCCCAGAACGACTATTTCCTGCCCGTAATCGGCAAATAGCCGGCGCAGGAAACCGGGCCGCCGTGCAGTTGTGCGCGGGTGGACCGGGGGGATGTCGGCAGCCATGCTCATCAGGCAGCCTCCGCGCTGCGGTGAGCCGTCATTGCCGCGCCCACGCGTTCCGGCGTGGCTTCTGCGCGCGGTATTTCATCCGTGACGCGACCGCCGCTCATCACCAGTACCCGGTCACTCATGCCCAGCACTTCGGGCAGTTCGCTGGAGATCATCAGGATGGCCACCCCCTGCTTCACCAGTTCGCCCATGATCGTGTGGATCTCGGCCTTTGCCCCCACGTCGACGCCGCGCGTCGGCTCGTCCAGGATCAGCACCTTCGGGTTTGTCTCCAGCCATTTGGCGATGACCACTTTCTGCTGGTTGCCGCCGGAAAGCTCGCCCACCGGCTGCCCTATGTCACGGCAGCGGATCGAGAAACGTCTTACCGCTTCCAAAGCCCGCTGCGCTTCTGCGGCCGCCTTGATGAAGATGCCGGCGGATAGCCGTTCGATGGTGGCCATCGAAATGTTCTTGCGAATCGCCATGGGCTTCACCAGGCCCTGAAGGCCACGATCTTCCGGCACGTAGGCGATACCGAGGTCACGGGCCTGGCGGGGCGAGTCGATCTTCACGGGCTTTCCCTCGAGGAGGATTTCGCCGGAGGTCGCGGGCGTCATGCCGAAAAGCGTGAGAGCCAGTTCGGTTCGCCCGCTCCCTACCAGACCGGCAATGCCCAGGATTTCTCCGCGACGCAGCGAGAAGGAAATATCGCGGACATGCCGACCATGATTCAGATTCCTGACTTCGAGCACCGTCTCGCCGATGGCTGCATCCGCCTTTGGAAACAGGCTGTCGATCGATCGCCCGACCATCATAGAAACGAGTTGCCTTTCATCGACCTCGCCGATCTGCCTGGTGCCAACGAGCGCGCCGTCGCGCAGCACTGTCACCCGGTCTGCCAGTTCGAAGATTTCCGCGAGACGATGGCTGACATAGACAATGCCCACTCCACGGTCTCGCAGCTGGCGCACCACCTGCATCAGCCTCTGCACGTCCGACTCCACCAGAGAGGCTGTCGGCTCGTCCATGATGAGTATCCTGGCGTTCCTCGACAGCGCCTTGGCGATTTCGACGCGCTGGCGCTGCGCCACCGACAGGGTGAGGACTTTGGCATCCACGTCGAGATCGGACGTGTCGAGCTGGTCCAGCAAGGCCCTGGTGCGCGAGCGCACCTCCTGCCAGTCGATCCACCCGCCCGCCTTGCGCGGGTAATGGCCCAGAAACACGTTTTCCGCGACCGTCAACTCCGGAAACAGCAAAAGCTCCTGGTAAACCGTGGCAATTCCGGCCGCGGTGGCGTCCCGGGTCGAGGAAAAGCGCGTGGTCTCGCCATTGACCGAAATGGAGCCGGCATCCGGCGAATAAAGGCCGGACAGGATCTTGATCAGCGTGGACTTGCCTGCTCCGTTCTCGCCGAGCAGGGCATGCACCTCTCCAGCCCTCACGTCGAAATCGACGCTTTTGAGCACCTTCACACCGACGAAGGATTTCGACATGCCGGTCATGGAGACGAACGGTTCGGTCATGCCTGGCAGCCTCCCGGGTTGCCGGCCATGCGGCCGGCGGCTCGTGCCGCTGCCCGGTCGCTTTCGGCCATATGGCGCCAGCGGTCGCGATAGCCCTCCAGACCGGGAATTCGGCTGGCGGACACCGGCGTCGTCTCGTCCTTGAAGGGTGTCAGGCCGCGCGCCTTGAACGCAAGCGCGGCCGCTCCAGTGGCTGAACCTTCGCTCATGCCGGAGCGCACGATGGTCTGGTTCGGGCGCAACTGCGCCAGCATTGCGGTGAAAAGGTCGATCCTGGCCAGCCCGCCATCAACAACCAGCAGGTTGTCGGAGCGGATCAGATCCAGCGACAGGTCGGTCATCATGACCACATACAGCGCCGCAGCGGCGGCGCGCTCCTCTCCGTCGACATCTCCGCCGACAATGCGACCTGCGGTTTCTGGGAATGGGCCGCCTGCCGCCCAGGACGGTAGCACGAAAACCCCGCGCTCAATGACCCGTTTTACCGCGTCCTGTCCGATCGGCTTGTTCCAGCCCTGCGAGATCACGTCGAACTCGCGCCCGCCCATGAACCGCAGCGACGGCGCCGGCTCGCCATTGACAGTCACGTTGGAAATCATGTCGCGTTCGCCATCGAGGGCGTCAAGCGGGCAATCCAGATTGATAATGATGACCCAGGTGCCGGTCGAAACGATAGTAAAGCCCGCCAGACCGGTCATGCGGTAATAGGCGAGTGCGGCATTGGAATCGTGCACGCCATTGTGCACTGCGAGCGTGTGTGTGGTCCCATCGGCAAGCGTAATCGTCGTTTCACCCACGACAGCGCCGGCCGGCGCGATTTCCGGGAATTTGCCCCGCCAACCCAGGCGATCCACCAGCGAACTGAAGTCACGCTTCAGCGGCGCCCAAAGCTGATTGTGGGCGCCTATATAGGACCATTCGCCCAGCGGACGACCGGTGAAGCGCCAGACCCAATATTGCGGAAAGCACAGGATCCATTGCGTGGCAGCGAACAGTTCCGGCTCTTCCGTTTCCATCCAATAGATGTGCCGCGCGATCGAGAACCCCAGCGGTAGCCAGGGCGTGAATGTCTCTGAATAAGAAGGCAGCATCGGATCGATGGCTGCGGCAACCGCGTCGGGAACCTCCTGCTCGTAGTCGAGAATAGGATGGAGAAGCTCGGTCCCGCGCACCAGGGCGAAGGCGCAGCCATGGGTGGAGAACATCAGGCCGGTTACGCCGTGAGCGCTCACCACATCGGCCAGTTCGCCCATCATCCAGTTGTGAAGGCGCTCATGGTCCAGCACACTGCGACCACGAAAATCTTTCCAGACCGGCTTGGTGCGCCGTTCATCCAGCAGCGAACCGTCGGGGGCAAAGACGAATAGCTTTGAATTCGTCTTGCCAAGATCGAACACTGCCAGC
>SMEK01000126.1_pt1 | contig 42521 bp, 37 predicted proteins | sample 2456371 | NCBI WGS metagenome assembly SMEK01 (sample SAMN10132590, study PRJNA489261) | soil metagenome | isolation source: day1 antibiotic-loamy sand soil ammended with composted manure from dairy... | place: USA | collected 2015-04-01
GCCTAAATAAGATAAGAATCTTAGAAAATGATGAGCAAAAAAAGACAAATCCCAACTCAAATGAAGCATTTGAGTTGGGGTTTGTCGACAGTCTGAAACTATCCGTCTAACGGATAGCTTTTTTCATTTATTATTTTTTTTGATTTTATGTAAATCACGATCAAACATAAGCCAAGATTGAAAATTTCTTTTCACATAGGCTTCTGCTTCTTCAAAAGTAGCAAATTGTTCATTAAGCTTTTCATCATTATGAATCAACTCATATATATTCTCATCGTTTTTAATAATGTAGCTAATGTCTCCATTACGATTTTCATAATATGTTCCATTTGGTCCATCTTTAATATTGGTTTCATTTTTTTCGGGATCAGGCCGAAGTGGTTCTTGATGAAAAACATCCGTTACAAATAATTTAAATGCTTCCTCAGTTAAGTCGCAACCAGAAGCTTTTGGATGTCCTCCCCCACCAAGTTCTTTGGCAAATTTGGCCACATTAACGGATTCATGTATAGTTCGAAAGCCCACCTTTTTGGTACCGACATTAACGAGAACAATCATATCAAGGTGAGGATTTTTTTTATTCAATGCATTTCCTAGCTCAGACAGATATTGCTCAGCATGGACAATACCAATACAATAGTCACCGACAAAACGTTGGATAATATATTTATTTTTAGCATATATATAACGTTCAATTTTTTTCTCTTCTACATCCATTAATAAGTTTTCCATATCGGTCAATTCAAATTTATCAGGATCTTCCTTAATCCGTTTTAATAAATCTTCTTCAAACTGTTCTCTACCAAACATAAAAAATAAATCATTTAAATGCTTTGCTAAAATATTTTCATTTGCATCCCATTCCCATGTATCATACTGACGAACAAGATCAACAAACTGATCGAGAGCCACCGTTTTTTCCAATTGACCTTTCTCTATTAAAAAATCATAGAATAAGGAAGTGGCACATGTTTTACGTCCATCTTCATACTCAATAACGACTTTTCCCCATGGATATTTATTAAAATGAAGGGCTGTAACATGATGGTCAATCACCTGTACATGTCCGCCATTGTTAAATCGTTCTTCTAATTTTTTTTCAATCGTTGAATTAACAGATAAATCTGTAATAAATAACTTTGTTTCTTTATCATCTTGATGATATTTTAAAAATTGATCGACTCTTTGATTTAAATTCCGGTAAGAGCAATGAAATACATCAACATCGTCACCGAAGGCCAGTTTCGCTACAATGGCCGTTCCTAATCCGTCTAAATCCGAGTCTGTAAATAATTTTACTTTCAAATGTATACCCTCCTAGAACAAAACACAAGTTCATTATGTGTTACATATTACCATTTTATACACCACTTTCATAATAGAAAGAAGCTTTTTAAGCTTATCAATTACTTTTTAAGCAAGTAAAGATTCCTCTGGTGGAGATATATACTCCTCAACAAATTTTAATAATGCACGATTGACGATCTCATTCATTTTTACATATTCCCATGTTGCTCGTTCAAACTCATTTTGGTGATTAACAACATATTCACCACAAATATCCATGCCAACAACTTGGAAATGTCTAACTATATTTTCCAATAAAAATAACAATTGGACAAGGGTCATACTCCCTTGATCCCAATTTGTATACGCTTCTCTTTTATATAATACATCTTTATCAATGCTTATATAAATGTTTTTTTCTTCGGGTAGAAACTGCCGTAGTTCGTGTACGATATCTTGTAAGTGAATGTCTTTTATTTTTTGTTCAGTTATTGTTAAAACCCGTTTGTGCAGTTCATTTGGTAAATCACAAGTTTGATTTTCTTCATTCACACCAATAATGACGACTTTATTTAAATTTGCGTTTCTTTCCAAAGCATATCGTACCCATGATCCACAGGAAATCAAGGAAAAGTCATCTTTTTTCATATCATCATGATGGTCAAAGAGAATTAAAGAGAAGGGGCCTTTTACACGTTCTAGCAATAAGTAAGTGACATAGTGGAAATTTCCGTTACCTATTAATACAAGTGGGCTTACTTGTTTTACTTGAAGCCGTTTTCGAATCTCATTCAATGATTCTGTTTCACAAAAACCATTAGTATGTGGAATATTTGAGCAGCAAATCCAATGATGGGGATAATATTGCAGAAATGTTTGTTCTTTTAAACTATTGTCAAAGTTTAAGTAGGTAATCCTGTGACTTTTATCTTTTTGCTTCATAAATTCATCCTCTCCTAGTCCTAACTTAATTTTAGCATAATGTAAAAAAATTTTTAATTTACAAGGTATCGATTTCCGTTTCTATAAAGAAAAGGACTCATTCGTCCTTATCCATCATCTTTTACAAATCTATTTTTCTTTCACTGATATGACAGAAGTAAATTTACGTTCTATTAAATGGTCTAATTCATCTTCTGTCAACAATCCTAAGGTCACTGCTGCATGAACCTTCGCATCATCTACACGTTTTTCTACCTTGATACAATCAACTAAATTGAGTGATTCTAATTTTCGAACCGCCTCTTCTTCACGGTATTTTTCTGATGTCCGAATATTTCTTTGCAATACATAAGAATCGAAGGTTAGTACTCCCTTTTTATGAGGACCTACCGTTAAATCAAAATATTGATTAAACGTCTTTTTTAATTGCGATAATTCTTTCTCTAGTTTTTTTATTTGTTTATGTATTCGATCATATTTTTTCACCATTTCTTCTGTTATAAGGACTTGTTTGTTTTTCAAATCATCCATAAAAAATCCCCTCCATATCTTTTATTCAAATATATGAAGGGGATTTAGAAAAATAGTACAAGCTTTTTATCTTTAACGAACGTGAATATACGACATTTCTTTCACTTCTAATATATATTTATATTGTAATCTTGTAATATCAAAGATTTTCAACGGATCACGGAACGCTTCCGGGTTTTCTCGTAAATTAGCCAGCTGTTCACTTTTTTGTGCTGTATCTTGTTCCATCTCAGCTACAAGCACTTGTAATTCCTCAAACGATTCTTTAAAGAAAATACGTATATCTCGATCTAGTCCTTGTTCTAATAAAGTGAACGGATTAAGAAATTGACTAGCCACATTTTCAGCAATTTCTTGATAATCTTGACTTTCAATAAATTGCTTATATCGATTTACTAATGATTCTTTGTTATTCGTTAACCGACTTAACACTTTACCAGTACCTTTTAAAAGAATTTGTGATACCGTTGCTCGATTGAAAATATTGACTGGGTGAAAATTCACTTGAACAGTTAAACGATCAATATCCCGCTGCCAGTCCTCCAATATTTTGAAATCACAATGTAATTGCAAGCGGTCCTCTTGTAGCATTGAATTAAAGCCTTCCTTGATTTCTTCAAGAAATATCTTCGCATTTTTCAGCTCTTCTTTAGCAATCGCAAACCAATCATTAACTTTTGAGAGAAAATCCGGCAATATCACTTCATCCATGTATTGTTGAATTTGTTTATTCATTTCTTCGTTTAGTTCAACATGAATTTTTCGAAAATCACGATCCTTTGATACTTGTTTTGACATTTGTTTGAGCACTTTTGGAATTCCTTTTAAAATTTCTTTTCTTGTCTCATCTTTCATTAAGGCGAAAGATTTTCGAATCATTTCAATTTTTTCTTTTTCCATATCTTTTAATTGATGAATCGCTCCAGTCATCCGTGAAACCAAATCATTATTCCAATGAATCGTTTCATCTAATTGATTTTCAATTTTTGTCCGTTGCTCAAACAAGTCATCTAAAAGACGTTTATTCAAATATAAATAACTCGAAATTCGAAGATTTATATTTTCATGTTTTTGCCATTCATGCGATAGTTTCTGTATAAGTTTTTGTCTTACTTCTCCCTTTTGTTTATAATCTATAATCCTTCCAGTTAATTCGCCTTGTTCAATTGCCTTATTTAGTTGGTAATAAATATCTGTATAATTTTCCTCATCCTTATGAGTATTCATTACAATAAAGTACATTTTCGTTTTTGGAAATTCTTGTTGAATCATTTCTGCCCAACGATATTCCGTTTCAGTGAGCCCAGCTTCATCATCTATAATAAACAAGATTGTATCTGTTAAACATAATGTATCCATTAACTCATTCGTAAAAACAGGTTTAAATGGTAAATCTGGTACATTCACAATTGAGAATTTATTTTGTTGTAAAATTGAATTCGGCATCCGGATATTAATGATCGACGACTTTGTTATCTTATTCCCTTTTCTTTCTTGATAAATATCTTCATAAGAAAGTACATTTGATTTTTCATTATTATATTCGGTAACAATAAATTCTCCACCATTCTGAATTATACAGCTTACGTTTGTATTCCCTCTCTCTATAGCTTGATCATTTATAAAGTGATTAATAAATGCCGCCTTTGCACTACTATGAATTCCAACAATTCCGATAAACATTTGATTAAAATCTACCACTTCATTACTTAATCGTTTTAGTCGTATATTTTTCCGTAGTTGATGCTCATCTGTCCATTTTAATATTGCTTCATGCAGCGCTTTACTTTTTTCCAATACATTAAAATCAAATTCAGTTTGAAATAGTTTTTGTTCTGCTAGACTTAGTAAGTCATTTTCTAGCAGTTCAGGAATAATTTCGTTCCAAGCAAACACAGCGGAAGACGGAAATACTTCATCTTCTTTTTCAACAATACGAATCCAAATATGTAAAAAGTCAGGAATTACAACCTTCAACTTCTCCATAGAGTAAGAACCACCCATGAGTGTATCATAGGTATTTTTATAGATATGAGAAAGCTCCTGCCAATGATAGTCGCTTGAAATTTCGATATCCTTCAAATATCCATTAATTTGTAACAACCAATCAAACAATTGCCCTTCGCTTTCATACTTTTTCCAAAGCGAAACGATTAATTGCTCAAATAAGTCAATATCTAATTCATGACAAATAGTAAGTGCTTGGAAAAAATAGGTCGGTTCGAAGTTTTTGGCATAACCACTACGTATATAATTTTTTAATACTTCAAGCCAGTTTGTGTCCATTGTTCGAATGGATTCTTGTACAACTAAATTTAACGCACTTGACCAATCTTCCCTTTGCTCAAAGAAGCTTCGAGCTAATTTTGCTACATTTGGATAATCCGGATTCAGGGCAACTGCTTGTTTAATAATTTGGTCTGCTCGATTATGATCACTTTGTTGTAAATAGAGGGAAAAGAGTTGTAACAATACTTCCATTTGTAATACAAGGGAATCGGTTTGAATGGATAGATAAATCTCTTCCGCATTTTGGAATAATTCCATTTCTAAGTATGCATCTGCAATATTTTTCCTTGCCCACTGCTTAAATTCGTTATGCACATTCTCCCATTTAAAAATTGCCGCTTCATAATCTTTGTTTAAAAAGTAAACTTCTCCTTGAGCATAGCGAATAAATGATGCATCTGGTCTATCCTTTTTCTGTTCGTTAAAAAACAGTTCGCCTAATTGTTCGATCGGATGTACCTCAAGATCTTCATCAATTAATGATCGGTAATAACTTTTTGTGATTAATTGTTTTTCATTATTCATCTTCATCACCTAGTTTTAAAAATATAATAATATGAGACTTTCACACTAGCTTCGAGTTTAAATGACAAGGAAATGTTTGGTACGAAAAGATGCTAAAAGTATGACGAAGAAACATAATTGTAAAATATTTTGGAGTCCTATCTATATATTATATAGTAAAAAAATCATGTCATGACATATCGTAATTTTTTTAAATCAATTGTAAGATTTTACATTATAATTATTCTACCAAACAATATTCGCTAAAGTATTGCAAAATCCTTTCATTTTAAAGACATTAATGTATTACAATTAAAAATAGTAAAAAAGACTGTCCGAATTGAACCATTTCTCTTTATTAGACAGTCAACCAATTAATTTTCAAATAGTTTATATGCAATAAATCCAGAAAGTATACCAAAAAGTGCTCCACCTACTACTTCAATCGGCTGATGACCAAGCCGCTCTCGTAATCTTTTGGATTTTTCATCATGATAGTGGTGGTCTTCCTCTCCACGAAGGCGCTCCACTTCCTCTTCAAGATCATTTACTTTAATGGTTAACTCTCCTGATTGTCTGCGAATTCCTTGAGCATCATACATAACAAGTAACCCAAAAACGGTTGCCAATGCAAAATCAATGGTTTTCACGCCTCTTCGTAAGGCAATATATGTTGCCAAAGAAGATACCCCTGCGGAATGAGAACTGGGCATTCCGCCTGTTTCAAAGAACATCTCCCATTCCCATTTCCCATCAGTTATTTTTTTGTAAGGTATTTTTAAAAATTGCGCCAATCCAATTGTCGTAAGTGCCGTCACAATTGGTTTATTCATATTGACCACCTCTTCTAATAGCTTGGTTAAAAAGAGGTTGGTTATACATGTTTTTTCCGTATCTTTAGCTGGATATTACGAACAATTTGATTAAACACTTCAGAAAAAATAATCCCCATCGCAATAGCTCCCGCTATGAATAGGACTTTAGCAGCAAGTTGAATGGCAACATTATAATCATTTAAGACAAAGTGACGCATCGCATTATAGGCTAGTCCTCCCGGAACAAGAGGAATCATGCCACCGACTGTAAATATAATAACTGGAGTTTTATAACGTCTTGCAAAATAATAACTAACGATGGCAATAAAGAAGGATGCTACAAAACTTGCAAATACTGCATCAAATGTATTTTCTACCATGAAAAAGTAAATCATCCAACCAAGCATACCGACAAATCCGCACTTTACAATTGCCTGCTTCGGTGCATTAAAAATAATGCCAAAACCGCTCGAAGCGATAAAACTGGTTACAAGTTGCTCTAACATTCAATCACTTCCTTTAAAATAGACCAATAATAATCGCAATTCCACTTCCAATAGCCATCGCTGTAAGCAGTGCTTCCGCTCCTTTTGTAATACCGGAGACTAAATGACCAGATATAAGATCCCGAATGGCATTTGTAATGACCAGCCCAGGTACCAGCGGCATGACAGACCCAATGATAATCTTATCGACTTCCATTCCAAATCCGTTATATACAAGTAATAGAGCACATATTCCAATAATTGCTGAAGTTATAAATTCAGAGAAAAACCGTACTCTCACAATGCGATCAATAATTAAAAAACATAAGTAGCCAAATCCACCGGTAATCATTCCTGGAATAAAATCAACCCAACTCCCACGAAACATAATAACAAAGCATCCACTCACGATTGTCGCAGCTAATATTTGAAGCCAATAAGAATAGACGAATGGCGCGCGTTGCACTTCTATTAATTTTTGGTACGCTTCCTGAAGCGTCCATTTTCCTTCACTAATTTCCCGTGACAAACTGTTGACAACAGTAATTTTATTTAAGTCCGTTCCTCTTTTTTCAATCCGTTTCATTTTTGTATTTGTAATTTCATCACCATCAATGGAAAAAACGATCGCTGTAGGTGTTACGTAGCTTTCTACATATTCAGCCCCAAAGCTTTTCGCAATGCGATTCATAGTATCTTCAACTCGATATGTTTCAGCACCACTTTCGAGCATAATTTGCCCCGCCAAAATACAAATCTCATCAATAGTATAATTACGTTTTCTTATATTGTTCAATTTTTATCCACCTTCATTCATTATTAGTGTATCCATGGAATAAAATTGTTGCAAAGTTTATTTTTGAATAGCGTGACGCCCGTCTGTACACAAATGCTAAACATTTTTCGAAACCCCTTTATGTTTAGTCCTTCACATAAATCAAACAAATTGACTATATATTCTAGCGTATAAACTTTATGTTATGAATAAAGGCATTCGACAGGGTTTTCAATGTCCATCTTAACTATACAACAAATATTAAATATATATTTTAGAAAGCCAAAACACAACCCTTAATTCACAGTTATCCATATATTCCCATAACAACAATCGCTTGTTTTTCAATATCATTTCCTATACAATTTAAGAGTTGTCTAATTTTCGGAGATATCCGACGTGGTTCGCAACCATCCCACGTAAAAAAACTAAGGAGAGGATAAAAAGTGAATATTAGAACGATTTCTGTAAGTGGAATTGTGGCTGCACTGTATATTGCTGTCACTTTCTTAGTCCAACCAATTGCTTTCGGTGTACTACAATTACGGCTATCGGAAATGTTTAATCATTTAATTGTTTTTAACAAAAAATATTTCTTCGGCATCGTTATCGGTGTCTTTTTAGCAAATTTGTTTTTCTCGCCAATGAAAATTTTAGATATCACATTCGGTGTAGCCCATACTGCCATTTCTTTAGGAATCTTTATTCTTCTTTCAAAATATGTAAAAAACATTTGGGCACGTATGGTGATAAATTCCATTGTTTTTAGTATTATGATTTTTATCATTTCTTGGGAGTTAAACATCGCTTTCGGAACACCATTTTTTAAAACTTGGGGTATATTAATTCTTGGGGAAATTGCAGTTATGCTCATTACAATGCCGATTATGTTTGCTATCCATAAAAATGTTCATTTTGATAAAGTAATAAAATAATTTATAAAAGCTATCCAGACAAGTTTTTCCAACCAAATTGATAAGTTGGTTAAACCATCGGATAGCTTTTTTCATTATAAAATATGAGATGCAATGATACGATCAAGTTTCCGAATATCAACTTTTTTATTTAAATTTAATTTAAATTTCCCTGTTCGAGTCCAAAATTGAATTTCAGCATTATAGTCAAGTCGACCTGCATTTTCGGTGGAATACATGTCGATCGATTTAAAAGGAATCGTATAGATCTCAACCTTTTTTCCTGTAATTCCTTGTTTATCAGCAATAATAAATCGTTTATTTGTTACAACGGCAACATCACGGACCGTACGATAAGCAACCTGGGGTTCTTCACCTTCTATTAAGATCGCTTGAACATCTCGTGGTACGTCTACTTCTTCATAAAACGTCCATTCCATTATAGCATCTACATTTGCCATCCTATCCCTCCTAATCTACTCACTCATAAATAGTATGTACAATTTTTTTAGCGGTTTCCTTTCCATTTTCAATACAATCTGATATCCCTGCTCCATAATACGAACAACCAGCGATGAATATACCTTGAAAATTGTTTTCGAAAATTTTTTCTAGTTTCTTAACCGTTTCTGGATGTGATATATCATAGGTCGGCATTAGGTCAGTCCATTTCGTAATATTGCAAACAACAGGTTTCTCCTTTAATTTTAAACTTTTTTCTATATCTTGCAGTGCTAGATTAATGAGTTCTGACTCACTCATCTTTTTAATTTCCGAAAACTTTGGATGATTATTTTTATAAAATAAACGTATGAGGAGATTGCCATTTTGTGATGTATGTTGCCATTTTCTACTCGACCACGTGCAAGCCCCACAAACTAAAGATTCATTTGATGTCGTAATAAATCCTGTCCCATTTTCAGGTAATATTTCATTTGGAACATGATATCCTAAATAAACACTGATAATCGAATTCATTTGAATCTCAGAAAAAGCATTTGTTAATTCTCTATCGCTGAAAAGTCTTTCTGCTGCATTATGGGGAATACTTAACACAATATAATCAGCTTGGATTTCTTCACCATTTCTAAATTGAACTACATAGCCATTTTCACTACGCTTAATTTCTGTCGCCTCATGATTTAGCCGTATCTTCGTATGGTTAAGTTTTTTTGCAAAACCATCAATAATTGTCGATAAACCATTTTTAAAAGAAAGAAACTTTTTCTCACTATGACCTAAAAATTGTTCTTTATTGACTTCGATTCCTTTTAAAATACTACCGTAACGTTTTTTATAGTCTAACAAGTATGGCATGGTTGATTGGATAGACAAGTCATTCAGATTTCCGGAGTAAACTCCTGATAATACTGGTGCTATTTGTTTTTCTGTTAATTCTTTTCCTAAATAATAGGATAAAAATTCCCCAATCGAATCTGCACCACTAAATTGCCGATCATTGGTATAATAATCCTTTAATGCCTCAACTTTACCTTTAGCAGATACCAATTCCGATTCAACTAGCGCTTTCATACTTGCTGGGATTCCAAAAACCGAATCAGCTGGTATTTGCTTTAATGTGCCATCCACATATAAATAAGACGTGCCGACTGCGTTGTAAACAACCTCATCTTCAAGATCTAATTCTTCAATAATACCGGTATGATTAATTTTTCTTGTCACAATTGAATCTGCACCCGTTTCCATGATAAAACCATCTTGTTTTACCGTACGAATTTTCCCACCTAAAATGGAAGAGGCTTCCGCTAACATAAGATTCACATCTTTGTGCTGGTCAAGGTGCTTTTCTAATTCATAAGCAGTAGATAGCCCTGTTATACCTCCACCAAGGATTAAAACTGTTTTCAATTTTCTTCCTCCTCTTGTTGAAACTCGTCAATTAGTTTTTCAGCTGCCCGTTGATACAATGTACTCATATGGGACAAAGATAAAATCAATAACAATTGTTTTAAATATTCGGAATCGGAATCTGCTAATTGATTTGTTGCTTCCGTTACTTCTTTTACTTTTCCTTTAAAATCTTTCTTAAATCGCTCCTCTTGGTTAAAAATAAGATTAGTATGTGCCTTATACAAATCATCTAGTGTAAAATTTTCATTCACAACTTTATCGTTTAATTTTTCCAATACTACCTTTATATCATTAATCGTAATTGTCCCTTTTAATTGATAAATAAAACTAATTAATAAAAGATGTTCTTTTGAATATTTCTTGTTTTTAATCGGGAAAAAGAGCCTTCCTTTTGCATAATTATTAATCATCGTTTTTGTAAGTATTTTATCCTTTGGATCTCGTTTTGTTTTGGCATACTTTTTTTCAAATAGTTGAATTACTTGATCCATATATAAATCAATATCAGGAATATCATCTAATGTTAAATGTTCGTTTAAACCTAATTCATCTAAAAATTTGTCTATATTAACCATTTTACTCCTCCGTCATTAGTTTGTATGTAGAAATTCCATGGATTTATTGTTACATAAATTTTACCTTTTTTATTTTTGTATGTAAATGTTGACCAGATGACAAAATAGTTATATGATTATAAGTAGTTTTAAAAACTACATATAAAAGTAAAGGAGATTATGTTATGGAAAATTATATTCGTGAACCAATTAATAGTCTTACACACTTGTTTGGTGCTGTTCTATCTGTTTTTGGATTGGTTGCTTTGATTATGAAAGCATGGACAACAACTGAATCAGGTCTAGCCATCACTGCAGTTACAATCTTTGGAATTAGTATGATTTTACTTTATTCTGCTTCAACTACCTACCATTGGGTAAAAGCGAAGGATACCATTATTCGCTTTTTCCGGAAATTAGATCATTCGATGATTTTTGTATTGATCGCTGGAACATATGCACCCTTTTGTTTAATTGCTTTAAATGGGGCAATTGGTTGGGGGTTATTTGCAGTAATCGCAGGAATGGCAGTTTGTGGAGTTATTTTTAAAATGGTGTGGTTTCAGTGCCCACGTTGGTTAAGCACAGCCCTTTATATCGGTATGGGATGGATGGCGATATTCGTACTCTCGCCTTTATCAAAATCGTTGGAATTCGGCGGTGTTGTATTATTAATTTTAGGAGGAGTTTTTTATACAATTGGCGGTATTATATATGGGACAGAACCAAAGTTTTTGAAATTTAAAAATTGGGGGTTTCATGAGATTTTCCATATATTTATACTCCTTGGCAGTTTAGCACATTTCTTGAGCATATATTTTTATGTACTGTAAAAAATTTTAGGAGATGTGGAAATTAACTATATAGTGGCTTCCTAACATCTTCTTTTTCATTATAATTTTATGAATTTGTCCATCGGTCAGGGTAGGACCATGATAAAAGATACACCTTGTACACATTATCTTTCTGGATCCTACTCTCTTATTGAACGCACTTTTTCATGCAGCTTTTCCAAAAAAGTGGGTTCAGCTACCTTTTGAACGCACTTTTTCATGCAGCTTTTACATTTTTAATACTAACTAACAAAAAAAAGTGCCTTCACTTACATCATGAAAGCACTTTAACACACATCCTAAATACATCCAGCAGATAGAATACTCCTAACTGTAATTCAGTATTCTTAAAAAATTATTTACTTTGTAGTTGCTTTTCACGTTTTCTTAATTCTATCCGGCGGATTTTACCCGAGGTTGTCTTTGGCAATTCATCAATAAATTCAATTTTTCTAGGATATTTATATGGAGCCGTAAGTTTTTTTACATGATCTTGCAGTTCTGTTGTTAATGCTTCTTCATCAACATTGACTGGTTCCTTCAACACTATGTAAGCCTTTACAATATTTCCGCGAACTGGATCAGGACTTGCAACAACAGCACATTCCCGTACAGCCGGATGTTTTGTTAAGGCATCTTCTACTTCGAACGGCCCAATCGTATAACCTGAACTAATGATAATATCATCACTACGACCTTCGTACCAGAAATAACCATCTTCATCTTTCTGTGCTTGATCGCCAGTTAAATACCAATCCCCACGATAGGATTGCTTCGTTTTTTCTGGATCTTTATAGTATTCCTTAAAAAGAGTAGCTGTACTTTTATGAACCGCAATATCACCAACAACTCCAGGCTTACATGGTTCACCATTTTCATCGATCACTTCAATTTTATAGCCAGGAACAGGTTTACCCATTGAGCCTTCTTTTATTTTCATACCTGGTAAAACACCGACAATCAGTGTATTTTCTGTTTGACCATAACCGTCACGAACAGTAATATTAAATTCCTTTTTAAACGTTTCTATTACTTGAACATTTAGCGGTTCTCCTGCCGATACCGCACTACGTAGATTACTTAAATCGTAGTTAGAAAGATGATCGAGTTTTGACATAAATCGGTATTCCGTTGGTGTACAACATAGAACATTAATTTTAAAATCTTGCAATAACTCAAGATACGTTTCTGCATCAAAACGTCCATTGTAGACAAAAGCTGTTGCACCTAGACCAATCGTGGATACAAATGGGCTCCAAATCCATTTTTGCCAACCGGGTGCTGCTGTTGCCCATACCAAGTCCCCTTCTTTTACGTCTAGCCATTGTTTGGAAGCGATTTGTAGGTGAGCATAGGCCCAACCATGGGTATGTACGACAGCCTTAGGATTTCCGGTAGTACCAGATGTATACGGGAGTATTGAAATATCATCTCTGCTTGTTTTTGCACCTGTATATGTATCGCTTTCATTTGCCGCTAATTCTGATAAAGATATCCACCCCTCTGTTTTTTCGTCACCAATTGTAAGCTTAAATTTTAACGAAGGTACTTCTTCTGTCATCGAATCAATTTCTGCCGTTAAATGATTGTACACGATCACACCGACTGCTTCAGAATGATTAATTCGATAACTTAAATCTTTTGCGCGTAACATTTCCGAACATGGAATTACAACTATCCCCGCTTTAAGACAAGCTAAATAAATATAATAGGATTCAGGTACTTTTGGAGAGATAATTAAAACTTTATCTCCCTTCTTTATCCCAAGATTTGTTAGCGCATTGCCATACTGATTCATTTTTTCAACTAGTTGTACGTAGGAAATCTCTTTCACTTCCCTATTTACACTTACCCACTTAATAGCAATTTTTTCAGGATTATTAGCATATTTTTCTACTTCTTGTGTGAAATTATAATATTGTGGTGCTACTAAATTTTCCATTCCATCCCCTCCTAGTTGAATTTTCAGTTAAAATTATACTATATTTTAATATTTTTGAATATTATTTTTTGTTAATAATTTCGGTAAGTTTAAAACTGAATAATTACAACGAACGTATTCATACCCATTTTTTGACTTTTGTACAAAAATCTATTATTTTTAATACGATAATAAGGAGGGATTGCATGACTTTACACCATTTTCATTTAAAAGCACATTGGCCAGGACTTCGAAATGATGTAGGGGAAATTGAGGCAGGAAATTTAAAGACGACCGTTTCCATTCCACCAGAAATGGACGGACCGGGTATCGGAACAAATCCGGATGAAATGCTATTAGGAGCAGCAGCGACTTGTTATATCATTACATTAGCTGCCATGATGCAACGAAGTCACTTAGAAAAAGAAGATTTAACTCTGGAATCAGAAGGAATTGTGGATGTAACAGATGGGGTGTTTACATATAAAAAGATTATACATCGGCCGACTATTGTGTTAAAAAAAGAGGCAACTGAACAAGATAAAAAATTAGCCATGCGTCTTGCTGAAAAAGCTGAAAAATCTTGTATGATTTCAAGAGCTATCCAAGGAAATGTTGAATTAGAGTTAGAGGTTACAATCAAGTAAACTATATTTTTACGTACTTCGAAATTTGATAATGATTCAACTGTTGCTGATATAAAATTTATTCAGTAACAAAGCTTTTTTACAATAAATAGGACCGCATTTCTGCGGTCCTAATTTTTTCACTTTAATGTTCGTTTTAAAAATTCCTTTGTCCGATCTTGTTTTGGATTATTAAAGATTTGGTCAGGTGTTCCTTCTTCTGCAATAACACCTTTATCCATAAAGACAATGCGATCTGATACGTCTCTTGCAAAATCCATTTCATGAGTCACAATGATCATTGTTAAACCACTGTTGGCCAAGTTTTTCATTACCTCTAAAACATCACCAACCATTTCAGGATCAAGAGCTGATGTAGGTTCATCAAATAACATAACATCCGGATCCATGCTAAGAGCTCTTGCAATAGCAACCCGTTGTTTTTGACCCCCAGATAGTTGTTTCGGTTTTGCATGAATAAACTGATCCATACCAACAAGCTTTAAATATTTTAAAGCCTTCTTTTCCGCTTCTTCTTTTGAACGTTTCAACACTTTTATTTGTCCAACAGTACAATTACTAAGTACATCATGATTATCAAACAAATTAAAGCTTTGGAAAACCATTCCCATTTTTGTACGGTGATGATTGACATCTTTCATATCTTCTAAAATATTCGTACCTTCAAAAATAATTTTTCCACCACTAGGCTTTTCTAATAAATTGATACAACGTAGTAAGGTTGATTTTCCTGAGCCAGAAGAACCAATAATACTAACAACTTCACCCTTCTTAACAGAAAAATTAATATCTTTTAATACCTCACGTTCACCAAAATATTTGCTCAAATGCTGAATATCAATAATCGTTTCAGTTTGAGCATCTACTTGCTGAGCTAACTTATTCATTATGACCTTCCTTTCAAATCAAGCTCTTAGTCCTTAAACTTCGGCAAATCAACTTGCATTTGATTGCCAACTAAATTGTAATTTTCTGGTCCTTCCAATTTGCGCTCTAGTAACCGTAATATTCTTGTCACTGTAAAAGTCAAGACTAAATAGATAACAGAAGTAATAAAGAACGTTTCAAAGAACATGAAGTTTGCACCGGCAATTGTATTAGAAGCGAAGAACAACTCAGAAACAGATATAACATTTAATACCGATGTATCTTTTATGTTAATGACAAATTCATTACCTGTTGCTGGTAAAATATTTCGAATCGTTTGCGGCAATATAACATTCATCATTGTTTGATAGTGATTCATGCCAATTGCTTGAGCAGCTTCAAATTGTCCCTTATCAATGGATAAAATCCCTCCTCGGACAATTTCTGCCATGTATGCACCAGTGTTTATAGACACAATTAAGTAGGCTGCTGTCATATTATCAATATCGATTCCAAAAGCTAAGTCTAAGCCATAAAAAATAACCATAGCCTGTACCATCATCGGAGTGCCACGGAATACTTCTATATAAAACGAGAGAATCCAATTTATCACACGTAAAAAAATTCGTTTTATTCGATTTTCTGGTGTAGGAATCGTCCGAATCACACCAATAATTAAACCAATAATAGAACCGATAACCGTACCTACAATGGCAATCAATAAGGTTACGCCTGCTCCTCTTAGAAAAGCGTCCCAGTTATTGATAAATATATCGGCAATAACTTCAAAATTCATACTAAATTCCTCCTAGTAGATAAAGAGGAGGATGTCCTACATGGTAATACACTTAAGGACAACCTCGATAAAATTTATTGTGAAGCTGGTTGGTTGCGTATAGCAGCATCCATAATTTCGTCACGCTCTTCTTCAGATATACCAGCTAAGATTTCATTAATCTTTTCTGTTAAATCACTGCCTTTCTTTAACCCCACTGCAATGGCAGTATCTTCATCAGAGGTTTCAAATCCATCTTCAAACTCAACAAACGTAAGTTTATCGTTAGCAGAAGTTGCTGATATTGCTTCTGGCCGTTCAGAAACATAACCGTCAATTTTTCCAGCTTCCAATGCTACACGCATTGTTGAAAAATCATTCATTGCTTGTTGTTTGTTAACACCATCAATTTGGTCAATAACTGAATAATGGAATGTATTTAATTGTGCTGTAATTTTCGCACCACTAAAATCTTGAATGGAAGTAGCATTTTCATATGGACTTCCCTTTTGGACAACCATGACTAAATCAGATTTATAGTAACTATCTGTAAAATCAATGGCTTTTTTACGATCTTCAGTAGGGGACATTCCTGCTATAACCGCATCAATTTTTTCCGAATTTAACGAAGGAATTAAACCTTCCCAATCCGTTTTAACGATTACTAACTCTTTTCCTAGTCCTTCAGCAATTCGTTTTGCAATTTCGACGTCATACCCGCCAGCATATTCTTTCAAACCTTTAATTTGAACAGCACCGTTTGAGTCATCTTTTTGTGACCAGTTAAACGGTGGATACGCTGCTTCTAGTCCGACAACAAATGTATCTTTTTCACTAGAACTTGAACCTGAATCACTACCTCCTCCACAAGCTGCTAAAAACCCGCTTATGAATAATAAAGTTATACATAACATAAATATCTTTCTCATTGAATTCCCTCCTAAAGTATTTTTTACCAATATATCTCTTAACATGAGATAAATATTACTTTTCATTCGTTTTTTCAAACGAAAAAACGACCCGAGGTGAACTCAGGTCGTTGACATGCAAAATTGTGCCGTACAACAAGTCCCCCTACTTTTTCCCTAAATGAGATAGCACAACTCAGGTATACGGGATAAAATACCTGAGACAGTCTTACAGTTATTCACTGTAAGCCCAGCAAGTAATACTGAGAAATATTACAAGCTTCGGCGATATTTCCTCATCTTTGATTCATAGCGTTCTCAAGCTCCTCAAAAGACTATTAAATACCGCGCCTCTACCTCACCGAAGTAGTGAGGATTCTATTAAATTGTCGAATCTATATTACAACTTAACTATCATCTTGTCAACCTAAATAATTGAATTGAAGATTCTAACTTTCAGTGAATATCTTGGATATGATGGTCAACTTAATATAGGTCGCCTCATTGTATGGCGACCTACTCTCTAAAGTTTACGCAACTTCACGTTTGGCAATTTGATTTAATTCTGCTTGAGGAATCTTCCACAGCTCTCTCCATTTTTTTATGGCAGAGACTAAAATAACAACTCCAAGAATCAACATAACTATTGAAAGAACACCGTTTAGTACATTATAACCGTCAGCTACAGGATTTAAGTAGACATTTTGTACCATCCAAATACCTGCGACCATTACGGTTACAAACAAGTAAGCAAGAGGAATCAAACATGTTAACATGTATCTACGTTTTGTTGCAATTTTAAGAATAACTGTTGCACCAACAATTAATCCAATGGATGCCATTAATTGGTTTGAAACGCCGAATAGTGCCCAAACAGAACTAATATCTCCCGATAATAGCAGATATCCCCACATAACACAGGCAAGTGCACTAGCAAATATATTTGCACCGATAGACTTAAGATCTTTCAACGGTTTATAAAATGTGCCTATGAAATCTTGAATTAAATATCGTGCAGTTCTAGTTCCCGCATCAATCGCTGTCAGGATGAACACTGCCTCAAACAATATGACGAATTGATAGAAGAATGAAGCAAGATGATTAAAAAATGGGACCGCTGTAAATATTTCGGTCATTCCTACTGCCAATGTTACCGCTCCACCAGTTCTACCTTCTAAATCCATCTCTACTTTTTCTTCAAGTTCTGATAAGTGGACCGTTTCCATACCTAATTCAGCGAATTTTTCAGGTGATGAGTTAATCGCAAAATAGTCTCCTGGTTGTAAAGAAACAGCTGCAACTAATGCCATAATAGCAACAACACATTCTACTAACATACCGCCAAATGCAATCGGTTTTGCATCTCTCCAGCGATTAATCATTTTCGATGTTGTACCAGAACTAACAAATACGTGGAAACCAGAAATTGCCCCACAGGCAATTGTTATTGAAATAAATGGCCATACTGGACCTGTAACAACCGGACCTCCATCTAGCAATTCAGTAAATGCAGGAAATTGAACAGTCGGATTAATAAAGAGAACACCCACGATTAAAGCACCAAAGACTCCTACTTTCATGAAAGTACTTAGGTAATCACGTGGTTGTAATAATAACCAAACTGGTAAGGCTGCAGCAAAAAATGCATATATTGGTAAAATAATTGCTAAAGTACTACTTTCAAGTGTTAATAGATCACCAAGCCATGTACCTTCAATGTACTGACCAAATATAACAGCAATCATAATTAATGAAAAACCAACAATTGTTGCTAATTTTAGGTTTCCAGTTTTTCTATGATATAATCCTACTCCCATTGCGATAGGGATTGTAATCGCTACCGCAAATGTTCCCCAAGGATTTCTTTCAAGTGCATTTAAAACAACTAATGAAAGTCCTGCCATTGTAATCGTTATAATAAATAACATTGCTAATCCAGTACAAAATCCTGCAACAGGACCAAGCTCTTCTTTAGCAACTTCTGAAAAGGATTTACCATCTCTTCTCATTGATGCAACAAGTACAACAAAATCATGAACAGCTCCCCCAATCACCGCACCAATTAATAGCCACAGTAAACTCGGTAAGTATCCAAATTGAGCTGCTAAGATTGGACCAACGAGTGGGCCTGCAGCAGCTATAGCGGCGAAATGATGTCCAAAGGTAACCCATTTATTTGTTGGGACATAATCTTTTCCATCTTCATGTTTATGGGAAGGCGGTTTCATTTCTTCCTCTAATTCCTCTACTTTAAGGACTTTTGCCGCCATAAAAGTACCATATAACCGATATGCAATCAAAAGTATACAAATAGAACCAATCACGATTGTAACCGCGTTCATAAATATTTCTCCTCCCTCATTCACTAGTTACCGACATTTTACAAAATAAAAACGCTTTTTCTCGTTTTTCATAGTAACTTGCAAAAATCGGGAGGTGAAAAACAAAGACTGGTAGATAAAATACAATTCTTGCTGAAAATGTTGATCATTTGTCACAATTTCCATTTGTTATATGCCAATAAATTGCTTTAAATCTTTAGCATACGTTCTACTTACAGGGACTTTCGAACCATCACTCATTAATAAGTTATATGTGGAATTAAACCACGGTTGTATTTCCATAATTAAATCTGTATTAACTATAAAACTACGGTGAACTTGCAAAAATGGATGGTTGATTAATTTTTTAGCAAATCCTGATAAAGTTTCAGCAACAACATATTCATATTGAATTGTTTTTAATTTACTCTTTCCTTCTTTAGCCTCAAGATATACGATGTCAGCAGGATTAACCAAAATGATTCGTTCATCTAGATTTACAGCTAATTTATCAGTCCTTTCGTTCTTCCCTCTACTGATGTCGACATCTTCGTTATAGCCTTTATTTCTAATATTGTTAACTTTATCTAATGTTTTTTGTATTCTTTTTTCGTCATATGGTTTTAAAACATAATCTACGGCATTTGTATCAAAGGCTTGTAAAGCATATTCGTCATAGGCTGTCACGAAACAAATGGCTGGGACCGATTGCAAACGATCCATTTTTTTTGCTAGGGTCATACCATTTTCTTCATCTAATTGAATATCTAAAAAAACAATATCCGGCTGATTGATGGCAATATCAGTAAAAGCTTCTTCTATATTGTCACTTTCACCGACTACTTTTACCTTCCTTGTCCGATTAAGTATATATTTCAATTCATCTCTTGCTAATGGTTCATCATCAACAACATAAGCTTTAAGCACCTAGACCATTCCCTTCTTCATAGATTGGTAGAATAATTGAAACAGTAGTTCCATAGTATTCTTTACTCTCAATCTTTATACTGGCCTTTCGGTTATAAAGACCGTGCAAGCGCTCAAATATATTAAATAATGCCGTTCCATTCCCTTTTTTCGAATGAACAACTTGTTTACCGAGCTGACTTAATTTTTCCTGGGATATCCCTATTCCATTATCCGTTACTATAATATTTAACTGGTTGTCTTTCAGATAAATTCGAATGTATATAGCCCCTTTATTTTTACTACCAGGAAAACCATAATTAACTGCATTTTCAACAAGTGGTTGTAAAATAAATGGCGGTATTGAGTAGTTTTCCATCTTTGGATCCACTTGAAACTTGAATTGGAATTTCTCTGGAAAACGGGCTTGGACTAAGGCAATATATGCATGCACAACTTCAAGTTCCAGCTTTAATGGTACAAACGGTTGCCTTGCTCCTTGGATATTCCCGCGGAAAAAGGAACTTAATTGCAACAATAACTCGCGTGCTTTCTCAGGATTGGTTCGACAGAGAGCGGAAATTGTATTTAAACTGTTAAACAAAAAATGAGGATGAATTTGTGAATGTAACGCCTTAATCTCAGCATCTTTCAACAACTTCGCCTGTTTCTCTGCTTCCACTAGTTCCAATTGGGTAGAAAATAATTCTGCTAAACCATTCGCTAAATGTTCTTGTACTTGATCTAACTTTGCTGGATTGACAAAGTACATCTTTAATGTCCCAGCTGTTCGATTTTTTACCTTTAAAGGGATGACGATTGCTGCTTTTAACGGACAATCATGTTCCCAACAGCCAATCTCCTCTTTTGAACGAGCAACATCGACTTGCCCCGATCGAAGTACGCGATTTGTTAATTTCGTTTCTGGTTTCAATAATGGCTTATGGTGATCACTAGCTATACCAACATGGGCGAGAACCATTTGTTCATCTGTTATCGCTACTGCATCAGCTTCGGTCATATCAAGAATAATTTCCGATATTTTTTTACAGGATTCAATATTTAGTCCTTCTCGAAAATACGGTAAAGTCTTTTCTGCGATGGAGAATGCTGTATCCGTTTGCAAAACACGCATGCGAACATCTTCTCGTTTAGCATGTTTGATAATGAGCATAAACAACATCGTTCCGAATCCATTAATCACAATCATTGGAAAACTTATAAGTTTAACTAATTCTAAAGCAAGATGAAAAGGTTCTGCAATGAATAGAATAATAATCATTTGAAATGTTTCCATAACCATACCAGTTACAACAGCAAAACCTACGGTTATTTTCTTTCCTGATTCTCCTCTTTTCCTACCTAAATATCCTGCCACAATACCTGCTATTATCGTTGAAATTGAACAAGCAAAAGCAGTAAATCCACCTAGAAAATAACGATGGATACCAGCAATAAGTCCTGAACCAATTCCGACGACTGGTCCACCTATTAAACCACCAATGACAACACCTAGTACTCTCGTATTTGCAATAGCATTATCTTCGTCGATAAACGAATGCCAGCTCATATAATCTGTATATCTATTAAAAACTTCTATTCCCGTATAATTACTAATGATGCCAAACATTCCAAATAAAAGGATTAACATGAGTTTATCTTTACGATCCTGTTCGTTTTGGATTATTTGGCGAAAGGTGCGTAACTGTGCAAGTAAAAAAGCGACGATTAATATAATTCCAGTCTTTTCTAGCATAAACGGTACTAAGGTAAACATAACCACCCTACCTATCATGATGATTTTTACTACAATCGTCTCAATATATTAGTATACAATATACTCATTATGAGTAAAATTACGGTAAACGATTTTACTTTTAAAAAAATGGATCGGTTACCTTATTTTTCACATAGCTTATTCAAATCTTTTATAGTATAATATAATAGTTTTTTACATACATACACATAAATGTTAAAAATCTAACAAAATGAAATAAAGGAGAAGTCTTTTATGTGGTTTCTTTTTGCCATATTAACCACCTTATCATGGGGGGCTGCGGATCTTTTTTATAAAAAAGGTTCAAATGCTAAAGACAAATACAGCCATTTAAAAGTATCTATCATGGTCGGGCTTGTAATGGGGATTCACGCCTTATGTTATATGTTCGTGAAAGGCATTCATTTTGACCCTTTCGACATGGTGAAATACTTACCTGTATCTATTCTTTACATTCTTTCTATGATTATTGGTTATTTTGGACTGCGTTACCTTGAATTATCTATTTCTTCCCCAGTTCAAAACTCATCTGGTGCAATCACTGCCATCTTATTACTTATTTTCTTCCCTCAACCAATCGGTTTGATCAATGTTATTGGAATCGTATTGATTACGGGTGGGGTCATTGGTTTAGGTGTTCTTGAAAAACGAGCACAAACACAAGCTTTGCAATCAGACAAAGTTAATATAGACCCGAAATATCAACTAAGTATTTTAGCAATTACCTTCCCTATTCTTTATGCGATAATCGATGCTTTAGGAACATTTGCTGATGGTATTTATTTAGATGAGTTAGCTTTAATTAGTGAAGATGCAGCACTTTTAGCGTATGAATTTACTTGGTTCATTGTTGCCATTATATGTTATATCTATATACGCATAATAAAAAAAGAAAACTTCCATATTTTAAAAGAGCCAGTACGTGCTACTGCAGCTATCTTTGAAACGGCAGGCCAATTTTTCTATGTGTTTGCAATGGCCAAAAACGCTGTTATTGCAGCACCGCTCATTGCTTCTTATAGCATTGTTTCGGTCATTTTATCTCGTATATTCTTAAGAGAAAAATTAGACAAAGCATACTATTTCGTCATTGCTATCGTATTAATTGGGATTGCGGTTTTAGGTGTCGCAGAAGAATTGTGAAAATAAAGAGGCTATCAATAGGATAACGGTAAGGTTGTTAGTATCGTTTCTTCCTTTGCCAGCCTCTTTTTTTTGATGAACAATGGTTTCTGTTTCTCTCCATATCACTTGAATTCAGGTAACTGCTGAAATTATTCCCTCTTCATTAAACCATATTTAATTAATTCCTTTAAGTGACGATTCCACTCCTCTTTCGGCACATGAAAATGGTTTGGAATCGTAAGTGATTGAAAAATATAAGCAAGAATTAAAGAATCAGGTATATCTTGTTTTAAGACTTTTTCTTTTTTACCAAGATTGATAAAATTCTGTAACAAACGATACATTTCTAAATGTAACTTCTCTAGTTCTTCTTGATTTTTTTTTACCCTTTGATTACTTTTCCCATTAATCTGCTTACCAATTTCAATGAAGGTATGGACATTCATACGATCAAAAATTTGCTTCATTAAAAATTCAAACTGATCTTCAAAGGTTTGATAATTGTCAATATATTGCAATTCAGAAAGAAAGGCATTTAACTCGTGAATCATAAAAGCTGTAATAAGTTCGTCCTTATTCGCATAATATTTATAAATTGTTCCCCTTGATACCCCTAAATGTTCCGCTAAAATACTGAAGGTAAAACCTTCATATCCATTTTTTAATAGAAGATTTTTCACAGCTTGAAAAAGCTCGATTAACGTAAATTTCCGTTCCCGCGCCAATCCTATCACCCCTTATATAAATTACCATAATCAATACATGAAAAAAGGAGGAACAGAACGTCCTCCCAAATTAATTAATCTTAGTGTAATTTTGCTTTTTCTAATTCACCAAGGAATTTATCATTTAATACTTTAATATACGTACCCTTCATACCGAGTGAGCGGGATTCGATGACACCAGCACTTTCTAGTTTTCTAAGCGCATTAACAATAACAGAACGAGTAATTCCAACGCGATCCGCCACTTTGGAAGCTACTAAAATTCCTTCTTTTCCGTCTAATTCCTCAAAAATATGCTCAACTGCTTCAAGTTCACTGTAAGATAGAGAAGAAATCGCAATTTGTACTGCTGCTTGGCTACGAGCTTCTTCTTCTAGTTCTTCCGATTCAGCACGTAAAATTTCCATACCAACAACAGTAGCACCATATTCTGCTAATACAAGATCATCATCTTCAAATTCTTGATCTAAACGGGAAAGTATTAATGTTCCTAAGCGTTTACCACCGCCGTTAATCGGAACAATTGTAGTTAATGCATTTGGAAGGATTTCATGATTATCCATAGGAAATGCAGTATATTCACTATCAACACCTAGATTTGCTGTCGTTTCACGAATGTTAAATAGATTGTTTGCATATTCTTCAGAAAACTGTTTTTCATCTATCATCTTTTTAAGTTTTTCACTTTCTACCCGTTGAGGTACTTCTAAACCTAAAAGTTTCCCTTTTCTGCTGACAACATAAACATTGGCATCAATTACCTCACTCAATGTATCAGCCATCTCTTCAAAGTTTACTGGTCTAGCACCAGTACTTTGCAACAATGCATTAATTTTTCTTGTTTTTGCTAATAAGTCCACATTAAATCCTCCTATATTTTTTATTATTATGTGTATTTTTTATAAAAATAATCGTAGGACTTTTCTATATCTTATGCCCTCTGTTTATTCTAGAAATTTATGTCGTTAATAACTTCACAAAAAAGTCCTTAAAATAATGAGTAGAACACATCTCTACCCAAAAAATAATAATAATATAAAATTCGACAAAATACAACAAATACATTAGAACTTTTAGAATTGTTTAACACGAGGTTGTGAACTTAGATCCAATTATTTTAATAAAAGTAAATGGATCTACTACTTTTTGTTACATATAAGGAAGATTACTATAAAAAGTAAAATTAAATCATATCAAAATATAGAGTTTTATCGAATATCATCATTGAATTAAAAGTATTCTTCCATAATATGGCTTCTAACAAAATTTGGCCCAAAATGTGGACAAAATTTAAAGAATACTCCGTTTGAGTAACAAATTATACGAATGTTATTCTGAACATATACTTCGTTCGAAATCAGCAATAATTTAAGGAGTGTTTATTTTGTTAAATTTCAACTGGAAAAAGTTAATTCTGATTACAATGGTATCCGTTATGTTTTTTATAGTAGGATGTGGAAATAACAATACTGAAAGCAGTATAAATGAAGATGGATCAACCAATTATAGTAAGGCAGTAGATTATACGATTATCGGCATTGAACCAGGAGCCGGAATAACCCAACAAGCAAAAGAAACGTTAGAAGAATACGAAAATCTAGCCGGTTGGGAGCTCCAAGAAAGTTCTACAGCCGGCATGTTGGCCGAACTAGAAAATGCGATTAAAAATAAGGATCCGATTATTATTACAGGTTGGAATCCACATTACAAGTTTTCTCAATATGATTTAAAATATTTAGAAGATCCAAAAGGCTCTTTTGGTGGCGAGGAATCTATTCATACAATTGTTAGAAAAGGATTAAAGGAAGACATGCCTAACGCTTATAAAATTCTTAATCAATTCCATTGGGATGTCAAAGATATGGAATCGGTCATGTTAGAAGCACAAGAAACTTCTTTTGAAGAAGCTGCTAAAAATTGGATTAAAGCTAATCAAGATAAGGTAACTCAATGGATTAAAGATACTGAACCTGTTAACGGAAAATCTATAGAATTAGTATCAACACCTTGGGATACTGAACGAGCTTCAAGTGAGGTACTTAAACAAGTACTAGAGAAACAAGGATTTAATGTTAAAGTAACACCCGTTGATCCTGCTGTCGTTTTCCAAGCAATCGCAGATGGTGAAGCGGATGCATCTCAAGCGCCATGGTTACCTTCAACTCACAAACCATTTTATGAAAAATATAAGGACGATATTGTCGACCTAGGCGAAAACTTAAAAGGTACAAGAACCGGCCTTGTCGTTCCAACTTACATGAATATTGACTCCATTGACGATCTTCAACCTAAAGATGGATAATAAAAGTGAACATAACTTCATTGCATTGATTTAAAAAGGAGAATTCGAATCATATTCGAATTCTCCTTTTATCAATTAAATATTTATACAGGTTGTTCAACTGTTTCCTTTTCTTCAACGTTTTCCTCTTCTTCTTCCGAACCCGTTGATACAACTGAAACAATCGTTTCATCATCTTCATGATTAATTTTAATTGATTGATAGTCATCTCTAATATCCGCAACTTTAACTGTATCGCCAACTGCTAAATTCGTTACATCAACTGTAATTTTTTCAGGGATTTCTGTTACTCTTGCTGTAATATCTAGATCATGTAAAACTAGTTGTAAAGTGCCACCGAGTTTCGTTCCTTTGGCCACCCCTTCAACAACAACTGGAACATTCGTATCAATTTCGCTTTTCTGATCAACAAATAAAAAATCGGCATGGATGACATCCTGAGTAAGACGATCTACTTGATAGTCCCCTAGAATTACTTTTTTTACTTCGCCATCAATTATCATATCAATAACTGCATTTCTGCCGTGTTTTCTTAATACTTTCAATAATTCTCCCTTTTTTAAAGAGATTGCCGTTGTTTCTTCCTTATTACCATAAGCAACTGCGGGAACATAACCATTTTTTCTTAATTGGCTTACCACTGATCTCTTAAAATCCTTTCGAACTTCTGCGACTAACGCTGTACTCATAGCTCGTCACCTTCCGTTTTCAGAATTTTAGACATCTGTGTAACCAATGATGTAATATATCCTATTACACTATCATTATATTAAATTGTGTATTTTTTATCAAAATTTTTGAACAATTATTATACTCATATGTAAACTTAAAGTATAGCTAGTAGGTACACATATATAAAGGAACTGTCCAGAAAGTCTGAATATAGGGATCATTGTAAGGTATGTTGAGGGACGCGCATCCAATTGGGCGACCTCAGCGCAAGTACGTTTGCGGGGTTTTCGGCCCATGTGCCTGGACGCTTTTATGCAAAAATTGCTGTTCCCGCTTGAATCGTCACCAACTCCCCCTTCAAAATTCCGCTTTTTTAGACTTATTGGACAGCCCCCACTATTAATCGGTTAAATTATCCGATATTCTTTTTCGTTTTAGAAAGTGCTGCTTCATCTACAACAACCGTTACATTATCATGGTTTCTTAATATAGAAGCTGGAAAGTCTTCACTTACTTCTTCTTTATCTAATAAACGAGCCACTGCATCTGCTTTACTTTCCCCGGAAACAATTAATAAAATTTCTTTACTTTCCATAATTGTACCGATTCCCATCGTAATGGCTTGTTTTGGCACATCATCTAAAGATGCAAAAAATCTTGAATTAGCTTTACGAGTAGATTCGTCTAATTCAACGACATGTGTTCTTTGTGTAAATGGAGTACCTGGTTCATTAAATCCAATATGACCATTCATTCCCATGCCTAATAATTGCACATCAATTTTTCCTACTTTTTGAATTCGTTGCTCATATTCTTGACACTCTTTTTGTAAATCAGGTGCCACACCATTTGGAAGGTTTACATTTTCTTTTGTAATATCAACATGATTAAATAACTTTTCCATCATATAAAAGTGATAGCTATTTGGATCATTTTTATCTAATCCCACGTATTCATCTAAGTTAAACGTTGTAACATTTTTGAATGAAACTTTTCCTTCTTTATACTTTTTTATCAACTCTTCATATAATCCTTCTGGGGTTGATCCAGTAGCCAATCCAAGAACAGGCTTATCTAACTCTGCAATTCTTTTAACAAGATAATCAGCTGCATATCGACTCATTTCATCATAATCTTTTACTTTCACAATTTTCATTGCTATTTCGCTCCTTTCAAGGCAATATTGCACAACAAAATAGTAATATATACTCAATTTATTTTATCATTTTCATTATAAATACTAATACGTATTTTTTCCTCGTTTTCTAAAAAAGTATGTACATTTATTTATTATATTCATATACCTAAAAGACACTACATATAAGAGAGAATTTACGTTATTTCAAATAAGTTTACTACTTATTCAACCAAATAATTCAGATAAAGCTCTTAAATAAGACCCCATATCACCTAGCAACAATATGTAAAATGTATCACACTTAAACTTACTATACCGATATTATTGACAAATAACAATACAGAATAAAAACTGTCGAGAATTTGACATATTTACCTAATCCTTGATATTTGTGACATTTTTATATAAGAAAATGAACTATTGTAATTGAGACTATGGTTCGCTTTCTTTTAAATAAAACATCAAAGCCTATCCTCACTTTCCAAAAAGTAAAAGATGACTATACATTAAAACGCATTTTCAAAGACTTGTCTAAAAAGTTTTTTCGATAACTTCAATATGAAGTTATCATGTGATCATCTGGGAACATTGCCTAGAAGTATTGCGCTTATAAACAAAACGATAATTAGGCTTGTTTTGGGAATACAGTGATTATATAAAGAAGAATTAAAAAACTTATCCCATATTTTTTTAGAAAAAGCAGAACTCGATTAAAAGAAGTCATTGAAATTGCTCAAAATCGTGGTGAACTCATTGATAAACCAGTTATCCAAATTATAAATATGGTAGGGACCACAATCGCTGGATTTCTTATTACCCGTTTTGCTCTCTTAAATGTACAAGCAACAATGAAATCGATGAATTTTGTTAATTTTATCATGAATGGAATTTGACGAAATTGAAACAAGGACAGGTCTCTTTGCGCCCATTGGCACGAAGAACCTGTCCTTCTGTATTAAAGTTGTGCCTCCTTTGAGTTTGAATTGACTGCTTTTTCTTCTTTGATTTTTTCTTGTAAACGTTTCGTTTCCATAACTATAATTCCAGATAATCCAATAAGAGCAATTAAGTTCGGAACAGCCATCAAACCATTCAAAATATCTGCTAATGACCATATGAGATCTAAAGAGGTCGTAGCACCTACAAAGATAAAAAGTACAAAAACTGTGCGATAGCCCCATACTGCTTTTGGACTTTTAAATAAGTATTGAAAACATTTTTCACCGTAATAACCCCATCCAAGAATTGTTGAAGAAGCAAAAAATAATAATCCGAATGTGATTAAATATGGACCAATGTCTCCAATTAATAAACCGAAAGCCTCTGATGTTAAAACGCCAGCAGCAATGCTTTTATCTTCCCATAAACCAGACATCACTATGGTAATCCCCGTAATCGAACAAATCATTAATGTATCGAAAAATACTTGAGTCATTGAAACCAATGCCTGTCTGCCCGGTAAATCTGTTTTTGCAGCAGCTGCAGCAATTGGGGCAGAACCCATACCCGCTTCATTTGAGAATAGACCACGTGCTACCCCATAACGAATGACCGCACCGACAGTTCCTCCAAGAGCAGCCTCACCAGAAAAAGCATGGGTAAAAATAGTGGCAATTGCTTCAGGTACTAAATTAATATTTACAATCATGACATAAATACCAGCTAAAATATAAAAGAGTGCCATAAATGGAACAAAATAAGATGTAACCCGACCAATCCATTTTATTCCACCTAGAATAACAAGTCCTGCAAAAAGAACTAGAACAAGCCCTGTTACCCACGCTGGTATAGAAAAGGTGCTGTTCATTAAATCGCTAACAGCTTTTGCTTGCGTGCCATTACCAATTCCAAAAGCTGCCAACGATCCAAAAATCGCAAACAATACAGCTAGCCATTTCTGTTTAAGTCCATGTTCTAAATAATACATTGGACCGCCTGCCATATTCCCTTGTGAATCTTTTACCCGATATTTAACAGCTAAAATGGCCTCACCATATTTAGTTGCCATCCCAAATAATCCGGCTAAAAACATCCAAAAAACTGCACCTGGACCGCCAAGCACAATCGCAGTCGCAACTCCAACAATATTACCAGTACCGATGGTGGCTGCTGATGCCGTTGTTAATGCTTGAAAATGGGAAATATCCCCTTCTGAAGAATGATCTTGATTCGGTGAAAAAGTTAATTTAAAGGCATAACCTAATGTACGAATTTGTAGAAAACCTAGACGAAATGTTAAATAAATACCAGTACCAACTAACAGAACAATTAAAGGAACACCCCAAACAAAATCACTAATATTTCCTAACAACTTTTCTAATTGTTCCATATGTTATACCCCCTATATCAATCCACAGATTTTAGATACCGTCTTCCTCCCTTCTATCTTTATTTTATAGGGACTGAATTTTCGCATTTGTCCCATAATTATAATAAATACAAAAACAGGAAACATGTCAAGATATTTTTGAAAGGATTATTCTTTTCTACCTACTTCTAATGTACTTCTTAAGCTAGAATGCTTCTAATCATAAAGTCACTAGAACTTTTCAAAAAAATAAAAAGAACACCTTACCCTTTTTCAATCAAGGTAGGTGTTCTGGTCTCATCTACAAGATTTTCATTTTCTTTATAACCATATGCTTATCCAAATCCCATAAAACGATTTCACCATTTTCATAATAGGCACATGATCGTGACCCATCTTTAGGAATCGTCGTACTTCCTGGATTTAATACAATCATCCCATTTTTTTCTTCCAAAACTTTAATATGGGTATGACCTGAAACGACAACATGACATCCTAGTTCTTTCGCCTTTTGAATCCGCTCTTCTTCTGTTTCTTCATAACCATGGATGAGGAAAAATTTATACCGATCAAATTCAACAATGGTTGATTTTTTGGAGAGATCTTGTTCTAACACCATTTCATCCACATCCGCATCACAGTTACCCCGTACATAAATGATATCTTGCCGTTGGCTAAGTTGCTCGGCTAACTTTTTCGGGTTATACGTTTTAGGTAGGTCATTGCGCGGACCGTGATAAAGAACATCACCGAGATGGCAAATTTTCTCGGCATCATTTAACACTTCTAATGCTTCTAACGTATCCAAAAATCCTCCATGTGTGTCGCTAATAAAACCTAATTTCAATTCCACTCACCCTTACTTAGTTAGTTTGATCATTGCCATCACATTTCGTCATTTAAAAAGATTGACTATTTTACAAATAGCTATTTAAACCTTAAATATGTCCCTACTCTATTAAGTATATAATAAAACACAAAAAATGAATAAATTCATCTCTTTACGTAAACCGGATATTTTATTAAAAAATGTCAAACCTAAAATAAACATACTTTTAAACAAGGACTATGGGAGGAAGCAATATGAAAAAATGGTTTAAATTACTTACAAGTATATTACTTGTTTTTAGTTTAACTGCTTGTGGCGAAAATGGTACAGACGAAGGAAAAAATAAAGATACAGAAGAAATGCATGAGAACCATGATCAAGATGATAAAGTAAAAGAAAGTGAAATCGGTAAACTGACAGTAGTTAAACAGAAAAAAGATCTAAATCAGACTATTAAAAGTGGTCCAATGAACATTACAATTACAAGTATTCAGGCGGCAACACTACAACCAAGCGACGAATATAAAGAAGCATTTTTTGACAATAAAGACGAAGTAACAATCGTTACAATTGCAATGAAAGTTGAAAATACATCCGAAGACACAATTAGTATATATCCGAATCAAGCAGCATTAACAACAAATACCGGTGAACAAGTAGACGCTGATATGCTATTATCCGATGATATTGGTGGGGAATTTTTTGGCAAAGTAAATAAAGAAGGCGATGTAATTTTCCAACTTGACGCACCCGCAGACGAAATTACAAAAGTAAAATATATTGTGGATGGTGCTCATGACACGGATTATAATTCATTGAGTGATCAAATACAAGTTGATTTAGAATTTTAAAAGGACAAGGCTATAATTCCTTGTCCTTCAACATTTTAGAGAGTTTTATGAAAAATTTAGAGAGGACATACATAAAACGATGCAACCTTTTTATGTGTAAATATATAACGATATGCACGACTTATAATATGGGAGTTTCATCTTTCTCAATATAAAAATCAATGTTTTCTTGATTAATTTCTTCGTTTGATATATGTCTTAATTTTGCTGCTGGAATATTTCAAGCTCTCCAGCTATTCTTCCACCTTTAACCTATGATAATCATATCTATTTAGTAAAAAACTCACGTGTTAAATTCATAAATTCTGATACCATTTCAGGCAAAAAACGATTTTTTTCATATGCGAGATAAACGGTTCTTCGAGTGTCCATATCAACGATCTTCCTCACAATATATTTTCCATTTCTTGTGTACTTCACATAATTTTCTGGTACGATTGTGACTCCTAACTTATTTTCAACTAGTTGAGATGCGGTTTCAAATCGTTCGATTTCAAATTGAATATTTGGTCGTAAGCCGAGTTGCATAAATGCTTGTAAGATGTCTTCTCTAGATTGAAACCCTTGTTTGCAAACAATAAAAGAATCATTTGCTAAATCCTGTAATTTGACCGTTTTCTTCCTTTGTAATGAATGATCAATTGGGAGTAAAGCGACAAGCTTTTCCTTGTATAAGGGTATTACGTCAATATCATTATTCCGGATATATTGGTTTGTAATTGCCAAATGAATATCAAAATTAAGGAGTGCGTATTCAACATTTTGTAAGCTTAAAATTTCTAATAATCTTACTCTAACGTCCGAATATTTCTTTTTAAAATCTATAATAACATTAGGCACCCAAACAAGAGAACTCTCTATTAAACCAATGGACAATTCAAATGGACCCTTTTCCTTCATTTTATTTGCTTCTTCTTTAATTAAATTAAAGTGTTGAATTAATTTTAATGCTTCCGAATAAAAGTATTTTCCTTCAGCAGTTACACGAAAGGAACGTGTATTTCTGTCAATTAATTGAATACCAACTTCTTCTTCAAGTCTCTTAATTGCATTACTCAAGGATGGCTGTGAAATATGAAGTTGTTCCGCTGCTTTTGTAAACCCTCTTTGATTCACTACAGTTATAAAATATTGTAATTCCCGAACATCCATCAAAATCATCCTAAATTATAGTTTTTATTTATAAACCGATTAAAAATTAATATTTGTTAACGAATCATACCATAGTTATAATATTTTTAAAAGTGTATCAAGTCAGAAAATATATTAGGAGGTGAGTTCAAATTTATAAACAGCCTCAGAGTCAACTTTGGCAGGGGAGAAATGACGGTCCAGATTCATTAAGCTCAAGGATCTTCCAAAAGGTGGAATTACAAACCATTGAATCCATAAAAACCTATAAGGGTACCAACAGCTTTTGTATTATGGGATTTGAATGTGATGAAGGGGTAAGACGCAATAAAGGTCGAATTGGTGCAGCAGAAGCACCTAAAGAAATTAGACGATATCTGGCAAGTATACCTTATCACTTCAATGAAAATGTAAAGATAATCGATACTGGCAATACGGTTTGTGAAGGGACAAATTTGGAAGCTGCACAAAAAGAATTAGGGCATTATATAAAAACTATTTTACAAGCTTCTGCTTTTCCTGTCATTCTGGGTGGAGGACATGAGACTTTGTATGGACATTATTTAGGTGTCCGTTCTTATCTCGGAGATTCCGTGTCCTTAGGAATAATTAATATTGATGCACATTTTGATATGAGAAATGATTCGTTACCTTCTTCAGGTACTATGTTTAAACAAATATTAGAAGAAGATCAAAATACAAGCTATCTTGTTCTTGGTATTCAAAAGTATGGAAATACAAAGAGATTGTTTAATACTGCTGAGAAATACAATTGTATTTATATTCTCGAAGAAGATATTGAAAATTACCCAAAAACTTTCCAAGTCATTGATCACTTTTGTAAGAAACATGATGCAATCATTTTTACCCTTTGTACAGATGCAATCTGTTCAGATGCAGCACCTGGCGTAAGTGCACCTTCTCCTTTCGGTTTAAATAAGAAGGTCGTACGCAATTTGATAAAATACATTTCGAAAAAAACAAATTTACTAAGTTTTGATATTTCAGAGGTTAATCCTTTGCTTGACCAGGATGGAAAAACCTCAAGACTAGCAGCCTATTTAATTGCTGAACTCATATCAAATAGACAGAATATTGTAAGCGCTTAACTTTTTTTAAGAAAGGGGATCCGCTTATGAAACAAATCAATCAATATAGAGGTTCAACGCTTCATACAAAAGGATGGATTCAAGAAGCTGCTTTGAGAATGTTGAATAATAATTTAAATCCGGAAGTAGCTGAAAACCCTGATGAATTAATTGTTTATGGTGGTATAGGGAAAGCTGCTCGTAACTGGGAAAGTTATGAAGCAATTGTACGCGAATTGAAACAATTAGAAAATGACGAAACACTTCTAATCCAATCTGGTAAGCCGGTGGCCGTCTTTCAAACTCATTCAGATGCACCCCGTGTTCTGATTGCCAATTCAAATTTAGTACCTGCATGGGCAAATTGGGAGCATTTCCAAGAATTAGAAAAAAGAGGATTAATGATGTACGGTCAAATGACCGCTGGTAGCTGGATATATATTGGAAGTCAAGGGATTGTTCAAGGAACTTATGAAACATTTGCTGAATTAGCACGCCAACACTTTAATCGTACCTTAAAAGGAAAAATTACTTTAACGGCAGGACTTGGTGGTATGGGGGGAGCTCAGCCACTTGCTGTTACCATGAATGAAGGTGTTTGTATTGCTATTGATGTTGATCCGATTCGTATTAAGCGCCGGATAAAAACTAGATATTTAGATATCTCAACAGATAATGTAAATGAAGCGATTCGTTTAGCTAAAGATGCAGCAACCAAGGGACAACCTCTTTCAATTGGACTATTAGGAAATGCAGCAGAAATCTTGCCAAAAATGTTAGAAATGGGCTTTATTCCTGATGTTCTTACTGACCAAACATCTGCCCACGATCCACTATACGGCTATATTCCTGCCAATTATACTCTAGATGAAGCAGCAGAATTGCGAAGCAAAAATAAAAAGAAATATATACAACTCTCAAAGAAAAGTATTGCAACCCATGTAAAAGCGATGTTGGAGATGCAAAAGCAAGGTGCAATTACCTTTGATTACGGAAATAATATACGTCAAATCGCTAAAGATGAAGGTGTGGAAAATGCTTTTGATTTTCCTGGCTTTGTTCCTGCTTACATCCGACCACAATTTTGTGAAGGGAAAGGTCCTTTCCGCTGGGTAGCACTGTCAGGAGATCCAGAAGATATATACAAAACGGATGATGTAATTTTAAATGAATTTAGCTACAATGAATCTCTTTGTAACTGGATTCGGATGGCAAGAGAAAAGATTGCCTTTCAAGGCCTACCGTCTCGTATTTGTTGGCTTGGTTACGGAGAACGAGCCCGTTTTGGAAAAATAATCAATGAGATGGTCGCAAAAGGCAAATTAAAAGCACCGATCGTGATCGGAAGAGACCATTTGGATTCTGGTTCTGTGGCTTCACCAAATAGAGAAACTGAAGGTATGAAAGATGGTAGTGATGCTGTAGCAGATTGGCCAATTTTAAACGCACTTATTAATGCTGTTGGTGGAGCAAGTTGGGTTAGTGTTCATCACGGTGGTGGTGTTGGAATGGGATATTCTATCCATGCTGGAATGGTTATCGTTGCGGATGGAACAAAAGAAGCCGAAAAACGCCTTGAAAGAGTCTTGACGACTGATCCAGGTATGGGTGTTGTTCGTCATGCTGATGCAGGTTATGAACTTGCAATTAAGACTGCAAAAGAAAAAGGAGTTCATATACCTATGTTGACAACTAAAATATCTCATCAAAAATCAAATTAATAATATTTAAATACGCTCCGCTGATGAAACTGAATCAGCGTTTTACTTCAATAGTTAAATATTTGTTAAGCAAATCGTCATTTTAAAGAGCTTCTTTTCATAAATCATCAAGATGAGGTGATTAATATTGCTATACCTTCACAATGCAAACCAATTGATTACTGTTAGTGGACACTCTGATTCACCCGCAAGAAAAGAACAAATGCAAGATTTGAAGATGATTGAAAACGGTAGTCTATTAATCTCTGATGGGATAATTTTCGACTTAGGTACAGATGAGGAACTGAGAAAGAAATACCCTGATCTCATTGAAAATGCAGAAAAAATAAACGCCCGAAACAAAATTATTACACCAGGTCTTATAGAGCCCCACACCCATCTAGTTTATGCGGGCTCAAGAGAAAATGAATATGTGATGAGACTTAAAGGAAACAGCTATATGGACATAATGAATGCTGGTGGTGGAATCCATGCAACAACTCGTGCAACCCAACGAGCAAGCTTCCAGCAATTGTACAAAGAAACGAAAAGTAGATTAGATACTTTCTTAAAACAAGGTGTTACAACAGTTGAAATAAAAAGTGGTTACGGACTTACTCTTGAGCATGAATTGAAACAATTAAATGTCTCTAAAAAATTAAATGAAGATCATCCAATTGATATTGTCTCTACATTTATGGGAGCACACGCAATCCCCACTAATTATAAAAATAACCCTGATGACTTCGTTGAAATAGTCGTTGAAGAAATGATTCCTACTGTAGCAGAATTAGGTTTAGCTGAATTTAATGATGTTTTTTGTGAAAAAGGTGTATTCACACCGGAACAATCTAGATTAATACTAGAGGCAGGAAAACGTTACGGTCTATCACCAAAAATTCACGCTGATGAAATAGAACCTTATGGTGGAGCAGAAATAGCAGCAGAAGTTGGAGCAATATCAGCAGATCATTTATTAAAAGCATCAGAAACTGGAATAAAAAAGATGGTTGAGTCCAATGTTATTGGAGTACTTCTTCCCGGTACTGCATTTTTCTTAATGGCAGAATTCGCACCTGCACGCAAAATGATTGATAGTGGATTACCAATCGCTCTTTCTACTGATTCAAATCCGGGTTCATCTCCGACTCTATCCTTACAATTTATTATGAATTTAGGATGTTTAAAAATGGGAATGACACCTGAAGAAGTTCTTACAGCAACAACAATTAATGCAGCCCATGCAATTGATCGAGCAAAGGAAATCGGCAGTTTGGAACCAGGGAAAAAAGCGGATATCGTTATATTTGATGTCCCGAATTATCTATACTTATCTTATCAATATGGAATGAATCATGTTGATACCGTTATTAAAAATGGAATACCTGTTGTAAAACATGGAATCGCTGTTGGTGAAAATTAATTTTAATAAAATGGAGGTACAATAATGAGTAAACCTGAAGCTGGTGTTCCTCAAGTGCAGGCCGAACCTTCAAAGAATTGGAAACATATTACAAAGTTAGCATTTTATAGTTTTGTGGGTATCTTTATGTTTTTTATACCTATTACTATCAACGGAAATACATCAATACCATTGGATCATATTGTAACTTGGACTCGTAACAACCTTTCCACTTTCGTTCCATATTATATACTGATTACAATTGCACTAGGTTCTCTATATCCGTTTATGAATGGTACGTGGAAGCAAAACAAAGTAAATGTTGTTATGTCTATTTTTAAAGTTTTGGGTCTGGTTACAGCCGTTTTGTTATTTTTTAATATTGGGCCGACATGGCTTTTTGACCCAAGTATGGGCCCATTTCTCTTTAATAGCTTAGTCACACCAGTTGGCATATTAGTTCCTATAGGTGCAGTATTTCTTGCTATGCTAACCGGATTTGGTTTGTTGGAATTTGTAGGTGTATTAATGCAACCTTTTATGCGTCCGATTTGGAAAACGCCGGGAAGATCAGCCATTGATGCAGTAGCATCTTTTGTTGGTAGTTATTCTATTGGTTTATTAATTACGAATCGAATTTTTAAAGAAGGAAAATACACGATTAAAGAAGCAACAATTATTGCAACTGGTTTTTCCACTGTTTCTGCCACTTTCATGATTGTAGTAGCCAATACTTTAGGGCTAATGGAAAGATGGAATATCTATTTTTGGACTACATTAATTGTTACATTTACAGTAACAGCAATCACTGTTCGATTATGGCCAATAAACAAAATAAGTAATCATTATTATCAAAATAGAGAAGGAACACCAGAAGTAATTGTTAAAAAACAGCGAATAAAAACAGCTTGGCATGAAGCAATGAAAGTTGCACGAAACACACCAAATTTACTCCAACTAACATGGATTAATCTTAAAGATGGATATAAAATGACGATGGCAATATTACCATCCATTATGTCTATTGGCCTCCTGGGCATCGTACTCGCTGAATATACCTCTGTTTTTGATATTATAGGATATATTTTCTTCCCATTTACTTGGATAGCACAACTACCTGATCCACTATTGGCAGCCAAAGCCGTTTCAATGGGGATTGCAGAAATGTTTTTACCCGCTTTATTAGTTACTGAAGCAGCATTAGTGACAAAATTTGTTATTGGAGTGGTATGTATATCTCAAATTCTCTTTTTCTCAGCCGTAGTTCCTGTTATCTTATCAACAGAAATTCCGATTAGTATCCCTAAAATTATTGTAATATTTGTAGAAAGGACTATTCTTTCCATACTCATTGCTACTCCATTTGCTTTACTATTGCTATAAGATTTATGTCGAAGAGGCTGTCCGGAAATCTGTTTTTTGGAGATGACTAATAAGAAAGTTGGCGGACACTTATCCAGTGGCAGAACCTCAGCCACCGCAAGTGCCTTTGTGGGGACTTCGGCTCTTGTGCCTGACGCTTACGCCTTCATCATATAAGCTTATGCTATTCCCACTGGAGTCGCCGCCGCCAGCTATCCTTAAAAATCTGCTTTCTATGACTTTTTGGACAGTCCTCTCCTCTCACTGACTAATTAAGTCAATATTTGAGGACGAAAATTCTTTATTAAAACGTAATTTCAATGAATTTTTGTTTATAAATTATACCAATCAATAAAACGCTGTCCTACCTTGATTGCTTTCCGCCGCCATCGCCTCTGCCTTTGTAACATGAACGGTTCCACGTGGATGCTCTGGTGGTGCATAGATTGAATAAAGTTTTAGTGGTCGATTTCCCGTATTTTCTACATTATGCCATGTTCCCGCCGGCACCATGATGGCTGTATCATCATCAATCCTTCTTACGATATTTAAGTTATTTCTTCTTCTTCCCATTCGTACAATTCCTTGCCCTTGTTCCACACGTAAAAACTGGTCAACATCCGGATGCACTTCTAATCCAATATCTTCACCAGGTTTAAGACTCATTAATGTAACCTGCATATGTCTCCCTGTCCATAATGCGGTTCGAAAATTGTTATTTCTTTTCGTAGCCTCTTCAATATCAACCACATAAGGATTCGGACCTTGATCGGTAAATTGGCGATCGCCCAATGGATAACCATAGTTTCCATAGTACTCGTGTGGATAATTCCAATAATTCAATTGCCTTATATCATAATTCATCGGGACATGAAAATAATAAGGATAATAATACATAATTTTCCATCCTCTCTCGTAATGAATTGAATAGTAAATCCACCTAATATAAAGGATATTCAAACAAGAATAAGTGGAATGGGCTTTAGCCTATCCAAAAACGTTTTTCAATTTTTCTTAAAAAATGTATTTTACTTTTAATACAAACTTTTTTGAAGATATAGTTGACTATAAAGTATACATACATTTTTAATGTATGCTAATATTAATTAAGGGAAGATTTGGAGGAATAAGATATGTTACCTAATTTTGAGAAAAATTTACAAAAGTATGCAAAACTATTAGTTACAAAAGGCATTAATGTGCAACCAGGAGATTGGGTGAAAATGACCATCTCTGTTGACCAGGCACCTTTAGCACGCCTGATTACGAAAGAAGCCTATACATTAGGCGCAGAAAAAGTTATTGTGAAATGGTCTGATGATGAAATAAGCAAATACCATTATTTACACCAACCAACAGAAGTACTAACAGAAATCCCATCCTATGAGATTGAAGAATCCGAAGATCATGTATTGAATCGTAAAGTTAGTCGATTATCTATCGTATCTAGTGACCCAGGTTTGTTAAATGAGGTTGACCCCTCTAAAGTATCTGCTTATCAAAAAGTTGCAAGTCAGGCTTTTGAGGTGCAGAGAAAGGCGACACAAAATGATGATATTAAATGGACCGTTGCTGCAGCAGCTGGTGCAGGTTGGGCTGCTAAAGTATTCCCAGATTTAAAAACAACCGAAGAACAAGTCGATGCTTTATGGGATCAAATTTTCAAAACATGTCGTGTATACGAAGATGATCCGATAGCAGCATGGGACCGTCATAAAGATTTACTCAATGAAAAAGCAGCAAAATTAAATGAAATACAATTTGACAAACTTCACTTTAAAGCCCCAGGAACAGACTTAATTTTAGGCTTACCTAAAAATCATATTTGGGCATGTGCAGGTAGTGTTAATCCAAAAGGCGAAGAATTTATTGCGAACATGCCAACGGAAGAAGTTTTTACTGCACCGGATACACGCCGGATGGATGGAGTTGTTCGTAGTACAAAACCTTTGAGTTATGCGGGAACACTTATTACAGGCATTGAAGTCCACTTTAAAGACGGCAAAATTGTTGATGTTTCCGCAGAAACTGGTGATGAAATTATGAAAAAATTAGTTTTTGAAAATGATGGAGCAACAGGATTAGGGGAAGTTGCACTCGTTCCTGATCCTTCACCGATTTCACAATCCGGAATTACTTTCTTTAATACATTATTTGACGAAAATGCATCGAACCACCTTGCTATTGGTTCTGCTTATCCAACAACAATTCAAGGTGGAACAAAAATGAGTAAAGAAGAATTAACCGCTCATGGAATGAATGTCTCTACAGTTCATGTAGACTTCATGATTGGATCCAACCAAATGGATATTGATGGAATTAAACAAGATGGTACAGTAGTTCCTATTTTTCGTAAAGGAGATTGGGCATTTTAAAATTCATTCGCAATGAATAAACTATAAAACCCTAACAAGCAATAAATTGTTAGGGTTTTTTGCTCATTGTGATGGAGGCACTACTTATATTTGTTCTCTTTAGATACACTGACATTACTCTTGAAAGAGAAGTTTATAAGTATATTGCATTATATTTCCAAAAGAAATATTGGAGGAATAAAAATGAAAGATATAAAAAGGTTTTTTCGAGGTAACCAATTAGTTAATATTCCTAAAAAGGAGAAGGATAAAGTCTTATTATTTGACTATTTAATTACCTTTTTTGATAAGGAGATTATCTACACTGAGAAGGAGATAAATAATATTTTAAGAGAATTCTATTCAGACTATGCAATCCTTAGAAGATATTTAGTTGATTTCGGTTATTTATCTCGAGAAAGTGACGGAAGTTCATATACCGTTATCGAAAGGAAAGTAATTAAAAAATGAATATTAAAAATTTAGAGAAATGATATATATCATTGTTGGCAAGTAACAAACAAATATGCTTATTCCCAAACTGCTAAAATTAAAAGTCCCAATAAAAAACGTTGAGTAATTTGGTATCTTTAATACATGGAATTTATAACTATTATTTACCATAGTACTATTATTATTTTAATTTTATTATGATTAAAGTAATGAGTAGATACACAAGTCCAAGGAAATGGAACAAAATATCATTTTTAATTAGCTAATAGAATATTGGAAAAATAATATAAAAAATGCAATTTTAAACCAACGGTACATCACAACTTAGAGGAACATTATTTATTAAATTATCCTTATTTTAAAGGGCATTAATAACTATTAATCCTAAAAAATATATAATAGTTTACTTAACAACATTAATATTATATTTTATTACGCCGCTTCCAAAAAGTGAAAATCAGCCACTTTTTGGCATCCTCTTTTTTTAAAATAATAAATACATTATACTAATATTATGTCCAATTCACACAAACCTCTAGATATTGTCAACTCCCCCTTATTAAATTATAGAATATCTTATACTAAACTACTCTATAAAAAATGATAGAAAATACAAAAAAATCCAGGAATTCATTGTTATCTTAAAATAACTCATTTACTTGCCAAAAATATTATTTTTAGTTCATAATTAAAAGTATTATGCTTTAAATTTTTCTAAACACTTTTAAGTAGTTATATTTCCCAGTATTTTTATAAAAATTTCTACAAATCTCTTAATCTTTAATGATTAATTTTTTAAAAAGAACTACGGAAATTGGAGGGAAGTTATGTTTGAATTACACCTTGATATGTATCAAACTGTTGGTTTAGCAGCTGTTGTATTTTGGTTAGGTAATTTAATAATTAAAAAAAGCTCCTTTTTATCGAAATATTATATTCCTGCACCATTGGTCGGAGGTCTCATATTTGCAATACTTAACACTATTTTTACCGCTAGTGGGACAATAACCATCTCACTTGACGATACATTGCAGTCTATATTGATGACAGTATTTTTTACAACCGTTGGTTTTTCTGCCAGTCTGCCATTAATTCGTCGAGGCGGAAAACTTATTGCTTTAATCTTATTTGTATCAGTGGTCGTCTTAACTATTCAAA